>Ga0307380_10012354_pt1 | contig 10637 bp, 4 predicted proteins | sample UN3MG_FD_202239 | JGI IMG/M metagenome (GOLD analysis project Ga0307380, IMG submission 202239) | Soil microbial communities from Risofladan, Vaasa, Finland - UN-3 | ecosystem: Environmental > Terrestrial > Soil > Coastal area > Acid sulfate soil | place: Finland: Risofladan, Vaasa | collected... | reverse complement strand
ATGTAACAAGGTGGAGGTCTTTGGGGTAATCAACAACCAATGATTTATCCTGGTGGAATGGCAACACCTGATATGATATTTCCTAATGTATTCCAAGGTGGTGGTAATGCACCGGCTAATGCAGGAGAAACTCCATGGGCTGAGACTGTAGGTGTATGGGGTCGTACACCAGCTGGTAATATGGGTGCTTATGCAGATGCTGCACTTGCAGGATCTAGTTGGTTATCTAGTCTTGGTGAGAACAGAAAGAATAAACTTAATCAAGAACAGTATGAAGGACGTTTGATGGGAGATGCTCTTTTCGAGGTAGGAGATGCTGGTGAAGGTAGCTGGACTGTAAACAGAGGTGACTTTAGACCTAATAAACAAAATCCTATATTTGATAAGGGGTACAATTTTGGAGCTGAGGGATCTCCAATTGTACAAGGCCAGTTTGGTGGTCAATTTGGTTACCAACCAATGAACAATGGTCAACAAAATTCACAATATCAAGCAGGTGGTGAGTACTTCCTTAATGATGATGAGATAAGTAATATTCTTCAGGCCGGTGGTCAAATAGAATTTATTCAATAAGAGTATGAGAAAAGTAAGAATCAAAGTAGCGCCTGGACTGCCGAGAGCAGAAAGTGGTATGAATGTGTCTAGTAACATAGCACCTGGTACTCCTTTTACAGGTAGCCCAGTAGGGCCTGGAAACCAACCGACTCCAGATACAAATGGTAAAGCTCCAATAAAAGTTAATAGAACTCTTCAGCCAACTGAAAAGGAACATGCTACTCTGGAAGCAGAGAAGGGTGAAACTGTGGTTACTAATCTTGGCAAGGATGGGATACCTGAGTTTTATGTTATTGGTGGTAAGAGACACAGTGATGGTGGTACTCCTTTGAATTTACCAAAGGATTCCTTTATTTTCTCAAGGGATAAGAAGCTGAAGATCAAAGATCCAGAAATTCTTGCACAATTTGGTAAGACTGTTGGCAAGAAAGGTAAGAAAGGATTCACTCCTGCAGAGCTATCAATGACTTATAATCTCAATAAGTATCGTGAGGTTTTAGCAAACCCAGATAGTGACAAGATTCAGATCGCAACTGCTGAGCAAATGATTGAGAATTACAATCTAAAACTTGGTGGCTTAGCAATGGTACAAGAGTCAATGAAAGGATTTGACAATGGAATCCCGGGTATTGCTATGCCATATCTTGAACAAATTGGTATAGATCCTCAGTCATTAGTACAACCTCCAGAGATGGCACAAGCACAAGCTCCACCTCAAGGAGCTCCTGGACAAATGGCTCCACAACAAGGGCCTCCACCACAACAAATGCAACAAGGACCACCTCCTCAGCAAATGCAACAACCAGGACCTCCAATGATGAAATTTGGTGGTCAACCAAAGGTAAAGTTTCAAGATGGTGGCGGAACAGGTCTTCCTGAAGGAGCTGTTGTAAGACAAACTCCTCAAGGTACCTATGAAGTATTAGATGCAAATGGTAAAGTGATTGGTAAAATCAATGCTCCGAATGGTGCATTACCAAATGTTTATGACCCTAATGCAGGACAAGGTACTAATGTTGTTGGTGGTCAGGGTGGCGGAACGGTTCCTTCTACCTCCACAAGAACAACCAAGTCTCAGAATATTCCAAAGGAATCTGTTAAATGGGATATGGAAGCTGATGGTTATGATGAGAGTCAAGTTCAACCTGGTGACTATGTAAAGAAGACTGATGGTAGCTGGTATCTAGTTGATGGCTATAACACAAAGCAAACTGCTTACACCGGTGACTACAAGAATGAAACTCTTGGAGATCTTCAGGAACCATTTGGTAGACTTAAGCAAACTATTACTGAGAACCCAGATTTACAGAAGGGTATTATCACTCAGTACAGAACGAATATGGATGGGGTAAAACCTGGTAAGAACTTAACTCAAAGTGACATTGATAAGGCACGTGCTATGAGTGATGAAGATATCTTGAATAACTTCTTCAACATGCAGGAGCAGGTAATGGCTGTTAATTCACAAGGTATTACTAAAGGAGCTGACTGGGATGAAAGTGATAGCTGGGATAAGTCTCGCGACAATTATACCAAGACTGTTACTGATTTAGGTTTCACTCCACTGGAGCCATGGCAAGTTGCTTCTTTTCAAGGAGCTTACATTGGTCTTCAGAATATGGCGGATGATCCTGAGTATAAGGAATCTCTTCAAGACTTCAATGTGTCTCAGGTGGGACGTAGTGATGAACCAGGTGGCGGCACCGGCAAATCAACAATATCTGATATTGATGGTTGGGCTGGTAACACTACGATAGGTCAAGCTGCTCTGTACAAGCCTTCTCAAAAGGAACTTAACATGAAGGAAGTTGCTTGGGATGAGCAAAAGGAAGTTAAACATCTTCCTCCTAATACACCAATGCCTAGATCAGATTGGTGGTTGCAAGATGTTATAAAGACTGCAGGTGCTGCTGGTGACTTCTTTAGAGTTAAGAAGCACATGCCGTGGCAAGGAACTCCTGGAGTACATTTGGCTAAACCTACCTTCCAGGATCCAACAAGACAATTGGCAGCAAACGCTGAGCTAGCAAATATTGCTACTCAAGGCGCTGCTACTTTCTCTGGACCACAGGCATTCAATGCAAGGTCTGCACAGATCCAAGGAAAGGCTGCCCAGAATGTGGCTAACACATTAGCGCAAGTTCATGGACAAAATGTGAACATTGCTAATCAATTTGAGATGGCAAACACTCAAACATTGAATCAGGCTTCTGACCGTAAGGCACAGCTTGCTACTCAGCTATTTGATAAGAATACAATTGCTAATCAGCAGTTTGAGAACTCTAAGAATATGGCACGTCAGAACCTAAGACAAGGTTATATTGATGCTGTCACAAATAGAGCAATGGCTCAGGCAACGAATACAATGTATCCAGATTATCAAGTGGATCCAATGTCTGGTGGTTTCTTAAACTTCAATCCTTCAGGAAGACCAATCACACCTACCAACGCAAGTACAACAGGTGTGGCTGATCAAGCTATCAACATTCAATCACAGAACCCTGGGATGACATTTGATGAAGCCTTGAAGTATGCAAATGCTAATGCAGGTATAGCACAAAGCCCTCCACAGGGTAACAATTATGTGAACCCTGCTAACTTTGCATATCCTAATCAACAAGGTTAATAAACATGAGAGGTTTGATAAACATTTAATATTTTTGTAACATGGCAACGTACATACAAGGCGTAACAGATTATATTCCACAGATCCAGCAATTCAGGCCGGATTTCAATTTTTACAATAAGGCCTTGCAGATGAAGCAAGGTAAGTATGATGCTGCTCATAAGCAGCTGAGTAATCTTTATGGTTCCTTACTTAATGCCCCCATGCTACGGGATAAGAATGTTGAAGAACGCGATCAGTTTTTCAAAACAATTGACCAGGATATCCAACGGATGTCGATGCCGCTGCAGGAGTTTTCAATCAGCTTCTTGATAATGACAATATTGTAAAAGATATGGTCTGGACTAAGAGCTGGCAGAATGAGCACAAGAAAGCGGATGGCTTTAAGAGATGTGTTGACCCTGAGAAATGTGGTGGTGCCTGGTGGGAAGGTGGCGTAAAAGCCCTTGACTATAAAGCTCAGGAGTTCAAAGCGGCAAGTGATGACGATGCCATGAGATTTAGTAATGCAAGTTTCACAGCGTATCAAGATGTAACTGCTAAGGCAATTAAACTTGCAAAGGACGCTGGCTTGAGTATTTCAATTGATCAATTGCAAGGAGGTTATATTACTACTACCAAAAATGGACCAATGCTTGTAGGCCCGTTACAGCAACTCTTTATGGGTAGCTTGGGTAAAGATCCGAAGGTGATGGAATATTACAAGACCAAAGCTTATGTTGACCGTAAGGATTGGATACAGGGTAACATTGGAACCTATGGTTCTGAGGATGGTGCAAAAGCTGCTTACTACAATAATGTTAGTGAGGCCATGTCAAGAGCATTAGGTCTGGAGGCTGATAACATTGAGTACAGAAATACTAGTACTGATACTCAGAAAAAAGCACTGGAAGAAAAAATTAAAACTCAGGGTACAACACAGGATTCCTCTCTTGCCAATCAGTACCGAGAAATGAATAATGTTAGTGGCAACTATGCTCAGAGTAAAGAGGTAATTAACGAAGGCAACGACAATGCTAAAATTGCTGGTTCACAAGGATACTCAGATGCAATGCTTGCTCACATAGATAATGCAGTTGCTGCTTACAGCTTAGGAACTGATATCGGAAATGCTGCTGAGACTTTAGCTTATAAGGATTATGAGTTTAAAATGAAAGCTGACCCATATTCATTAGAATCTTTCAAACAAAAAAATAGAGTTGCTCTTGAAGATAGACGTGCTTATAATGACATGCTTGTTAAGAAGTATGAGTATGATCTCGAGCAAGTTGCTCTTGATGAGGCAGCTCGTGGTGATATTACAGATAACATGCCTATCTACAAAAAACTTATTGAAGGCGGTGTTAATGCTGCTGACAGAGATGGTGATGGTATTGTAACTAGTGAAGAAGCAGCTACTGCTTTACAGGAGGTCAGAGGCGAGGTAGAGAGTAACATCAGTCAGCCTGAGCAAGATATCATGAGCAGGGTATTTGATTTGACTAAGATGCAATCTCAACAAGAAGGTCCTGACGGAGGCGCTGCAAGTGATGATCTCATTAAATTCTTTGATGCTTATGTAGGTGAAATTACATCAGATGAGCAAGCTGGTGTATTCTTTAAGAATGCTGGTAATACTTTTTCCGAAGGCTTGGATGCCATGTCAGTGAATACTGTTAAACAAAAATGGGGTGAGGCATCTGATTCAGAAAAATTACAATATGCTCAGGAATTTAATTTTGGAAAGAAGGGCCCTGTATTAAATGGTCATCAAATTGATAATCTTTTCAATAATGTAATTGTTCCTTCAATTGATCAGACTAACGACTACAACAGAGAGAACAAAGATTACTTGGGTAATATTTGGAAAGACACTGAAGGTAAGCGTGGTGAGATCAATAAGAAAAATGCAATCCTTGAGGACTTGAATGTTTGGCAAGTAGAGCAGGCCAACAAAGTTATATCAGATGTGAAATCGGCTGATCCTGAATTAGCTAAGAAGTTTGAGATGTACATTGATCCTAAGACAGGTTTTGTCAGAAGTAAATTTGATTTTGCTAAGGCTTATGCTGAAGATGCTTATGCAAATGCTCCTACAACAAAAACTCAGACTACTCCTATATCATCTCAGGATAGAGGTGGCTTCAGTACAGGAATGGACATGAAGATGGATCTTAGAACTGAAGGTGTTGGATATACTGAAACACAAGTTGCCCTCAGTGACAGGGACAGACGTGAATATTATGACCGTGCCTACGAAGAAGCTCTTGGTATGTATTCTTCAGTAAAAGGTGAAGAAGGTGTGTTTGGTGGTAAAGGTTGGGTTGGTTATGCATTGGGTCCTGTGGGAATTGCTACACAAATTATTGATTATGCAACCAGTACTACTGAGAAAAAAGGAATGGATGTCCTTTGGGCTGAACAATTTGGCAAGCATGCCGAAGCTAAAGGACAGCTTACTGAGATGGGATTGATTGGTTCTGGTTCCTATGCTGTACAAGGTATCCAATTTGAAAATATGGATCCTTCAAAATATATGTCTGAGGCTACTATGCAGACAACTAGTTTTCTTCAGAATGCTATGATGCTTGATAGCGAGAACATGAGAGTTTCTTTAGGTGGACCTGGTTCAGAAATTCCTGGAGAAGATGCAACATCAACTACAAAGCCTATCCTTAATCAGTTTTATTTTGATATCATGAATAAAAAGGATCCAAAGGATAAGACACGGCCAATTGCTAATGTTGTTTACCAAGATATTGCTGGTAACAGTAGAGATTGGACAGCCATGAATATTAAGGTAGACTCAAAATATCTTTCAACTTTTGTTCAGAAAACAAATTCAGATGGTGATGTTACAACTCCGAACATGATCAGCATGGAGCAGTACAATTCCATAATGAAAGATGGGATGACTGTTTACATCAAGAAGGATGCTGCACAGAATGGATTCCGTAGTGCCGTTGATAGAAGTGATACCGAGAGTACATTCTTCTATACTGGAAAACACAAGTTTGATGCATATCCTGAATTGTCACCGGATCCAAAAAACCCATTGCAACTTATCAAGAATCAAAGTACTGGTGGTTACACCATGTCAGGTAATATGATAATTGATTACTACTTGGATGGCACACCAAAGACAACACCAATTCTTGAAAACTATTCTCCGGATGCTAATCTTAATAGAATCATCAATGATTGGAATTTGCTTTTTGAAGACCAGGCATATCAGAACGCGGGACTATACTCCCTAATACCAAAAGAAGATCTTATTACTGATCCAGCACAACTTTTAGAATAGTACTAATGGCAGAGAAAAGAGAAACCGTAAGCAGCAAATATCTTAAGGAGGACTTAAGAGCAGACCGTCCTGAGCTTTACCCAGAAGATATGCCACAGCTGCCTCCTGGTGCTCCAGATCCTGCGTTGTATATGCAGGGTGATTTTGCTGCTGCAGGAAGTGGTAGTCCAGATCCAACTGACTATATGCCTCAGTTTAAAAAGGTGAGGCCCGAGTCACTCTTACCGGTGAGTGAGAATCCTGAAGAGCGATTCAGAACTGGTGATGAGACTAGAGCTATGCTTGCTGATATACACAATCAACATCCTAAAAATGTTATTGATCCTTACACTAGAGGTAAGGAAGCGCCATTCAGTGGAGATCTTAATCACCATCAGTATGAGAGGTATTATTCACATGGAGATTTCAAAGAGCTTGGTTTTAATCCGTACAGGGATAATGAAGCCCTTTATAATGAAAACTCAAGCTTTTGGGAAGAAATGGGCAGAGCCTCTGGGCAATGGGCTACATTGGCTGGGCTTGGTTTCAAAGATGCATTAGGTTTTGGTGATCTATCCGATACAAAAACTGCTGAGAAGTATGAGAGAGCTATGGCCATTGGTCAAAGTTCCAAAGGTGGTTTTGGTGGATTTACAACTAATTTATTCCTGAACTCTGGGTACACAGTTGGTATCATGGGAGAGCTTGTAATGGAAGAGATTGGTTTAGCTGTTGCAACTGCAGCCTCGGGCTTTACTGCGACAGGAGCAACAGGAACTTTAATGGGAGTAAGAGCTGCTCGAGCAACTAACAAAATTTACAGAGGTTTTAAAACTGGTGCGAAACTTTTATCACGACTTGATAATCTTAGAGATGCTAACAAGGCACGTTCCTTATGGACATCAACGAAAGCTATTGGTAGTGGTATATTAGATTTTGCAAACCCCTTAGGTGAAACAGTAAATTTTGCAAGAAACTACAAGAAGTTTGACAAGATGAGTGGTCTAGCAAAGACTACAGCTGGTTTTGCATCCTTCTATAAGGATGTGAGAAATGTACGTTTAGCATTTGGTGAGTCAGCTCTTGAGGCTGGTATGGTACAGAATCAGATATCTACCAATCTACTTGAGGAACACTACCGAACATACGGAAGACCTCCGACAGAAGAGGAAGCTCTTAAGATAAATAACACATCAATCGCTGCTGCAAAAACAACTCACATGCAGAACATGGTTGCTATCTTTTATAGTAACAAAATTGTATTTGACAACCTCTTCAAAGGATTTTCACCAATCAGAAAATTAACCACGGATGCACTTGTAAAAAATGCTGGTGGTAAAATCTTGATGACCGGTGCAAAGAAGGGAAGTGGTAAAGCTGGCTTTGAGGTTATAGAGAAAGGGTTTAAAGGCTTCTGGCAGTTAGCTAAGAATCCGAGAACTTATGCGCGTAATGGATTAAATTATTTCAAGGCCAACATAGCAGAGGGTCTTCAGGAAACTGCTCAAGAAGTAATCTCTGGCTCGGCAATTGATTACTACACAGCAAAGCATAATGGTACTATTATAGAAGGTGGTTACTGGGCGAATGTTGCACAGAATCTTAGCAAGCAAGTAAGTGCTGAGGGATTTGAAACATTCATGTCTGGATTCTTGATGGGTGGTCTTGTACAAGATCCGCAGAAATTAATCACCGGTACTGGGCAAAACCTCTACTCAAGATTTAAGAATGGTGCAGACTATGCTGCAATGAAGGAAGAACGCATTACCTATCTCAATGATACGGTGAACATTCTAAATGAGATGTATGCGGATCCTACGAAATACTTTGCTCCTGACCTTGAGAACATGACTGAGCAGAAGTCATATAATGCAGGGATGGATGAGGCTTCAGAGAATGGTGACCAAAAATCTTTCCATGATTTAAAAGATGCTTCTGTTTATAAGCATATTAATACTGCTCTCCAGATGGGTCACATGGATACATTCATTGAAAGATTGCAGGATATGCATCAGCTCAATGAAGAAGAGATCCAAGAGACCTATGGGATGAGCAAGGAGAAATTCACCATTGGGATTGATAATACCATTGCACGTGCTAAAGCAATTAAGCAGCGTTATGATCTTGTGCAGGATAAATATGAAAGCCCTTTTAATCCTGGTCAATTTAAGAAAGGCTCCGAAGAATGGACTGAGGAAGCTCTTAATCATAAAGCGTGGCAAGATGCTCAGAGTGATTTAGTTTTCATGGGTCATTCATTTGACAGATCCCTTGAGAGAATGAACTCAATATTGAATGAGGCAAAAGAAGATAGTGGTTTAGCGAATACACCAATGTCTGACTTCAACTTAATGTTCTCATTCAAAGAAAGCCAGAATGAACTTGATCAGTTAGATAAAGAGATTGAAGCTCTTGGTGAAGCATTGTCTCCTGAGTCAAAGAAATTACTCAAAGAGAAGCAGAGCAGAAGAGAAACCCTTGGTGAGTTTACCGAGGCCATGGAAGAATATGTGACTTCTGGTGTACAAAGAGGTGAGGAAACTACAGCAACAAAACCTTTAAAAGGTGGCAAGACTTCAATTGATATTGATGCAGGAATTGAAAATGCTGGGCTCACTAAAGCTTACAAAGCGTATGAGAAGTATGTGACACAAATTGCAAAAGCAAACGGTGACTATGTATTTAATGATGCCCTGCAAAAGTCTTTCCTTAAGCTAGTTGACTACTACACCTTACAAGGTGAAGCTAAGAAGCTCAATGAATCTGTAAATGAATTATTGGATCCTGGTAGTTTCACACGACATGCTGGAAGAATTGCTGAGATAAGAAAAGCACAGCATGCGGACAGAGCTATTAAGATTGAGGCAGCACTTAAGGCGTGGTTGAAAGTTAAGGACACAAATGAATTGATGCAGCTGTTACATGCTGAAGGTATGTTCTTTGATCCTGTAGAATTGAAGGAACTCACAGAGAAAGGTAAGCTTCCTTCCACATTCTACTATGTTGAAAGTAAAGAGGAAGTACTGACTACCTCAGAAGACTTTGCTACTGCGCTTGATATTATCAAAAGGTTTGTGAAGAACGTAATGGATATTCCTATTCCGGAAGCCACAGGTTCTCCGTATAATACCAAGGCAAGGAATAAGATCAATGAGGACAAGAGAACGTATGAGGATCTGGCTGAGCAATTTGGGTTTGATCCTGAGGCTGCCTCGACCAAGGTCCCTCTAACTCAAGTATTGGAATCTATTATTAATAGTGCCCATGCCACCAAACGTGAGAAAGCTCTTGCAAGTAATCTCCTTAAGATTGCTGACAAGGAAGAGACAGTAACTTTTGTAAAGAATGCCAGAACACCTGGTAGCTATAGCCCAACTACACAAAGTGTAATTGATGCAAGGTACAGCTCACATAATTATAAGAATGGTGGAATGCCTATTGAGCATGTAATCTTACATGAGGAGATCCACAGAAGAACCATTGAGGAGTTAGCGAATGACGGTGCCTTCAAGAAGGATCTTACTGATATCCTCAATGCTGCTATTGAGTATGCAAGAAGTGAAGAGGGTCAAAGAAAATGGGGCACAAGACTTTTGTATGGTCTTAAAAATGTTGAGGAGCTTGCCGCTGAGGCAATGAGTAATGATTTGTTCCAGGCATTCCTTGCGGACATTCCTTACTCTGCAGGTGAGAAATCTAAATGGGCAAACTTTGTTGATTCCGTTGTGGGTTTATTAAAGAAGATCTTTGGTAGAAAAATTGACAACACAGCGCTTAATGCTGCTATCAACATTATCACAGCTAAGATTGATGTTACCTATGGTGTATCAACAGCCAAACCTATAACTGAGATTGAGACTGAAACTGAACCAGGTGACTATGCAAAAGTACAAGCGCTTGCCCAGCTTACAGTTAAAGGTGAACAACCATCAGAACCAGTTGACCAACAGTTATTAACAAACTATCCAAAATTATTTGAGAGATATCTAAAAATTGAGGGATCAAGAATGGAAGCATTAGCTGCTGACAATCTTACACCTGAGGAAATTGAAAATATCAATAAGTCTCATGACACACAGATTTCAAATGTTAAGGCTGCTCCAGTTAGGAAAACAGTTATTCCCGAGAGTGGTGATGCTGTAAAGATTACTATTAAGACACCACTGGATGAGATTAGACAAAATCATAAACCAT
>Ga0307380_10012353_pt1 | contig 10637 bp, 8 predicted proteins | sample UN3MG_FD_202239 | JGI IMG/M metagenome (GOLD analysis project Ga0307380, IMG submission 202239) | Soil microbial communities from Risofladan, Vaasa, Finland - UN-3 | ecosystem: Environmental > Terrestrial > Soil > Coastal area > Acid sulfate soil | place: Finland: Risofladan, Vaasa | collected... | reverse complement strand
GCCAGGAGGACACGTCTCCGCTCACCCGCTCCAACTGAAGCTGAATCTCGAACACGTCCTCCATGTCCGTCGGCAGCGTGCGCAGTCTCACCTTCTGGCTGACGCCCAGATCGAACGGCGCCACCCAGGCCATCAGCTCGATCACATAGCTCGTGCCGTAGTCCGTCCGCTCCTCGTGACTCGACACATCCTGTGTTACGAAGTCCCCGATGGAGTACTCCTCGTACGCCTCGAACCACTCTGTCATGAATCCCGTCAGCGCCGTCGCCTGCTCTCCAGTCACCGCGAAGGGCAGCGGGATCACCCACGTATCACCTTCCGGATCCGGAAGCTGCCAGCTCCGCTCGATAGCAGGCGTCGCCACCTCCGACGCCTTGCGCGCCGGATAGAGCGTCGAGAGCAATACCACGCCGATCACGACGCTCGTCGAGGCCACCGCCGCCACCGACGAGTAGTTCAGATAGAGTCCGGGCAGGAGGTTGAAGATCGTGATCACCTTCGCCATTCCCTGCCCGATCAGATACCCGAAGATCGCCCCCAGAATCGCGTACACGAACGACTCCGCGATGAACAGCATGGCGATGTGGCTCGGCGCCAGGCCGATGGAGCTGAAGATGTGGATCTCCCGCACCCGCTCGTACACCGCGCCGAGCATCGTGTTCAAGACGATCAGCGCCGCGATCAGAATCGGCACGAGCACGTCGCTCATCCCGACGATCGACGTTCGCCCGATCGCACTCCACTTCCTGATCTCTTTTGTCGTCTTCCCGGTCTTCTCGTCCCGCGTCTGCGTCCCCGCATAGAGGTTGAACCCCAACCTAGGCATCAGCGCCCGCAGCGTCGTCTTCACGTCTTCCGACGTCACGAAGCTCACCGCGACCGACTCCACCTCGCCGCCCAGGTTCAGTGCCGTATCGAACGGCACGAACACCGTCTGGTCGGGCGAGATGTGCAGGTACTGCTGGAAGCCCGATCGCTGCCCCTGCTGGCCGCCCTGCTGTCCGCCCTGCCGGGACATGCGCTGCATCTGAATCCAGTCCACCGGAGTGAGCGCCTCCTGGTCCAGGTCCACTCGCCTCTTCGCCTGCCCGGAGCTGATGATCCCGATCACGTCATAGGGTACGCCGCCGAGGAAGATCTTGACCTTGCCCACGTCGGCGCGCCCGATGTGGAACGCCTCCGCCATCCGCGTCGGGATGATGGCGGCGTGGACGTCGTCCGGCCTGAACCACCGCCCGGCCGTCAGCGCCTGGTCGATTCCCGTCACCTCCGACTCAGCCGGGCTCAATCCCGTCACCGCCCGGGCGTCGTACGTCGCATCGCTCGCGTCCGTGCTCACGCGAATGAAGGACTGCTCATCCGTCTTCGAGGTGAAGAACCAGGCCCTCGGCGCGACCGCTCGATCTCGCCCGAACTCGTCGTTGAGGATGCGATAGGCCGACTCCTCGAGCGGCTGCCACATCGCATTCCTCACCAGCAGCCCGAAATACGTCGGCGCTCCCTTCGCCTTCCGCTCGTTGTACCGCGTCGCCGTCTTCACCGATGTGAACGACAGAACCGTAAACGTCAGCAGAACCAGCGTCAGACACGTGAACACCGTCCGGGCGCGGCGCTTCCTCATATTGCTGATCCCGAGCGAGAAGGCCGCCGCCGCCACGCTCATGCGCCCGATATCGGCCCGGTGCACCCCGGAAACCTGCATCTGCAGCGCCTTCAGCTGCGACTCGAACTTCATCGCCACCAGCGTGATGACCAGAACGCTCAGCGCCACCATGATGAAGGCCAGTGGCACGATCCACGGATTGCTCGTGATCTCGAACGCCGGGTGGATGAAGCTGAACACCAAGCAGATTGCCGCGAAGATGCCCACGAACCCCATAATCTGAATTCGCAGGTTCGGGAAGGCGAAGACCAGCCGCTCCACAAAGAAGGCGAACGGCAGCATCAACGCCAGGTAGAACAGCACCCCCTTCACGACGTCGTTCATCGTCGACAGAACCGCCGGATAGGCCCGCGCCTCATACCCCCAGGCCGCTCGAGCCTTCGCGTCCGCCAGCTCGTAGTCCTTCTTGTCGAGCGCCTGCTGCGCCTCTTCCATGAGGCCGCCCGCGGTGTTGTGGAGATTCCACACGATGTCGTTGACGATCCGGAACCCCTGCAACTTCTCCATGCGCACCTGGTCGAGCGCCCACATATCCCGCGTCACGCGCAGAGGTGTATGCGAGAGCGCGAAAGGCTTGTCCGCGAGGTACCCAAGCCCGCTGCGATTCTCCTCGTTTACCGTATCCGAGTTCAGGAGCAGCATCCGCACCGAGCCTGCCCCCAGACCCATCATGATCTTGACCCGCTGCCCCTTGTCCGCGAACACAAGGGCCACGTCCTCGACATGCCCTCGCCACGGCTCCGGGTGCGGCACCGTCAGCCCATAGCGCCTCGGCTCCGCATCCGTCATCCCATCGTAGACATGGATATACCGCAGCGTCGTTAAGCTCTGCGGGTCCACCAGGTCGTAGAGCGCAATCGGCACGCAGTCGAACAGGACGAGCGTGAATTCTTTCTTCCCCGACGTGATGAAGAACTGGGTTGGGTCCCGCGGATGTTGCCGGTTCCCCATCGGGCCCCGGTCGGGAGCGAAATCGATGTCGCCCGTATCCGCGTTCGTGTGGTAGCCTTCGATATACGTCGGCTTGCGCCACCCGTAGGCGTTGATCGTCGGGTATCCCCAGAAATGAACCCTTCCTTTCTCGTCCACGATCTCGACGAGGTCGCCCCGGGTCCCCATCAGGGTCGAATCCGACATCCGGGCCACCACCATCGATCCCGGAATCACCTTGTCCGCGACGATGCTGCGAGTGGGGTCGAACGCCAGCGCCCGCACCGACAGCTCCGCGAAACCGCCCGAAACGCTCATCCGGCTGAAGGTCGGATCCTTCTCGAGCGGCATCTTCGGGTCGTTCAGAACATCCCACAGGGAGGCCGAGAGGAACGCCGTCTGCCGGTACAGGTTCCGGAAGTTCACGTGCTCCAGCGTATCGAACGGCGTATCCACCAAGTGACGCGCGTCGTCCGTGGTCAGGAAGGCCACGCCCTGCCCGCCGCCGAGCGTAATCGGCTCGTTATCCAGGGCGATCTTCCCGAAGATGAACGTCCGCCACGGCTTCCCGTAGATCGGGTTGATGCCGTCGGCGAACTGGGCGTCCGCGTCCCCGAATCCCGCCGTCGTCCCCCAGTCCGCCATCAGCGCCGCGTTCTCTCTCAGCGTGCGCCCGAAGTCGGAGAACTTCCGGCTGATGTCCGTGTCCTCACGCTGATCGTAGAACATCCCCTTATAGAAAACGCCCACGCGCTCGCTCTGCGTGGACAGATCGAAGGCGAGGAAGAGATTGACCGGCAGCTTCTCCCGCACCGTCTTCCTATATGGGATCAGCCCCAAGAATCTCGCATCCTTCTTCACCGGCGTGCCGTCGACCAGTTCGTCGAGATGGTTCGCCACCCAGTTGCGAACGCCGGCCAGCCCCAGGAAGTGCGCCCCGTTGAAGATCACCCGCACCGTTCGCTTGGGCGGGTACTTCGCCAGGACTCGCGTCATCTCCAGCAGCGCCGCCGCTCCCGCGGCGCTCTCCGCACCCGGCGCCAGCTGCGGCACGATCGACATCGCGTCGTAGTAGGCCGTCAGGTAGATCGTCTGCTTGCTCAGCTCCGGATCTGTCCCCGGAATCTCCGCGACGATGTTCCACGCCTTCTTGCGCTGCCAGCTCATCCGGCAGTTGAGCCGTATATGCACCTCCGGCTGGGCCATCAGCCGGGCCTTGAGGTCATAGGCATCACTTCGGCCGATCCAGAACCGCGGGATGTTGATCGGAATCCGAAGGAACTTCGCCTCCGCCTCCCCCCGCGTCGTCTCCTCCGGCTCCACGAAGATCAGCGCCCGCGCACCCAGCCGGGGAGCGTTCAGCCAGTCCGTGCCGCAGTTGAAATCCATCAAGACGGCCGTGCCCTCGATGTCCTTGCCATTGAAGGTCGCCAGCTGGCCGTCGCCCCCGTCGATCATGCGATACTTCTCGCCCTCCTCCGGAAGCTGCGATGTCCTCACGAGGTTCGGCCAGAGGGGATAGACCGGATACGTCGCTATGACCGTGTCGCCCGAAACCACCTCGAGCGTCGGCTGCTCCTCCACCCAAGGCACCGTCACCCAATACGACTCCCGATAGGGAAGCCCCGGATCCAACCCGCCTTCGCTCACGTCCTTGAGACCCAGCTCTTCCACCCGCTGGACGATGTACTCCGCCGTCACCTCCGCCCCGGGGTAGCCGGCCAAACGGGGGCTGAAGCTGCTGAGACGACGGACATCCCTCTCCAGGTTCTCGAGCTCGACCTCTTTTGAAAACTTGCCCCACCATTCCGTCTGCTCGGGCGTCGGCTCTTTCTTCCCCAGCGCCCCGAACGACGGCAGCGCAGCGATAACGCCTCCGACGAGAAAACAGCTAAGGCACGCGAGAATCCCGCGGCGCGCGCCGCGCCGGAGCACTGCTCTCATAGCACGTCTCCTCCTCCGCCGGCCCCTTCGCCGGCGAGGCATGTATCCAGTCTGCCCCTCTTCGAGCGCCATCCTAGCACGGCCACCAATTCCGAGTCAATTCAGCGGCAAGGCATATCGCCATCGCCACGTTCGGCGCCCGCGCCCCTCACACCTTCCACGTACGCGGCATACGCCTTTTTTCATGAATGACTCACTCTTGCACCCCGCCTTTCGCCGCCACCCACCATCCCACAGCACCCTTCTCCATACCCAACATCCATCCCTCTCCCGCGCCCCCGACCCACCGCCCATCGGCGTTGACATCGCCTGCCAAACTGGGTATCATATGCGTGGTGAAGCATATGACGACAGATCTGGTTCGACTGCTCAAGGCATTGGCCGATCCCACGCGCGTTCGTATCGTCCACCTGCTGAGGGGGCGTGACGAGCTGTGCGTCTGCGAGCTCGTCGACGCCCTCGACATACCACAGTACAGCGTCTCCCGCCACCTCGGCGTGCTCAAAGCGGCCGGCATCGTCACCGACTGGCGCCAGGGCAAATGGATGCACTACGCCCTCGCCCCGGACCTCTCCCCGCAGGATAAGGAGGTCGTCGCAGCCGTCTGTCGCCGCGCCGAAGGCGAGTCGACCGCCCGCCGCGACAAGCAGCGCCTCGGACAGCACATCCGCCCGCGCGAGAACGGCGAGGTCGTGCCATGCGACTAGCCTTTCTCTTGGCCCAACACATGCACCTATGCACATCTCTCCATACCGGAGCGCAACCGTGAGCGAGACCCGTTCCGCTGGGCTGTCCTTCCTCGACCGCTACCTCACCCTCTGGATCTTCCTCACCATGGCTGCCGGCGTGGGCATGGGCTTTCTCGTCCCCGGCGTCGTGGACCTCATCACCCGCTTCCAGGTCGGCACCACCTCCATCCCCATCGCCGTCGGCCTCATCCTCATGATGTATCCGCCCCTGGCGAAGGTGCGCTACGAGGAGCTCGGCGCCATCTTCCGCAACCCCAAAGTGCTGTCGCTCTCCCTCGTACAGAACTGGGTGGTGGGCCCCCTGCTCATGTTCGCGCTGGCCATCCTGCTGCTGCGCGGCTCCCCCGAGTACATGGTCGGGCTGATCATGATTGGGCTGGCTCGCTGCATCGCAATGGTCATTGTCTGGAATGACCTGGCAAAGGGCGACCGCGAGTATGCTGCTGGGCTGGTGGCCTTCAACTCCATCTTTCAGGTGCTCTTCTACGCCGTCTACGCTTACCTCTTCATCAAGCTGCTTCCACCGCTGCTGGGAGTGGACTTAGGCGACGTCGACCTGTCGAAGATCACCATGGGCAGCATCGCCGGAAGCGTGTTCGTCTACCTGGGCATCCCGTTCCTGGGCGGCCTTCTCACCAGGATCATCTTGATGCGGGCGAAAGGCCGAGAATGGTATGAGCACCAGTTCATCCCCCGCATCAGCCCCATCACACTTGTCGCACTGCTCTTCACCATCGCCGTCATGTTCTCGCTCAAAGGTGAGTACATCGTGCAGCTCCCCCTCGACGTGCTGCGCATTGCCGCGCCGCTCCTCATCTACTTCGTCGTCATGTTCTTGATCTCGTTCTGGATGGGGCACAGGATAGGCGCCGACTACCCCAAGACGACATCGCTCGCCTTCACTGCGGCCAGCAATAACTTCGAGCTCGCCATCGCCGTCTCCGTAGCAGTCTTTGGCATCCATTCCCTCCAGGCATTCGCCACCGTCATCGGCCCCCTCGTCGAGGTCCCCGTCCTCATCAGCCTCGTCAATCTCTCCCTGTACTTCAGACGACGATACTTCTCCCGCGAAGTGCTCGCCATGAAAGGAGCTGTCTCATGAGCCGCAGCGACTCCGACACAATCATCGCCTGCCCCTGCTATCCCATCTGCTCTCAGCTCGGCGTCGAGACGGGCATGTGGTGTCGCTATCGCAAGTCCGACCTCCCCCCGCCAGGAATGCACGCCTTCAATCCGAAAGATACATGGTGCCCCGCCGGCGTCCAGGCGAACCTGCTCATGCTCGGGTATATGCTCGCCGGCAAGGCCGGAGATGCGAGCCAGCTCAAGCCCGTCCTCGATGAAGTGCGGACCTGGACGCGGGATCTGCGCCGGGAGCCCGTAGAATACAGCCCCACCGAGCCGAAAGAGAACTAGAAAGCCGGAACGAGGATACGTCCATCATGTCAGAGCCAAAGAAGTGGGTGAAAGAACGCTACGGGGCGATCGCCGCCAATGCCGGCTCGAGCTGCTCTCCCCAGCCAACCTGCTGCGGCACGGCTTCCTCCGTCAGCGAGCGCATCGGCTACACCGCCGACGACCTCTCCTCCGTCCCCACCGGCGCCGACCTCGGCCTGGGCTGTGGAAACCCCACCGCCCTCGCCTCCATCGAGCCGGGTGAAACCGTCCTTGATCTCGGCTCCGGCGCGGGCTTCGATGCCTTCCTCGCCGCCGCGCGCGTCGGCCCGACGGGTCGGGTGATCGGCGTCGATCTCACCCCCGAGATGATCGCCAAGGCGCAGGAGAACGCGGCCGCAGGCGGCGCCACCAACGTCGAGTTCCGCCTCGGCGACATCGAGGCCTTGCCCGTAGACGACGCCTCCATCGATCTCGTCATCAGCAACTGCGTCCTCAACCTCGTCCCCGACAAGCCCAACGCCTTCCGCGAGATCGTCCGCGTCCTCAAGCCCGGCGGCCGGGTCGCCATCTCCGACATCGTGCTCGAGGGCCCGCTGCCGAAATCGCTCGAAGCAAACGAGGGCGCCTATTGCTCCTGCATCTCCGGCGCCATCGGCCGCGCCGAATATCTCGCCGAACTCGCCGCCGCCGGAATCGCCGACATCAAAGTCGTATCCGCCGTGGACGCCGCCCCCATCCTCGCCTCGGACTGCTGCGGCGCCGGCGTCAGTGAATCGGACCTTGCAGGAGTCGTCACCAGCATCAGCCTCGTGGGGCGCAGGCCGCTGCCGACATCCCACTCCCAACCTTCCGGAGAACCCAAATGAAATGCACCGCCCACATCCAGGCCGGAGTCTGCGGCTTCGCCACCACGGTCACAGCCGACTCACCGGATGACCAAATGGTGAGCATCCAATTCGAAACCAACTGCGACAAGATCGCCGGCCTTGCCGAGACCCTCGACGGCCGGGAGATCGACGGCTACGACGAGATCGCCAAAGGCTTCGACGGCGTCGTCATGTCCGCCGTCCGCTCCACCCTCTCCGGGTGCTGCGCCGGCTGCGCCGTCCCCGTCGGGATCTTTAAGGCGCTCCAGGCCGCCGCTCGCGTCGCCCTGCCCAGAGACCTCTCTATCACGCTGACCGCGGAGTAGCCCGGTGGCACCTCGGCTATGACCACCAGACTCCGACAGTTCCTCCTCCTTCTCGCCGTCTTTCTCGCGGCCTACTTCCTGCCCATCGGCAGCGGCCGCGTCCAGGCCTCCCTGGTCGAGGCCTTCGCCATGCTCCACGAGTACGCCCGCCAGCACGTCCTCCTCTGCCTCGTCCCCGCCCTCTTCATCGCCGGCGCCATCGCCGTCTTCGTCAGCAAAGCCTCGGTCATGAAGTACTTCGGCCCCACGGCGAACAAGTTCCTCTCCTATTCCGTCGCCTCCGTCTCCGGCACCATCCTCGCCGTCTGCTCCTGCACCGTCCTGCCGCTCTTCGCCGGCATCTACACCCGCGGCGCCGGCCTCGGCCCCGCCACCGCCTTCCTCTACTCCGGCCCCGCCATCAACGTCCTCGCCATCATCCTCACCGCCCGCGTCCTCGGCGCCATCGCCTTCGCCTTCCTCATCGGCATCGGCATGCACCTCATGTTCTATAGAGAGGAGCGCGCCAAGGCCGAAGCGGCCGCCGGCTTCGACCTCCCCGAGGATGAGTCCACCCGCCCCCTCTGGCAGACCGCCGCCTACTTCGGCGTCATGGTCGGCATCCTCATCTTCGCCAACTGGGGCAAACCCCTCACCAACCCCAGCCTCTGGGCGACCATCTACGCCGCCAAGTGGTGGATCACCCTGGGACTTCTCATCATCCTCACCGTCATGCTACTGCGCTGGTTCCGCCGCCCCGAGCTAAAGGAATGGACAGGCTCAACCTGGACCTTCGCCTGGCAGATCCTCCCTCTGCTCTTCGGCGGCGTCCTCGTCGCCGGCTTCCTTCTCGGACGCCCGGGCCACATGGCGCTCATCCCTGAAGAGTGGATCGCCCGTCTCGTCGGCGGCAACTCCCTCTGGGCCAACCTCTTCGCCGCCGTCTCCGGCGCGCTCATGTACTTCGCCACCCTCACCGAGGTCCCGATCCTCCAGGGCCTCCTCGGAGCCGGCATGGGCAAAGGCCCCGCCCTCGCCCTCTTGCTGGCAGGCCCCTCGCTCAGCCTGCCGAATCTTCTTGTCATAGGTGGCATCATGGGCGCTCGAAAGACACTCGTCTACTCCCTGCTCGTGGTCCTTCTCTCCACCGCCACGGGCCTTGCCTATGGAACCATATTCGCCTGAGGAGCACTGCCGTTCTGCCGCAGGTCCGGCCGTGGCGGACCGAAGGGGCGCCGTGGCGGCTAGGGCGGGCATATCCATGCCCGCCGGCCGTTGCCGTTGTGGTGGCGCAGGTTTTCAACCTGCGTAGGCGGCGCAGCCGCCTCCACCTGTTCGGCAGGAGCTTGACTCCTGCCACAAGACAACAGAGAGAAGGAGAATCTCAGACGATGACCGTCCAAGTCCTCGGGACCGGCTGTCCGAAATGCCTCCAAACCGCGGAAAACGCCAAGGCCGCGGCCGAAGCCGCCGGCGTCCACATCGACCTCGTCAAGGTGGACAAGCCCGCCGACATCGCCAAGTTCGGCGTCATGTTCACCCCCGCCCTCGCCATCGAGGGCAAGGTGAAGGTCGCCGGCCGCGTCCCCACCGTCGACGAAATCAAAACCTGGCTCGCCGCCTAGAACGCGCCGACAGCAGATAGGAGAAACCACCGATGGCTGAGCCCGCCCCGCGCAAGTCGTACCTGATCGTCGTCCTCGTCATCATCGTGGCGCTCGTCGTCGTCATCGCCAAGACGACCACCAAGCACAAGGCCGCACCGAACCCGCAGTCTCAGACTGCGCAAATGCCGGCCGAAAGACCCGTCGCGAAGACCGCGGCCGCCGTCCCCGCCGACTCCACCAAGGTCGGCGCACCGGAGCCCGCGCCCGCGACCGAGCCCCCAGCGGCTAACGAATCCGAAGCGACTGCCAAGCCCTCGGCGCCCTCCGCCGCCGACCCGAAGCCGCAGCCTCCCGCTTCGCCCCAGGCCGAACCCGCCGCGCCACAGGAACCGGCGAAGAGGGAAGTCGAGCCCCTCCCCGGCTCCAAGCTCGCCGAATGCCTCAAGAGCGGCCGACCCACCATGGCCGACTTCGGCGCTGGCTGGTGCAAACCGTGCAAGATGATGGAGCCTGTCCTCGTCGAGGCCGCCACGAAGTATGAGGGCAAGGCGAACGTCGTGTACGTCGATACCGACAAGTACTCGCAGGTCGCCCGCAGCTACCGCATCGCCAGCATCCCCACCCAGATCTTCTTCAACGCCAAGGGCGAGAAGGTGTCCCAGCACATCGGCTATTGGCCCATCGAGGACGTCGGCCGCGCCCTCGCCGCCGCCGGAGTCGCTGAGTGACCGAGTTCGTCAGCCAGGCGATCCCGCAGTTCATCACCCAGCACCCCGCCCTGGCCTACTTCGCCGTCTTCATCGGCGGAGTCATCACCAGCCTCGGCCCCTGCAACCTCTCCATGGTCCCCGTCATCATCGGCTACGTCGGCGGGCAGCACGAGATCACCCGGCGCAGGGGCTTCTGGCTCTCCCTCTTCTTCACCCTCGGCAGCTCCCTCACGTTCATGCTGCTCGGCCTCGTCGCCGCCGCGGTCGGCGGCCTCTTCGGCGCCCAGAAGACGATCCTCTACTGGCTCGTCGCCCTCGTCTGCCTCCTCATCGGGCTTAACCTCCTCCGCGCCATCCCCCTCAACTTCGACTTCCTCACCCGCCTCCAGCCCAAGCGCGTCTCCCGCACCGGCATCATCGGCGCCCTCCTCCTCGGGCTCGTCGTCGGCCTCGCCGGCTCCCAGT
>Ga0307380_10012351_pt1 | contig 10638 bp, 23 predicted proteins | sample UN3MG_FD_202239 | JGI IMG/M metagenome (GOLD analysis project Ga0307380, IMG submission 202239) | Soil microbial communities from Risofladan, Vaasa, Finland - UN-3 | ecosystem: Environmental > Terrestrial > Soil > Coastal area > Acid sulfate soil | place: Finland: Risofladan, Vaasa | collected... | reverse complement strand
CCGCCGCCGTTCTCGACCTTCTCGTTTCCATCCATGAAGGGGTTGAACAGGTTCTTTGGAACCTTGTCGCCAAAGAACTCCGTAATGGCTTCGTTAGCCACAGCCTTCAAAGCCTCGATGTCTGTCCCAGGTTCAAAGATTGCTGTGCACTGAAACTTCCCCGACTCCTCATCGGGCTTATTCAGTTTCGGCCAGCTCAAACGAAATTCTGGGGTCTTGATTGTTTTTCTCTCGGTCATTGTCATCCTCCTCAAAGCGAGCGTTCCATTGCTCGGCAGTCGTTTTGGCCCTTGCAAGCCGTGTTCTTCCTAAAGTATCGCTGTTTAATTGCCATCCGTCAAGTGTTTTTCCTTCTTTTAGTAATTCTTTAGCTCTTTTTTCTGCCTCCGCGATTAGTTTCTTTACTGGGTATGCCTTGTTTAGTACGTCTACCAGTGCGTCGTTTACGTTCAAATCGGCATTCACATTCTCAAACAGCCCTGCCAGTTTCTTCCGCTGCGCCGGGCAGGCGGTAGTCCCCCGGCACCAACGGCACCATGAGCCCATGTTATAGTTCTCTGGGTCTGTTAAGTCTATTGAGTCCTGGTCCTCCATGAGCTCATAGAACCGAGGCCCGAACTCCTGGGCGAACTTGTACAGGTTGTGAACTGCAATCCTGACAGGGTCGGCCCCCTCGTACCTCGGCTGCACGATGTGAAGCTCGAGTACGTTCGGAAGGTCGAAGGAGTCCAGCAACATCTCTATCATCATGTAGGCATACAACTGCAGTTGTATGGCTGTGGGGTCTACCCGGATCTGCTTGCCGTACTTGAAGTCCATAACGACCAGACGGCTCTTTGTGAGCAGCGCGTAGTCCAAAGTCCCATAGACTCCCTTGACCTTTGACCTCACAGGGAACTCGATGAACTCAGCAAGCTTTGTCTCTTTGAGGCCCTCGATCATTATGTGGTCAAGGTACAATTCAATCCCAGGGTCGGAACAGCTTATCCCTTCCCCGCGCAGAACTTTAGCGGCCTCTTCATGCGCCGCCGTACCCTCCGACGCAGCCCCGGAGCCCTTCGACCCAGCCTTAGTCTCTGGACACTGAGCAGACAACAGCGCCGAGCCGGGACAATTGAACCATCTCTCCGCGCTCGACGGTGAGTAGATTGCGTGGGTCATTAGTTAACTCCCCGGTCTGCTTGGTTCTCAGTCTCGCCAAAGATTCCGAATTCCTCCTCGAGTGCTTCGTCGTCAGTGACCACCTGGATCTGCGCTTGGATGCAAGCCTTAATCATTCTCATGTCCGCCTCCTGCATGGCCACGAACAGCTCACACATAGGGTCGTCTGCGAACTTCTCAACCATTGCAGACGCCATGAACTCAGCAGTTGTGTCGATTACATCGCACACCAAGGCCAACACGTCCTTAATTTTCTCCTTGTCCTCTTTCGCACCGCAGACGATACGGTACATCATAAGGTGTTCTCTATCGGCCATAGATCTCGTCCTCGATTGTTACCGGCTCTGGGTCTGGTACTTCTGTAGAGTACACTTCACCAATGAGCTCGATGGCCCTTTTGAGTTTCAATGACTGACTTGTCCTCATCTTACTTTGGAGCAGCCCAGTCGCCTCTTGTAGTTTTTTGATGTTTTCTTTCTTCATAGCTAACCTTTCATTTCTTCCAAGATCTCAATTAACCTTGGGATGTCCTTCTTCTCTACCCACAATTCATACTCTTCATCCTTGGTGGTCTCTATTAAGAACGACACGTAATTAGTTAAAGGCATAACGGTTAACAAGTCCCCATCTTTGTCTGTGTACTCATATGACCCGCTAGGTCGTGCTTGCTCCCAGTTCATAGCTAACCTCTCCCAATCCAATGGTCCACTACGACCGAACCTGGTCGCAGCAATTTATCTTCAAAGTACCAATTACCACCGATGTCAATGCCCCATGGGTACTTCCTCTTCCTCGCCGCCGTCGTCGAGGCGAAGTTGGACACCCTTGGTTTCGGTAAGGCTAATACCTCATACCCTGGGTCCATCGGGACATACGTAAACGCGTTCACTCCATTCAAAACCTCGTGGGGTATCTCAGCCCAAGTAAGCCCACAGATCATCTCGCGCCGTCGGAACTTAGCTTCCGTGCACGCTTTAGTCCCAGCGTACCTTTCGGCTAGATCTCCTCCCCGTTGCCACCGCGGGTTCACCGGCTGCGAGAAGCGCCGCAGCATATACTGAAACGATGGCCAGTGTTTGTTCCCTGGGTGCAGTAGGAACCGATTGACCATGCACCACAAGAAGACGTTTAGTTCAAGTACGCTAGGGTCCTTCATCCCATGTTCGCCTAAGAAGGCCCGACAGAGCCACAACCTGTCACTTTCCGACAGTTTCAGGCAGCCTTTCGGGTTCTCGTTAGGACCGTGGTATCTAAAGATCATCTTAATATCTCCCATGCTGTTTTAGCCACCGCTGGAACTGCTCCATTTCCAATGGCCTTAAGTCTGTCCACCCTATGGGCCACCCCATCAGCCACTCGACCCACGTCGGGTTCAGTGTCCCACCGGCGGTGGTTGGTAGCATCTCGCTCGCCCTCTTTGATCCGCTCCAGCAGGGGTTCCTCCAGTCGTTCGCTTGTGGCGTCGGCCACATACCGTTTTTTGCCAGCGATTGTAGGCTGTGTCTTTTCTTGCCGGTCCTCCCCGCTGCACCTCCCTGATTCGAGCCGTAGCTTTGCGCCGTTGGTGTTGGTAGCGAGTATCCACATCCTGTTTCTTCTGTGGGGTGCGCCGACGTGCCAAGCCCCCAGCACACCCCAGCGTGCATCATACCCCATGCTGGCAAACTCTTTGAGGATGGTACCGAGTCCACGGGTTCTGAGATTCGGGCTGTTTTCGGCGACGACATAGCGAGGCCGCACTTCATCAACAATTCTAAGCATCTCGAAAACCAGTCCCGAACGCGATCCGGCAAGACCCGCTCCTTTTCCAGCCGCGCTAATATCTTGGCAGGGGAAGCCCCCTTTGATGATGTCGATTTTCCCCCTCCATGGCACCCCGTCGAACGTTCGGATGTCGTCCCAGATGGGGAATCTTGGGAGGGCTCCGTCTCGCTGTCTTTGGAGGAGAACACTCCTACAAAATTTGTCGATCTCGACGGCAGCTCTGATAGTGTTTCCACTGAGCACTCCTCCAAGTATCCCTCCTCCGGCTCCTGCAAATAATACCAGCTCATTCATTTAACTCCTCATCTCATTACACCCAGCGCCATACCCATCTTCCCAAGCTTCCGAATGGAGCCGCTCTGAGCAGAGCTCACACAAAGGAACTTGGTACACGTCACCATCTTTTAAGTCCTCTATATGTACCTGCCCTAAGTAGTCCCCACATTCTTTACAACATAGTTCAAGCATTACTCAACCTCCTCAACCATCATAACACGCCACGAGGCATATGTCAAGGGAAAAAAGCGAATAGTTCGAATTCCTCTGAAGGCCGATCCGTAGTCGTAGGGCTCTCCCTGGATCTTCCTAATAATATTGCGGCGTTGCGTCTCAGGGATCACCTCCCAAGCCTTCTCCATTCGCAGCTTCCTGTCGACCCTTTGGTCTATCTTGTCCTCATAACTCACGTCCTCATCGACTGTGTACACCGCGGGCTCGCCTTTGTAGTAGCTGCAGTATCTCCTCCTGGCCTGCAGAGCTCGGTACTTGTCACTCTTTCTAGAACTACTGGACCGCTCGTCCTCCAAGATCATTAGAGCCACATCCTGCGCGATGTCCTCCCGGAGACTACTGTCACCCAGGGACCACGCGGCCTTGTGCGCTCGGAGCATTATGTCTTCGCCTGTCATATCGAGTCCCTCTCCCTTCGGTTCTGTATACCATTGACCGCTGCACGGAGCTTGTTGTATCGGACGCCCACGTCGCCTGCCCGGTTCTTTATATCCCCATGGAGCATACCTACCACGCACTGAGGGATGTCTGCAACAATGGGGCTGCCACTATTCCCATGCCGGGTGCTGGTGCTGATTCGGACCACCTTGTCAGGTATGCCTATGACTGTGTACTTTGGACTTATAACGTGGCCATGGTGCTCCTCGACCTCTGGCATCGCCGAGTAGACCGTCACCGGCTCGAGGAGCATAATCTTTTCGCATACTGTGTATGGAAAGAACTCGTAGTCACCCTTGACCAGCCCTATCGCGATGTCGGAATCAAAGTTCATGTATACCATGTCGATGTCAATCCTGCCATAGACCGAGCTCTCTATCCAGCTCTCGGCCTCCTCCCAGTTCTCTGGGTCGAATATATGCGCCGTCGTCATGAACACTGTGGACTCCGCGTCCTCATCGACCGGGAAGGCTGTACCACAGCCCCTTACTCCATCCGAACGGATGGAGCAGATTATCACCACCTCGCCGAGGTCCGAAACCGAACACCCAGCAATTAACCACATAGCTGCCAAACTTACTAATACACTCTTAAAAGTTTTCATCGAATTCTCCTTCTTCCATATAGGCCACGTCGACTAACAGACTCTCTAGTACTTCAATGACCCCCTTCAAGGTCTTTATTTCTGCCAGGGCCTCCGACTCCGGCATAATCTCCCCGTCTCTAGTGAGGTCTATGGTGACCTCTCGTGCATCCCCGCAGTCGCACACCGCGGTGACCCTCACCTCAAACTTCTCTTTCGAGAATTCATACGACAAATGCATTACTCCTCCTCTATCTGTGTTAAGGCTGCCGTGATCAGGTCGACCGCGTTCTCTATGTCCTCGTCGGCCAGGTCGGCCAAGGCTCCGTTCAGCAGGTCCCTGGCATACTGCAGTTTCAAGGTCTTTGTACACCGCGGACAAGCCTCTACATAGACCTCCGTGCACATGTACCGACCCCACTCATCCTCACAATCCTCAGTGTAATCTACCTCTAGCCGTTCGTTACAACCAATGCAGTACACATAAGGGCCAATATTACGTTTCATTTCTCTCCCCTTTTCTGGCAAAATAACTGATATGCATTACTCTTACACCTCTCTATTGGTTGTTTTAGAGCACACTCCTTTATAAAACTAAAAGCCTTATGCTCTTTGAAACAATCCTGCTCAATATCAAGGCTTGTTTTGAGAGCAAACACTGCTAGCACCATTAAGCTTACTACCAACCCAACTCCCAAAAGCCCTTTTGACCCTTTACTCATTCCCATGTAGCCTTCTCCTTTAGTACTCTAGCCATCAGCTCGTATACCCCCAGCAGAGGGCCACGGGACCATAGCTCACGTTTTTCTCTAAAGTTCGCAGCCCGCTGGACTTTACAGCCTGTATACGGACAACTCCCCGACCGCTTCCACCTATCGAATTCCGACGGGTCTGGGTGCGAGCTAGCGTCATACCTCATCAAGTACACACACAGCTCATCAGAGACCTCACCCCAGTCAGCTAGTAGGACCGTGGTCGGCGAGGGTAGACTGGCACCGCTCAGGTCGGCATCGCGCAGGTCGGCACCGCGCAGGTCGGCATCGCGCAGGTTGGCATCGCGCAGGTTGGCCCCGTACAGGTCGGCATCGCACAGGTTGGCATCGCACAGGTTGGCATCGAGCAGGTTGGCATCGCGCAGGTTGGCACCGCGCAGGTTGGCACCACGCAGGTTGGCGCCGCGCAGGTTGGCACCATACAGGCTGGCACCGCGCAGGTTGGCGTTGCGCAGGTCGGCGCTGCGCAGGTTGGCACCGCGCAGGTCGGCACCATGCAGGTCGGCACCATGCAGGTCGGCACCATGCAGGTCGGCACCATACAGGTCGGCAAAAGGTTTTATTTCGTGTTTCATCTTCATCCTCCTACCCTCTAATCTAGCTCACCCGCTCGGAGATGTCAATACCTTTCACACCAAAAACTTTAAATCTGTTGCCGTCTTTCTTCACCATGTAGCCTAAGTCCGCGATAGCAGTACCTAAACCTCGCCGGCTATAGGTCCTCTTAATCCCCGCGGCGATGCAGTACTCCTGGTACCTGGCCCACACGTCGCTGTAGAACTCGTAGCTATCCAGGTCCTTAGTGAAGTACTCCTCCATAAACTGCTGGGACTGGTTGGCGTTCGTAGTCCAGCTATCGACGGCGTCCAGGCAGGACTTCGGGTACACGAAGCGGCCTCGACAACGGAGGCGTTGCAGCCCCGCAAGGGCCATGTTAAGGACCCCGGAGAGCTCAGTCGTTATCAGGTACTGTCCCAGCGCCGGCTCAATCTCGTCAACAGAGAACTGCCGCTTGAAAGGAATCACGTTGACCCTGCGCCTCATACCCAAGGACAGGTCACGACTCTGGGGCCAAGAGTTGGCAGCCAGGAAAACTGTAGCGCAGCTTTTAAATTGAAAGGGCTGTCCATACTTAGGGTTTGCCTGTAACGTCTTGTTTTCAGCCACTTTCTTTATAAAATCGTCTGGCAAAATTTGGCCCGCCCGCACGTCGTCGTCGATGAGTGCCAAGCGGCCTACGAGGTCTGCAAAGGCGAAGGTATTCTTGGTCGTGTCAAAGCTCGAGATAGACTGAAACAGAGCTGAGGAGCCCATGAGCGCGCCAAGGACCCGGAGGAAGACGGTCTTGCCATTCTGCCCCTTACCGTGGAGCAAGAACCAGCCAGGGATGTCTTTGTTCGGCTGTAGAGTATAGCCCATGATTTCCCATACATGGCGGATTACAGAGTCTCTATCGGGTAGGGGTTCGAAGACCTCTCTGAGGAAGCTTTCGAACCGTGGGCACCTGGCATCTGGCTTGTATTCTATGGGGAGACAGGAGGTTAAGTAGTGCTCTGGGGTATGGGGGCCAGGGGTGTATTCCCCGGTGCGCTGGTCTACCCAGACCTCGTAATTCGCGCAGTTGACCACGCTCGGCAGCTCAGTGTTGGCGCCAAAAAGCTCCTTTCGTGACGCTAACTTAGCCTTGAGGAGTATCTGAACTTTGTGTATCATACTCGAAGGGTCGACCTTCTTCTCAGGGTATCCAACCTTAAATTCCTCAATAGACTCCAGAGTCTTTTTCTGTATGAGGTTGTCAGGACATCTCAACCAAAAGGTGCCACCGTATACCCAGAACGACTGATCCGCGGCGTGGATAATGTTGTCTTTTCCATACTTATCTATAACTAAATCTGTTATAGCCATAGATGAATCGAGCTTCTGAGGCGATGGGGTCTTTTTCTCTTTTGGGGACTCAGCCACTTTGAGCTCTCTACGCATAGCCGGAAGAATCTGCTGCATTATCGTAGTCTTAGTGAACTTTGTGCGAGAGGCTATACGCTCGCTAAGGTCTATAAGTTCGACGTTAGAAGCTCCGTTAGCTACATGGTTCTTAACCAACTGGCCAACCTCAACAGCGGTGGTATCATAACTCAACTCCCCGGGCTCTTCCTCAAACATTTCCTTGTAAGTCTTTGTGTTCTTTACACTCTTCCCGTGCTTACCAAGTTCACGGTACAGTGTCCCTACAGACCTGGCCGCACCCTGGGGTCGCTTCAGGGAGAACCAGCGTAGTTTAATGATTTCACTATCGTCTTGGTACCTTGGGTCCGAGGTGCACCATTCTAGGAATTCATAGATCCCCAAGCCCCCCGTTGCATGGTAGGACGCCGCGAGGATAGGAAACCACTTATCATTAGTATCATACTCCTCAGCGGGCAATTGGCTAAGAATTTCAGCTAGTTCATGTGGCTCTATGGTCTCATCTTCGGACACTGGGGTCGTTTTATACTCAACAGTATATAATTTGAGTAATTCCTCTGGCGCTTGCCGTATTTCTGTAGTATTTGGGTCACACTGAAATTCGTACTCTTTCTTAGTTTTTGGGTGAATAGACCCAGGAATCACCACCTGCCGCCCTTTTATCTTCAGCTCAATCCCTGGGTATTCTTGGATGACCTCCCTTAAATTACCTGTATTTTCAGGTAGTTTGAGGTAAATGTGCTTCCCACCAGACCCTGTTTTGACAGTAAAATCACCACTGAAACTGTAGCCGATGTTGTACATGAGGCGAGTGAGAGAACTGTCGCCACCATTCCTTGGATCAACATCTATAACGGCAAAATGGTCCCCAATTCGGTACCCGATATTAAGTCCCTTCGCTATAAAGTGGTCCCATATTTCACTCTCGCTGTAAATTTTCTGATTCCAACCTGGGTCTCTTGGGCGCTTTCCATGCACCCCATGGAGGACAATCAGGTCCATGTCTCTTTCTTGATACCACTGTAACACCTCGGATCTTTTCATCTTTTCTCTTTCTTAGTGGGCCTTCCAGCCAGTTTGTATTAACAGCTTAACAGGTTTTAATGAGGTTGTCAAGTACAATTTTTGGCTCTATACTCTCTATACACTTTTCTCTATACTTTTTTTATTTATTTATTTTTAAAAATAATAGGTGTTGAAAATGTATAGAGAGAATAGGGCTATAAAAGGTGACAGCAAAAGAAAACCAAAAAAAATGCTTGACAATTGCAATCGCCTGTGATAACTTAGGTGCAGGAGGTAGCAATGGATGATAAAAACCGGCTGAAGGAAATCGACAGAGGGCTCTGGGAAATCGAGCGGCGAGCCGCTTGCAGATTGTTCTATACCCGCGAAGATAAAGAACTAAAAGCCTCTTTGGAGGCAGAGGAGGAGGAGATTCTTGGAAGACTCTATAACGATACAGTTGAGTGATCTCGATTTAGCCGAGATGATCGCAGATGAGCTGCAGACTCAGCGCCTAGACGCCAGCTTCGACCCTTGGCCCGGAAGATTCCCTTTGAATCCCGAGGACTTCGAAGGCTTTGAGGACTCTGGGTCTTGGATGCTGGCCGTAGGGCCAGTAAAACAAGTGAGGCTAGGATGAAGAGTACAAAGAAGCAGAACATAGAGATGGCAAAACTTTTCCTCTGTAATCTCCGAAATACCTTCGGTTCTGTGGAGATAAAGTACTTCACATCTCTAAACCACCAGGATTTCGAAGCGAATCTCGGGGGTGGCCTTAGCGCCCGTGGCTTAATGCTGTCGTGGGAGGATGAGGAGGACATAACAATGCAGCTCGAGGTACTGATAAACGCTTTAGAGGCATGGAGGGACCGATGACACGCACATGTGGTAATTGTAAGTACTTGAATATGTTCACTATGTCGTGCAAGAAGGACGACACGGTGGCGGGAAAGAACAAATCAATGGCCGGCACCTGCGGCAAGTTCGAGGCGCTAGAGTCTGAGGAGCCGGTGAAGTTCAACGGCGGCGGGCACTACTGCACCCCAGCAGCCCTCGATGGCGTCGACATAGACGACAAGTGGCCAGACAAGCAGATCCCTTGGATGATCAAGTGGCTAGAGGAGAAGGACGCATGACACCAAAAGAAGAAGCTATTCAGGTGCTTTGGTTCCTTGAGCCAAATTGTACTAATAAAGATTTGGTCGCATGTACTGCTTTTTACAATGTATTAGACTTCGAGTTTAGCTGTGGTCTACAGATTACACATTGGACATATTGGTGCCACAACGCCGCGGCCATAATAGCTGAGTTGGTACAAAAGCCCCTAGAGGCATGGAGGACTAGATGACACCAAAAGAAGAAGCTATTCATGTACTTGAGCTCCTTGAGCCGTACTGTACCGATAAAGATCTGGTCGCGTGTACTGCTAATATTCCTATAGTAGAACTCGAGCTTAGTTGCGGCCCACCTCTTACATATTGGAGCCACCCCGACGCGGCCATAGTAGTCGACATAATACAAAAGGCCCTAGAGGCATGGAGGACTAGATGACACCAAAAGAAGAAGCTATTCATGTACTTGAGCTCCTTGAGCCGTACCATACTGGCGAGGAGCTGGCTACGTGCAGTGCTTCGTCGGATGGGTATATTGTAGACTTAGAGCTCACCGGCGGTCAGTGGCTAACATTCTATAGCACCGACGCCGCAGACCAGATAGTCGACATAATACAAAAGGCTATCGAGGCATGGAGGACTAGATGAGCAGGCGTAAAATCAAACCAGAGGGGTCCAGGAGGCCCCAGGATCGAAGTAGACCCCTTAGCCCTGGCCAGGCCCTACGTTTGGACCTGGAAGGCCGTAGAAGGGCTTTCAGGGGCCTTGTACGCAAACAGCTACAAATCCTCATCGAGAGGGGCGTTTTCGACCTTGACAAAATCTATGAGGACACCTACATTAAAGATGTTGCTGAGTGGATTGGCCCTGTGTCGAGGTCGATGGTCTTCAAAGAGGCTGAGAGGCTGAAGAGGGAGGAGAAATGAGGTATTTACTGGACGAATTAGCGAGAGAAGTGCACAAGACAGCCACCAGGAAAGGCTGGTGGGAGAACGAACGTAACGATGGGGAGCTCATCGCTCTGATGCACAGTGAGCTCTCGGAGGCCCTCGAGGCCCTGAGACATGGCAACCCGGAGTCTGAGCATATTGCTGGGTTCTCAGGGGTAGAGGAGGAAATGGCCGACTTAATCATCCGAGCCCTTGACATGTGTGCGGCCCGTGGTTATCGTATCGGGGAGGCAATGGGAGCAAAAATGAACTACAACGAGACGAGAGAATATCGCCATGGAAAACAGTTTTAGACCTACATCGTTTAAGGTGTGCGCAAGGACGTTTAATATCAAATATGTTAAAGATTCTTGTGGCTTGGACGCAGGGGATATGGGATG
>Ga0307380_10012350_pt1 | contig 10639 bp, 10 predicted proteins | sample UN3MG_FD_202239 | JGI IMG/M metagenome (GOLD analysis project Ga0307380, IMG submission 202239) | Soil microbial communities from Risofladan, Vaasa, Finland - UN-3 | ecosystem: Environmental > Terrestrial > Soil > Coastal area > Acid sulfate soil | place: Finland: Risofladan, Vaasa | collected... | reverse complement strand
GTGCCGTCACAGCGGTGCGGCCATGAGCAGCAGGGTCAGCACCGTGGTGGGCAAGATGGCCTGAGTCGCGTGGACGCCTATCTCGCCCATCAGGCGGGCGGTCTCGGGGCTGTAGCTTGCCCGGACGGTCGCGGCCTGGGCGTGTTGCGGCTGGGAGGAGAGGTCGTCGATGGCCCGCAGTTGGGCGGCGGTGATCGGCAACGGTCGCGAGGGTGGTGCCGCCAGGTCTCGGGAGGATGATTCGTCGGCCCGAGCCATCGCCGGAGCGGCCAGCCACACCCCGATGATCAGTACAGGCAGCAGCGTTCTCATGGCGATTCTCCTGTTCGTCGGCCCACGGGCCGGGCTTCGGGCGGCGTCTCGAACAGCGGAAGCATCACCCGTCCAGCGCTGCCCCAGTAGTGCAGGAACTTCAAGCGCTCCCAGCGCTCAATCCGTTTTGGAGAGGCGGGATCCAGGATATATACCGCCTCTGCCGACTGGGCCGAGCCGCCGCCTTCCATTCCGATAATGACGATCGCATGGTTGTAATCGGCATTCCCGGCGAATTTGTTGACCACGCAGATGACCGGGTAGCCTCGCTCGAGCAGCCACCATCCGATGCCGAGGGGTGGATCGTCCGATAACTCCCCCACCAGAGGTCTCAGCTCGAAGCCCCTCTCCCCCAGCCACGCCTGCACGTCCGCTACCTGCGTGTGATCCAGCCCGGCTTCGGACAGACTGTGCCGCAGCTCCTCCGGGCTGAACCGGCGGGCATCCAACACGTAGTTGGCGCACATCGCCGTGCCCGCCACCAGGCAATCCGTGTAATCGGTCGCCGCCAGGAAGCCGACCTGCAGCGCCCCGGGCGGGTAGTCGTCCACCGCCATTCGCTTGGCGCACGACGGGCACGCGGCCCACAGCATCAGGACAGCCGCTGAAAACCCTACGCTGGATCGGGTGGCCGGGTTCCCGTACATCGAGGCCCAATAGTAAGTTCGCGAGGCGGCACCGGCCAGGGCCTCCGGATCAAGCTGGGGTGGGCACGGATCGGCCCTGCTCGTCCTCGCAGGTGCATTCGAGCTGGTCCACGCCGAGGTGGGCGCTGCCGCGGACCGTGATCATCGTCCCGGTCTTGATCTCCAGTTCGCGCAAGCGGGCGCGTTTCTCGTTCAGAAGCACTGTCGCGATATCGAGCGCCACGGTCGCGACGATCCTGCTGACGCTCTTCTGGTGCGCCGCCAGTTGCAGAACGCGCATCACCTCCAGGGCCATGGTCTCGCCGCTCTTGACCATTCCGGTGCCGCGGCAGTGCGGACACTCGATGTAGATGCTGCGTTTGATCGAGGGGCGCTGCCGCTGGCGGGTCATCTCGATCAGCCCGAACTGGCTCATGCGCAGGATGCGGGCCCGCTCCTTGTGTTTCTTGAGGGCGTTGCGCAGGCAGCGCTCGACCTCACGCTTGTGCCGCTCCGACCGCATGTCGATGAAATCGCAGACGATCAGCCCGCCCAGATCGCGCAGACGGAGCTGCCGGGCGATCTCCTCGGCCGCCTGCACGTTGATCTGGAAAGCGCTCTCCTCAGCGTCCTCCACGGTGCGGAACTTCCCGCTGTTGACGTCGATGGCCACCATGGCCTCGGTGGACTCGATCACCAGCGATCCGCCCAATTCCAGCGGCACGTGCCGGGCGTTGATCCGTTCGATTTCCTCCTCGATGCCGTACTTGTGGAAGATCGGTTCGGGATCGCTGTAGACGTCGACCATGTTCTGCGTGCGCGGCATGGCGATCTTGAGGAATTCCCGGGCCTTGGCCCCCGTCGCCTCGTCGTCCACGATGATCCGGTCCAGATCGCTGATCGAGACGTCGCGGATCGTGCGGATGACCAGGTCCGACTCCTGGTACACCTCCGTCGGGGCACTTCTCTTCCGGAGGCGTTCGGAGATCGTTTTCCACAACCGGCTCAGGTAGGTCAGATCGCGCTGCAGATCGCGTTTGGTTCGCCCCAGCCCGGCCGTCCGCAGGATGAAACCCATTCCCTCGGGCAGCGGCAACTGGCCCAGGGCCTCACGCATGGTGCGCCGTTCCGTCTGGTCCTCGATCTTTCGGGAAACGCCCAGCCGGCTCATCCCGGGCATCATCACCAGGAACCGTCCCGGGATCGAAAGATAGGTGGTCAGCGTGGGGCCCTTGGTGCCCACGCCTTCCTTGGTGACCTGCACCACCACCTCCTGGCCCCGGCGGAAGCATCGCTGGATGGGCGGGCGGTCCCGACGCGGGATCTTCTTGCCCACGTTCTCCGACAGATCCTCGCCATTGGGGAAATAACGCGGGTGTACGTCGGAGATGTGCAGGAAACCGTTCTTGGGCTGCCCGAAGTCGATGAAGACCGCCTGAATGCTCGGCTCGACGTTCGTCACCCGGCCCTTGTAAATGCTGCCCACGTGCGACTCGGCGCTCTGCCGCTCGATGTACAGCTCCTCCAGGCGGCCGTTTTCCAGAATCGCGATGCGGCACTCGGCCTCGCCGGTGACGTTGATGATCATCTTCGGCTTCGACAGCTCGCTGGTGTCTCCCTGCCGCTCGCCGGTGGCTTTCTCGGTCGCCTTCTTCGCCCGGCGGGCCGACCTCTTTCGTTTCTTTTGCCGGGTGGCGGGCGTTGTACCGGCCGGCTCCGCCGCGACCTCCGCTTCCGCGGGAGGGGCAGGAGATGCGGCGACCGCCTCGGCCGCCACGACCAGTTCCGATATGGACGATCTCTGCGTCGGCTCTTGCCGCTCGGTTTCAGATGGGGTCGCGCGGTCTGGCGCGCCGACCGCCGGTGTGGCGGCGGGCTCGGTCCTGCCCGGCTCCGCCACAACGCCGGCCTTCTCTTCCGGGCGCGACCCCTTCCTGCGCCGTCGCCTGGATGATCTTCTCTTCGATCGTGATTCGCCTGCGCCGGCCGGTTCCCTGGGCGCGGCGGGTGGCGCGTGGGCCACCGCCTCTGCATCGACCGGCGCCGGCCCGCCTGCTCTGACCGCTGAAGGCCCAGATGTGTCTGATTCGGCCCCGACCGTTCGCTCGCCGGTCCCGACGCGGTCCGGCGTGGCCCGCACGGCCGTCTTTTTGCGCTTGGCCCGCCGCGCGGAGGTGCGCTTCTTGCGCGGCGGGTCACTGGCGGATGGGGCTTCGCTGGGCTGGGCCGCGCCCGGGGCGACCGCCGGCGCCTGGGTGTCGGTCGAACCGTCTTGCTGGCTGCTCGTTCGCTTCTTCCGCCGGCCTCTGTGGGTCGGACGCTTCTTCGTGCCAGGCCCGGCCTCGGTCTTGCTGCTTGCTTTTATTGCCATTCAATCTCCAATCGCCGGGTCCGATGATTGACCGGTTCCGCCTCCAGACCCAACAATGCCATGACCTCCGCCGGTCGGGCCAGGGTGCCGCCCGTGACCGAAAGCTCCATCTCCACGCCGCCGTCATCGACGGCGACCCGCTTCAGGCACGGCCGGAGGTCCACTTCTTTGGCTCGACCACTTTTCGGGTTGGTTCGTTGGACCGGGAGGGTCACGGCACCCAGCAGAGCGGCGGCGCGATCTTCGATCGCGGAGGGATCCTGGACGGGGAGGTTGACCCGGTAAGTAACGCTCACCGGCACACAGCGCTCACCCGGCGCTAACCTTCGCGCACGGATCAGCGTGATCCCCTGGGGAACCTGGGCCTGCAAGCGGCGAAGCGCCTCCTCTTCGGCGAGCGGCTCGGCCAATTCGAGCACGAGGCGCTCGGCATTCGAGGCGATCCCAACCGGTCGCGGCAGGGGGATTGACATTCGCGGGTGAGGGTTGAACCCCTCGGAGTAGCGAACCGCCACTCGCCCCCGCACGGCGGCCCGAGCGAAGAGCCGGACCGTGTCCAGGTGGGCCAGAAAGCGGACGTCGCCCTCTACGGAGAAGTCAATCGCCTGTCGGTGTTGCTCCGGCGGTCGGATCACTCCATATTTCGCAGTACCCAGCGTTCGTTCCGTCGCCCTCCCGGGCCGGTTCTGCCCCGGTCCGGTCGAGCCCAATTCCGTCTGCGCCCCGCCCGATCAGATCGGGTCGTCGGGCAGCAGCTTTCGCGTTTCGTCACGCAGGTAGTTGGTCACCTGCCGTTCCGTCTCGAAGGTCAGGGCTCGCTTGGCCACACGCTCCCCGTGGGAAATCGTGGTCAGGCGAACCAGCTTCTTGATTTCGGGGGCGTTGCCCGGGGCCATTGAAAACGACCGCAGCCCCAGCCCAAGAAGCAGCAGCGTGTACAGCGGTTCTCCCGCCACCTCACCACACAGACTAACCTCAACCCCGGTGCGGTTACAAGTGCGGATCACGGTTCGCAGGCACCGCAGCACCGCCGGATGGCAACTGTTGTAATACCGGGACACCCGCTCGTTGCCCCGGTCCACGGCCAGCAGGTACTGCACCAGGTCGTTGGTCCCGATGCTCATGAAGTCCACTTCGCTGGCGAAGGCCTCGCACTGCATGGCCGCCGCCGGCGTCTCCACCATCATCCCCACCGGCAGGTTCCGCTCGAACCCCACTCCTTCCTCTTCCAGGTCCTCCATCGCGTCGCGCAGGGTCATCTTCGCCTGCCGCAGCTCCATCAGGGACACGATCAGCGGGAACATCAGCCGCACGTTGCCCAGCACCGAGGCCCGCAGAATGGCCCGCAGTTGGGTCTTGAACATGTCCAGGTTCCGCAGGCTGTAGCGGATCGAGCGCAGTCCCAGCATCGGGTTCGGTTCCGGTTCGTAGATCTTCTCCTGCGTGTATTTGTCCGCTCCCAGGTCAAAGGTGCGGATGGTGACCGGCCGCCCCCCGGCCCCGGCGATGGCGCTGCGGTAGGCCTGGTATTGCTCCTCCTCGGACGGCTCGGTCGTCCGCCCCAGAAACAGGAATTCCGTCCGATACAGGCCCACCCCGTCGGCGCCCTTCTCGACGCATTTGGCCGCTTCTTCCGGAAACTCGATGTTCCCCAGCAGCTGGATCCGGCTTCCGTCCCGAGTGACGGCCTCCAGATCGCGGAGGTGGTCCAGCTCATCCGTCAGGCGAACGAAGCTGCGTTCCTGAGCTCGGTACTCGGCCAGCGTCGTCTCGTCCGGGTCCACGATCACCAGCTGGTTGCTGCCGTCCACGATGACCAGGTCGCCGCCGCTGATCCGCGTGGAAATGTCATTCAGGCCGATGACCGCCGGCCGCCCCAGGGCCCGCAACAGAATCGCCGTGTGCGAAGTCGGTCCGCCCACGTCCAGGGCCAGCCCCACCACCTTGGTCGATGCCAGGTTCGCCACCTGGGAGGGGGAGAGATCATGTGCGACCAGCACGATCGGCGTGGTCAGGTGGGCCAGGTCCTCGCGCTTCTCCCCCAGGATGTGCCGCAACAGGCGACGCTCGATGTCCTGAACGTCGCGGACCCGCTCGGCCAACAGCGGGTCGGTCATCCGCAGGAATCGCTGCTGCTGGTGACGCATCACCGTGCTGGTGGCATACGCGGCCGCGTGGCGCTTCTTCTTGATCAGCGACTCGATTTCGCTTCGCAGGCGGGCGTCGTTCAGAACCCCGATGTGCCAGCGGAAGACGGCGGCGGTGTCCTGGCCCGCTCGATCGGCCAGGTCCTCGGTTTGCCGTTCCAGCTCCACGATTGCGGTGTGAACCGCCGTGTCCAGCAGAGTCAGCTCGTCGGCGACCTTCTCTCGCGGCACGGTCCGGTAGGGGATGCGGACGTCTTCGGCGACCAGCACGACGGCGTCGGCCACCGCCACTCCCGATGCCACCGCCTTGCCGGTAAAGAGCTCCATCTCGCATTCACCAGTGTGTCAGGATGCCGGCCCCTCGATGCGACCGGCCCGCCGGCGTCTGGCTCGGCAAAGGCTATTCTTCCCCAAACCCGTCCGCGACCAGTTGGGCCAGGGCCTCCACCATCTCCTCCGCGTCGAAGCCGGTCGCCGTAAGGTGCAGCAGCGTGCCTTTCGGGGCTTCCAGCAGCATCATTTCCATGGGGCTCTTGCCGTCCACCTTCTCCGTGGTCTTGTGCACGCTGATCGACGCGCTGAATTCGCTGGCCAGGTCCACGAACTTCATCACCGGGCGGGCATGGAGACCCTGCCGGTTCAAGATCTCAACAACCCGTTCGACGGTTTTCGGGGCGTGGTCCACACCGACCTCGAGCGCGCGTCACAGGTGGTTGACTCGGCCGCGTCAACCGCCGGCCGACTCGTCCGCCTCCGCGATCAGCTCCGCGATCTTCTCCCGCGTGTCCGCCTGCCGCAGGAAACGCCGGAAGTTGACCTCGCGCAGGTGGCGGAAGATCTTCTCCATCGCCGCCAAGTGGGGGTCCGGGTCTGTCTTGGGACTCAACAACAGGACGACGGTGTATACCGGTGCTCGGTCCAGTGCGGCGAAATCGATCCCGTGGCTCGAACGTCCCACCGTGGCCACCGTCTCGGTGACCGCGTCGTGCTTCACGTGTGGAACAGCCACGCCCTTGCCGAACCCCGTACTGCCCTGGTTCTCGCGGTAGATGACCGCCTGGGCGATCCCGTCCATCCGGGAGGGGTCCACGGCACCGTGGGCGGCCAGCGAACTCACCAATTCCCGGATCACCCCGTTGCGATCCGTCGCCTCCAACTCGGGGATGATCGCGTCGGTATTCACAAAGTCGATCAGTCTCATTGGGCTGTGTCTCCCCGCCCAAGTGGCTCCGGCCTTTAGGGCGTTTCGAACTTGTCCGTACCCTTGGCCGGGTGCTTCCGGTTCCGGAAGCGTTCCTTGTGTCTTCGTAGCTGTCGTTCCAATTTGTCCACGATCAGGTCGATCAGCGCAAACGTGTCCGGCCCCGCTTCGTGGGCGATGAAGTGGTTCTTGCCGTCAGCCGAGACGATCATGTCCACCGTGAAGTCGTCGCCCTCCTGGTCCAGGATCACCTCGATCGCTTGAACCCGGTCGTAGAACCTCGGCAGCTTGCCGGCCTTGTCGGCGGCGTAGGCCTTCACCTCGTCCGTCACCCTCACGTGTCGCCCGGTCACTGAGATCTGCACCGCTCAACCTCCTCACTCCTGATCGCGGATGCCTTCCCCATCCTCGGTGATGGGTCCGGCCGTCGCCCTCTCCAGCATCTCCCGGGTTGGCCTGATCACGCCGCCGCTGATGGTATAGCGCAGAACCTCATCCATCGAGAGCGCCAAATCGACCACGTCTCTCTTGGCGGCCGTGATCACGTACCCCGTCACCGGCGTCGGCGAACTGGGTATAAAGATGGTGATCAGCTCCTCTCCGGCCGCATCCTGCACCGTTTTCAGGGGGGGGCCGGTCACCAGGCCCACTGACCAGAGCCCCTTTCGGGGGTATTGCACGGCCACCACGCCTGAAAACTGAAGCTGCCGATCAGTGAACAGAAAATCGGTGACCTGCTTGATGTTCGGGTAAATCGCACGAATGAGCGGCACCCGGAATATGGCATTCTCGACCAGGTGCCATGTAGTGCGCCCGATCAGACTGGCCAGGAACAAGCCGACGAAATATACCAGAATGATCGCGATCAGGAAACCGAGCAGGTGCAGCCTGTACCGCCTGAACGCGATCGTCCACAGGGCCAGATTGCAGGCCCGCTTCGCCGCTCGGCGCTCCTGATCGGTCGCGTTGCCGTACGCCGGCGTCGTGGGGTCCGCTGCCGGATGGGTCACCACCTTGTACTCGACCGTCATCTGGCGACCGCGACTGTCCCACTCGTTGAGCGGAGTGCCGTACTTGAGGGCGTCCTCCGGCTCCGCGAAGGCCGGCGGGCCGCTGGTCGCAAACAGCAGCACCATGCCCCGCGTGATGTGACGACCAAGATGCTGGTCGATCAGGTTGTAGGCCCAAATCAGGATCGCTATCGTCAGCAGCGTGGGCAGCAGCGCCGCCAAGCCCCTGATAAAGAAACGCTTAAAATCGTCAAAAGGAGCTTCTTGAGGGCCCTTGTTTCGGAACTCGTGCGGGCGATGGTCCAATGTCGGCTCTCTGATCCCAGGCGCTCAAGTCCCCGCATATGCCGCCACACTGCGTAGTCCGAATGGAATGTAGGGGCCGGCGCCGCTAACGTCAACTGGTTGCCCGCCCGCGCCGACCCCCCTATCGTAGCTTACCTGGCCCTGGAATGGTCCGAGAAGGAAGCTCCACATGGATCCCCTGCAAGCGCGCCAGCGATGGGGTCGCGCGGTCGGCCCCACCCTTTCCGCCGGGGCGCTACTGGCCATATGCATCGGCTTGGCGGGCACTCTCGTCCGGACCAGGGGTTTAGGCGACCGCGTCCGGATCGACGGCTGGGCGATCAGCTTCCGTCCGCCTCGGGGCTGGGAGGCGGTCGCGCCGCCGCAGGATGCGTACGGGGCCGTGGTGATCTACCGCAGCCAGGACAGCCGGGGCCACTTCCGAGAGGTGCGCATCAGCCGCCAGCGGAACCCTGATCGCCTGTCGCCCCTCCGGATCTGCGAGTCTCTGTTGGACCAGCGACTGGGCCCGCTCGCCCGGTTTGTCCGTTCTCCGATCGGGCTGGAGCGGCGACCGCTCGGCCACTTGCCCGGTGCTCGATGCAGTATCGTCCAGCCGCGGGGGTGGTACCTGCACGTCGCAGGGCTGGTGCGTGACGATGGGGTGGCTGAGGCGTACCTGCTGGAGTTGCGCTCGGACACACCCCTCGAGCAGCGAGACCTGAGCTTAGGCGATGCTCTGGCCCAATCTGTTCGGCCCGCTGAGTAGGCCGTTACAGACGACCGGTCAACGAAAGCGTCGCCGCACCGCGCAGGGCGAGTGAGCGCCCGCGCCGGTGGTCCTTCTTCCGACCGGGTGCCCCGGCCGCTGCAACGTTGCGCACAGCTCGGCCTGGCGCACAGTTTCACTGCCTCCGCCCCTGGCATAGCATGCTCGCATGTCTGGCTGGCTCGTTCGCCACCACCGCGCCATCCTGGCCGTACTTGCCGTCGTGACGATCGGGGCGGTCGCCCTGCTCCTGGGGCCGGGGTTGCGGTACGACTACCGTCTCGAAGCTTTCGTGGCCAGCGACGACGAATCCTACCGTACCTACCGCCACTTCATGGACGAGTTCACCAGCAACGAGGTGGCCATCATCGCCGTCCGGACCGACGACGCCCTCTCCCCCGCATCGACCCGACTGATGAACGATCTGATCGGCCGACTCCAACTGCTGCCGGCCGTGCAGAAGGTCCAGGCCTTGGCCGGCATACCGCCGATGGTTCGCAGGCTGGTCGGCGACCGACTGGCCGGGCACCGGCTGGTGCGGGACAACCTGCTCAGCAGCGACGGCCGCACCGCCGCCATCCTCCTCCAAATGCGGGGCGAAGGGCAATCCTCCGCCGACCGCCATCAGACCGTCGCCCGACTGCGGTCCATCGTGGCCCGGGCCCAGCGCGACTATCCCAATGCCGGCATCATCATCGCCGGGCCCTATGTCACCCTGATTGACATGTACAACTACGTGGATCGCGACCTGCTGGTCTTCTCGGTCGCGGCTTTCGCGTTGCTCGGGGTCACGCTCTGGCTCGTCTTCCGGAGGCCCGGACCCATGGTTTTTGCCCTGGGAGTGGGCGCATCGGCCACCCTGTGCGCCTTGGGCGCCGCGATCCTGTTCGACTTCTCCGCAACCTTGATCACCCAGATGATCGTCATCCTGGTGATGGTCCTGTCGGTGGCGAGCTGCGTTCACCTGGCGGTAGCTAGCGAGGAGACGGCCGCGGCGGAAGCCGTTTCTTCCCCCCGCGAACTGGCCCATCGAACGTTGCGACGGATGCTGGCGCCTTGTACGGCCGTCGTGGCCACCACGGCCGCCGGCTTCGGCTCGGTGTGCATCAGCAACATCACGCCGGTCCGCATCTTCGGGCTCTTGATGGTGTGCGGACTGGTGGTGTCCCTGCCGGCCGCACTGGCGGGGTCGGTTCGCCTGACCGGACGCCCACGGGCGCGACGCGCGACCGGCGGTGTTCAGCTCTCGACACTGTTGATCCGCGCGGTTCGCTGGGCCGGCAACCGGCGGGTGACCGTGGTGCTGCTCTTCGTCGCGGCCATCTTGCTGTCTGTGGCCGCTTTCGGCCGGCTTCGCTTCGAAAGCGATTTCGTCAAGAACTTCCGGCCGGGCAGCGAAGTCCGCACCAGCTACCGTTTCATCGAATCGAACCTCACGCCGGTCGGGTCGATGGAAATCGTGGTCCGCGGTAGCGGTGGCCCCATCCTGTCCCCCGAAAACCTCGGGCGGGCTCGCACGCTGGGTGATGCCATCGTCGAACGGCACGCGCCGATCCGCAAAGCCATGTCATTGGCCGATCTGACCACGCTGGCTATCGACAGCCTCCCGACGTCCCAATTCGATCTGGACAACCGCCTGAAGCTGGCCCGCAGCGTCTTCGGCCCGGACTTCCAGCGCAACTTCCTCAACGCGGACGCCACGGCCATGCGGATCAACCTGCGCGCCGTCGAGGGCATCGACGTGGACGACAAGCTGGCCCTGGCCGACGACATCGACCGGATGGCCGCCGGAACCTTCGGAACGGGATTCTCCACCCAGGTCACCGGACTGTACTACTTCTACGCCAGGCTGGTCTCCGGGCTGCTGCGGGATCAGTACCGCTCCTTCGGCCTCACGCTCGTGGCGGTGTTCGCCATG
>Ga0307380_10012349_pt1 | contig 10639 bp, 5 predicted proteins | sample UN3MG_FD_202239 | JGI IMG/M metagenome (GOLD analysis project Ga0307380, IMG submission 202239) | Soil microbial communities from Risofladan, Vaasa, Finland - UN-3 | ecosystem: Environmental > Terrestrial > Soil > Coastal area > Acid sulfate soil | place: Finland: Risofladan, Vaasa | collected... | reverse complement strand
TCCAGCTTGACCAGGACGTGGTTGCGGCCCTGTTTGAGCTTGACCGGGAACGTCACCGGATCGGCCTGCAGGGCCCGTGGTTCGTCGTGCGAGTAGACGACCTCACCGTTCACCTGGACGATCGCCCCGTCGTCGTGCTGCATGACGAACTCGACATTGGCGTCGGCCCCCGAGTCCAGGAAGGCCTGGGCGAACGCGGTGCGGTTCTCGCCGCCGAAGAGCTTGAGGAAATCGACCATCGCCCCGTCCGGATCACCCTGGCCCACCTCGACGGGTTGCCACACGACTTCCTTGCCGCCGAGCCCGACATAGCGGGCGTCGAGGTCCGGCTTCGTCTCCGGCTCCAGGGTTCCGGCCGTCGGTCCCTTCCCGCCGGCGAACGGTCCGGTCACCCACCACTTGCCGACATAGGAGTTGGGCCACACGAAGCGATGGGCAAAGCGGACCGGCGCACCGGCCCACTCGAATTCCGCCACAAGCCTTGCGGAGAAGTCGTCCAAGCGCTGCGGGTCTATCGGCAGGTCGAAGGCAAACGGCTGCTTGCCGGGTTTCTCGAAAACGATCGGGGCCGTCGCGAACGGTGACATGTCCTCTTCCAGAGGTGCCAGGCTGATCGTTCCGGTCACCGAGCCGGATGCCGGCAGCCGCGTCAGCCAGACGCGCCCCGCCACGCGGGCCTGATTCCGGTCCGCGCTCTGAAACTCAAACCGCAGGGCCGCGTTGAGCAGCGACTCGGCCGCCCGCCCGACCGTCGCGGGGAACTGGGCCCCGTGGGCCAACCGATCGAGCACGACGGCCTCGCCCCACTCCGCGACCCGTTCCCAACGCTCCTGGCCGCTGTACCTGTTGAGGAACTGCGTCAGGTGGGCCTGGGCGAGCCCTTTGACGTTGGTCAGTCCGAGCTGGACCTGCCAGTCCCTTTCCGCCAGGCCGAGTTGGTGCATCTCGTGGCTGGGCTGCCTGGCGGCTCCGCTGCGCTGCCGCGGGGCAAAGCGGATCGTGGTGGGCTGGTCCAGTCTGCGTTCCGGCAGGCGTACGCTGGCGGTCAACGTGCTAACCTCGACGTATTCCCAACTCGGCGCGGTGCCCGCCGGGCCGCCCTGCGGAATCGCCTCGCCGTCCACGGTCACCTCGGCGGCATCGGACCAGCAGGCCTCCAGCACCACCGTCCGTGCCTCGGGCATCCCGCGGTAGCGCCCCTCGATCGGATGGATAATCAGCTCGAACGCGCCGGCCTGCTCGCCGGGCGTGTAAGTGATCCGCGTCTTGGCGAACCCCTCGGGCTCCGCGTAGTCCGCCGATTCGCCGTCATCCTCGTACAGCACGGTCTCGCCGGACGGGCCGGGGTAGACCCGAATCACCAGCGGGTCGATCGGACCCTTCGTGTTCAGCTTTCCGCCGGGCTGCATAGGGATCGGCCGACCGCCTCGGACGAACGCCGGGACGTGCGTGATCCTGGACTTGATCAACGTCTCGGTCGGCCCCTGGTAGCGGGCGTTGGTCAGCAGGTCGTACCACTCGCCCTGGGGCAGCCACACCTCGACGTCGGCGATATTGGGGAGTCCGCGGCCCGGCTCGACCACGGGCGCCACGATCATGTCATCACCGAAGTAGTACTGTCCCGGAACCTCGTAGGCCATCTCGTCCTGCGGATGGTGCAGATACATCGGGCGGACCAACGGCAGGCCCGTCTCGTACGTCTTACGGGCCATGGTGTAGATGTACGGAATCAGCCGGTACCGCAGGTCGTACGCCGCACGGGCGACCGGCTGGAACGGATCGCCGTAGAGCCAGGGCCGGCGGTCGTTGTCCGGGTCGCGCGTGCTGTGCACCCGCATGGCCGCCGAGAACGCACCGAACTGCAGCCAGCGGGCGTACAGCTCCGGCCCGATCTGACCCCCGCTGGACCAGTGACCCCCCAGGTCGTGCGACCAGTAGGCCGCCCCCACGTTGCCCGCGGTCGAGGTGAACGGCACCAGGAACTCGAGCACCTTCCAGGTCGATTCGGTATCACCGGAGAACTGGATCGGGTAACGATGGCAGCCCCAGCCGCCCCAGCGGCTGAACGTCAACCCGCGGCGCCCCGTGCCTTCGCGGGCCCGGTCGTAAAAATGCAGGTGGCTCAACCAGGGCAGCGGGTCCAGGCCGGCGATCTTCGTGGTCCGCTCCTGCTGCCAGTCCACCCACCAGAAGTCCACCCCCTGGGCTTCCAGCGGGTGATGCAGCAGATTGAAGTAGTTCTCCACGTAACGCGGGTCCGCGATGTCGAAAGGGATCGGCTGCTCGCCCGCCGGGTCCATCCCCATCGCCCGGGCAAACTCGGGATAGGCCGCCTCGTGCGCCCCCACGCCCTCATTGGGATGCAGATTCAGCGCCACGTGCAGACCGCGATCGTGCAGCTCGGACAGCAGCTTCTCCGGCTCGGGGATCAGTTCACCGTTCCAGGTGTAGCCCGTCCACCCCGCCAGGTGCCAGTCTATGTCGATGACCATCACGTCGAGCGGATAGCCCTTGTCGCGATAGCCGTCGGCGATCTCCAGAAAATCCGCCGTGGTGTACGGCCAATACCGCGAGTACCAGCTTCCGAAGGTGAAACGCGGCGGCAGTGGAATCGGACCGCCCACGGCGATCAGGTCCGAGAGCGCCCGGGTATACTCCGGGCCATACCCGAAGAAGTACCAGTCGATCCGCTTGCCGTCCTCCCGCACCGTCGGCCAGGGGTTCTGCTCGCCTTCGAGCACAACGGTGCCGCTGTCGTCGAGCAGATACCAGCCGTCGCGCGAGAGCAGCCCCTGCCCCAGGTCGATCGGCCCGCGACACTGATCCAGCGTCCGCACCGTCCCACCGAGGTTCCCGGTGTTCGGCGTTCCGGGGCGCCACTCGACGTCCTTCGCCCCGCCGATCAGCTCGATCAACAGGTTGTCCTCATCGAACGGATCGCCCTCGGTGTGATAGCTGAGGCGCAAGTGGCTGGTTTCGATCTCCAGCCATTGGCCCGACTCTCGTTGACTGAATTGCGGCACCGGCAGGTCGCGCCGCACCGCGAACAGGCTGGGGCGATCCTCGAAGGCGCCGTCCGGCGCATACTCCAGGCGCAGCAGCGTCGGCGTCAGCACCGTGAAACGCGCCCGCCCCGCCTGGACCACGGCGTCCGGCTTGGCCTGACCCGCCAACTGCGGAGCACCCATCGCCACGGTAGTCATGGCCAGACTACACCCAACCCAACCCCAGACCATCCTGACCGGCAAGCCGCCCATGGAAGTCGTCCTCCACGCAGTCTGTTCCTCCGGATTCGAGCCTGGCTGGCCGCAAAACCCAGACTGCCAGCGGCCCCCGTCAAGGGGATTGATTACCCTACAGATTAACCGCTTCCGGCGCTGGTGTCGCGTCGTGTGGCCATCGGTGGTGTCGCACCTCGGGGACGCCGCCGCCGTAGTCCGCGTGCCGCTCCGGCCCAGCCGCTCAAATCACGCCCTTGATCGCTTCTTCCAGGGCCTGACCCGCTTCATCGCCCAATTCGTACGTCACCCGCAGGGCCGGCTTGTTGATCTTCAGCAACCGCCCCAGGTCAATCGGAGTGCCCACCAGTACCAGGTCGCAGTCCGCCGCGTTGATCGTCTGCTCCAGCTCCGACATCTGCTTCTCGCCATAGCCCATGGCCGGCAGGATCTCGGTCAGGTGGTTGTACTTGGCGAAGGTGTCCTTGATCGAGCCCACGGCATAGGGTCGCGGGTCCACGATCTGCCCCGCCCCGAACTGCTTGGCGGCCACGTGGCCGGCGCCGTAGGTCATCCCCCCGTGCGTCAGCGTCGGTCCGTCCTCGATGACCAGCACCCGCTTGCCTTTGACCCGCTCCGGATCGGTCACCGACACCGGCGACGACGCCCGCACGATCCTGGCCTTGGGATTCACCCGGCGCACGTTGGCCTCGACCAGCTCGACGTTCTTCGGGTCGGCCGTGCCCACCTTGTTGACCACCACCATGTCGGCCATCCGCAGGTTCGTCTCGCCGGGGTAGTAGAGCAGCTCGTGCCCGGGCCGGTGCGGGTCAACCACCACGATGTACAGGTCCGGCTTGTAGAAGGACAGGTCGTTGTTGCCGCCGTCCCAGAGGATCACGTCGGCCTCCTTTTCGGCCTGACGCAGGATCCTGGCGTAGTCCACCCCGGCGAAGACGATGTTCCCCGCCTGGATGTGCGGCTCGTACTCCTCCCGCTCCTCGATAGTACACTCGTGACGGTCCATGTCCTCCAGCGTGGCGAAACGCTGGCAGATCTGCTTGGTCAGATCGCCATAGGGCATCGGGTGGCGCACGGCCGCCACCTTCTTGCCCAGCGCCTTGAGGATGGCCGTCACCTTCCGCGCCGTCTGGCTCTTGCCGCAGCCGGTCCGGACCGCGCAGACCGCGATCACCGGCTTGCTCGACTCGAGCATGGTGTTGTGATGCCCCATCATGCGGAAGTCCGCGCCGGCCGCGTTGACCAAGGCGGCCTTGTGCATCACCTCCTCGTGCGGTAGGTCCGAATAGGCGATCACCACCTGATCCACTTCGTGCTCGGCGATCAAATCGGCCAGCCGCTCCTCCGCGTGGATGGGGATTCCCTTGGGGTACCGGGGCCCGCAGAGCCGGGGCGGGTAGGTCCGCCCCTCGATGTCGGGGATCTGCGCCGCGGTGAAGGCCACCACCTCATAGCGTTCCCTGTCCCGCCAGAACACGTTGAAATCATGGAAATCGCGCCCCGCCGCGCCCATGATGATAACCTTGATCTTCTCGCTCCTTGCCATGGATCACCTCTTGTATGTCGTCGGGGTCGGCGTCGTCTGGATCGGCCGCCGTCCCTGATAAACGGTTGTCATGCCTTTCACGCCGGCGGGCCGCCGACCCGCCACAGACCGGTTGTGAGGGAGTTCCGTTGTGCTCGCAGCGGCAGCTAAGAGAGCTGGGCGCCACGATAGAGATGATTCGTCTGGATCACGCTGGCAGACATCGTCCCACCGATTGTCAGGGTAGTATCGGCCCGCGGCTTTCGCAAGCCCGACCACCCACCGTGCCTCCCGGGTCTATCCGATTCCGGCCAACCGCTGGAGCGTCTTGACCATCGCCTGGGTGCCGAGCCGGCCCTCGCCGGCCGCCTGGCCCGCGGCCAGGAGCTGGTGCACCAGCGACGTGCCCGGAAGTGGGACAACGTGATCCTGGGCCATCTCCAGGGCAATGCCCAGGTCCTTGTTCTGAAGATCGATCATGAACATGGGGTCGAAATCGCCGGCGGCCATCCGCGTGCCCAGGTTCTCCAGCGCCCACGACCCCCCCGCCCCCTTCGAGGTGATCGCCAGCATCTTGCTCACCTCCAGCCCGGTCCGCTGGGCGAACACGAAGGCCTCGCAGACGCCCAACAGATTCAGCCCGCACAGGATCTGGTTGCACAGCTTGGTGAGCTGCCCGGTGCCCACCGGACCGCAGTGCACCACGGTCTGACCCACCGCGTCGAACACGGGCCTGGCCCGCTCGACGTCCGCCGCCTCGCCGCCGACCATGATGGCCAGCGTTCCGGCTTCCGCGCCCGTCTTGCCGCCCGACACCGGCGCGTCCAGAAACGATCCGCCGACCCGGTCCACCGCTGCTGCCACCCGCTTGGCAGTCCTTGGCGAAACGCTGGACATGTCGATGGCCAGCGCGCCCGGGCGTGGCCCGGCACACACGCCGTCCGCGGCCAGAAAGACGGCTTCCACGTCCGGCGAATCGCCGACCATGGTCGCCACGACCTCGGCGTCCTTGGCCGCTTCGGCCGGGCTGTCTGCCCAGCGTGCGCCGGCCTCCAGCAGTGGATCGGCCTTGGCCCGCGTGCGGTTGAACACCGTCACCTCATGCCCCGCCCGCAGCAGGTTCAGCACCATCGGCGCCCCCATGATGCCCGTACCGACCCAACCGATCCGCATCTTGTCCATGATCAGGTGCTCCTTTAGAATCCCGGACGCACGCAAAGACCAGGACGCAGTATAGAACGCCCCCTACGGGCAACGAAGCCGACGAGTAAACTCCTTGCACTCTCGTTTCCGACATGCCCCTGCTCGCCCCGGTGCCCCGGCTTCGCCGGCGCCAGGGCGCCCCCCCCCGCGCCGGAACGTCCCAGCGGTGTGGCCCCGACACCTGCTGCTGATCGCCGCCGCTGTGGCCCCGTCCGCCCCCGTTCTGGCGGGCGACCACGTGACCATCACCGGCGGCGCGGACGTCACGGGCCAGAATTACAGATGGATCGTCCAGCACGATTACAGCTCGCCAATTGTCTCGATCGAGTTCCCCCACTACATGGCCGACTGGTTCGGTACGCCGGACGGCTGGACCCAGGAGCTCACAGCCTTTCTCGGCCAGAACGGCAAGTCGGGGGTCTGCCGCGCGGAGTCTGACGAGGGTTTGCCTGCCGGCGTGCGCGGCATCTTCGATCTGCGCGTCGGACCGCGCGGAACACCCCGCGGCGAGGGGAACGTGGTCGTCCGCTTTGCCGATGGCACGCAGGAGTCGGTCCGGGCCGAAGTGCCCGTTCAGGAGTCCTTCCTCGCTCAACACATCGCCCTGATCGGCCTGGGCGTGGTCTTCGGGCTGCTCCTGCTGATCCACTGGCTGAGGAAACGCGGGGAAGAGCCCGCCACGCCTGCCGACGAACCCTGAAACAGACCGTCCGCCGCGCCCCACGCTGGTTGCCCTTCGGAGACGGCAGGTCGGTCGCGGGAAACCGCTTCGGAGCAATCCGCAGGGGCGTTACAACCCTCACGCCGAAAGGTGTCCGCAACCGAGGCGCTCTCATTTCATCTTCCATCCGCATTCTATCGGACCCCACCGCAACCGGAACCGCACTATCGGACCGTCAATGGTCGGCGGCATTCCGGGCGCGCGCCCTGCCGGTCGCTTGTAGGGCGGGACGGGGCCGGGCCCGCGCTTCCGTTGCTCGACGGCGACCGCCGGCCCGGCCGCGATCTCGGTCGCGTGAGGGGAAATCGAAGTGGTCGGTCGCCCCGACTCCATCCAGCGAACCGGTTCCGGTCTGTGCCCGGCGGCTTGTGCGCTCGGCGTCGCCTTCCTGGTGTTGGCCGGCTCGCTCAGCCCGTTCGCGTTCGATCTGGCCGCCGCTCGGGCCAATGGCGGCTCCGGTGTCGCGGCGATCGGCTGGCCCCGCTCGGGGTTTGACGACCTGCTCACCAACGTCGGCGTCTACCTCCCTGTCGGGGCCGCACTGTTCCTCTGGCTACGGCGAAACGCTCCTGCCGGACTCGCCCTGACGCTCACGGTGGCCGTCGGCGGAGCCGTCAGCCTCCTCGCCGAAGTGCTGCAAACCTGCATCCCGGTGCGCACCGCATCATGGATCGACGTGATCGCAAACGTCCTGGGCACGCTGGCAGGGGCCGCGCTGGCACCGGCGGTGTCGGCCGCCGCCCGTTACCTCATTCGCCGGATCAGCATTGGCCTCGCCCGACGACCCATGTCCACCGCCGCCGGCATCCTGGCCACGGGGCTCCTGGTCATGGGGCTTCGCCCCTTCGACTTCACCACGACGACGCCCGCCCTGCATGCCTCGCTCGCCGGCTCGCACTGGTCCGTGGCCGACGCGATCCTGGGTGATGCCGGACACACCGGTCGGGCCGCCGGGGACCTCTCGACCATCGGCACGGCCGGTGTGTTCGTTGTCCTGGGGATATGTATGGCCCTGGCTGCTCGCGAGAGCCGTCGATCGCGCCGTCGGGCCAGCGCAGCCGGCATCATGCACGTGACCTTGATCGCCGTTCTGATCGAGACGGTCCAGATATTCGTGGCCTCGCGGTCGTTCGACGTGGGCCAGGTGCTGTTGAACGCATGCGCCGGCGCGTTGGGCGCCTACCTGGCCATCAACGCGATCGACGCCCCCAGCCGGTCGGCCTGGCGGGGTCAACCCGGCCTGCTCCTGCACCCGCTGCTACTCTGGACGGCCCTGCTGCTCCAGGTGGGGTACTGTCTGGCAAGTGCGGCTGTCCCGTTCCAGGATCTCGCGTGGCAGGACGGCGGGTCCGCCGTGATGTGGGTCCCCTTCTCAGGCTACTACGGGGACTCGTTGACCTCGGTGGCCTCGCACCTCCTCTCTGTGGGTGTAGCCTTCTCCCTGCTGGCTTTGACGGCGGCCCTGCTTGTCCGTCGGGTCGGCGCCCGCGCCCGCTGGTGGGTCACCGCGGGTGTCGTGCTCACCGTGGCGCTCTGCTGCGAGCTGATCCAGTCTGCCCATGCGGTTCGAATCGCCGACCTGACCGACCCGTTGCTGGCCCTGACCGCCGCGATGCTCACCGCTCTGGCCTACCGGCGCGTGCGCACGGCCTATGCCGCCGCGACCGCTTGACGCTCGGTCCCACCCCAGCTAGCCTGTGCTTTTGGCTGCCCACTACTGTGCCGGATCGGTTGATTCGACATCATTGCGGTCTGTTCGGGATACTCGGGCATCCCCAGGCTGCTTACCTCACCCAACTCGGACTTTATGCGCAACAACATCGCGGCCAGGAGTCCGCCGGCATCTGCACCAGCGACGGCCGAGGTCTTGCCCGGCACGTTGGGTTGGGCTTGGTCAGCGAGGTCTTCACGCCGCAGATCATCGCCGAGCTGCAGGCCGACGTCGCCATCGGACACGTCCGCTACTCGACCACCGGTGCCGACGTCATCCAGAACTCGCAACCCCTGATGTTCGAGTTCGCCGGCGGCCAGGTCGCCATCGCCCACAACGGCAACCTGATCAACGCCGCCCTCCTGCGCCGCCGCTACGAAGACGACGGCCACATCTTCCAGACCACCTGCGACACCGAGGTCATCATCCACCTGCTGGCCGACCCCATCCACCAGGCCCACCCGAGCCCCTTGTCCCAGGTGCTGAGCTATCTGCAGGGGGCCTACACCTTGCTGCTGCTGTTCCCGGATCGGATCGTGGCCGCCCGCGACCCCTTGGGCTTTCGCCCCTTGTCCCTGGGACGGACGGCCGATGGGGCCAACGTGGTGGCCTCGGAAACCTGCGCCTTCGACATCGTGGACGCCGAGTTCGTCCGTGAAGTCGACCCCGGCGAGCTGGTGACCATTACCAAAGACGGTGTGACCAGCGAGCGCTTCAGCCCCGACAACGGCGGCCCCGGCGCCGCCTGCATCTTCGAGCAGATCTACTTCGCCGACCCGTCCAGCGATGTCTTCGGCGAGAACGTGCACATGGTTCGCGACCGCATGGGAACCCGACTCGCCCAGGAGGCGCCCGTCGAGGCCGACTTGGTCATCCCCGTGCCGAACTGCGCCCGCTGTGCGGCCATCGGGTTCGCCCGCGAGAGCGGCATCCCGCTGGGCCGTGGGTTCACCACCAGCCACTACGCCGGACGGTCCTTCATCATGCCGTCCCAAGCCTCCCGCGATCTGGCCGTCAAGATGAAGCTCAACGTCATCAAGGAAGCCGTCCGCGGCAAGCGGCTCGTGGTGGTCGAGGATTCCGTCGTCCGCGGCACGACCACACGTGGGAAGATGGGTGCCTTGAGACGGGCAGGGGCCAGGGAAATCCACCTCCGCGTCGCCAGCCCACCCATCCGACATCCCTGCTACTTCGGCATCGATTTCCCCGACCCGCACGAGCTGGTGGCCAACGGACGCACCGTCGAACAGATTCGCGACTATCTCGAGGTGGATTCCATACACTATCTCTCGCGCCAGGGAATGCTGGCCTGTGTCCGCATGGCGCCCCAGAAGTACTGCACGGCCTGCTTCACCGGCGAGTATCCCATCGACGTGGTCGATCCCGTCGAGAAGTTCGCCCTGGAGCGCCGCCAGCTGCGATTGTTCACCTGACCCGGACTGGCTTTTTCGAGCACCTGCCCGCAACATAGGTCGGCGTGTCCCAACGCCCACGGTCGCACACTGTGAAAACGAAGCGCCCCATCACGTACGCCGACGCCGGCGTGAATATCGAGGCCAACACCCGATGGGTGGAGTCGATCCGCTCCGCCATGGCCGGCACCTACGACCCGCGCGTCTGTAGCCGCCACGGGGCCTTCGCCGGGTTGTTCCGCCTGGATTACGAAGAAGGGCTCTTCCGCAGGAGTTATCGCGAGCCCCTGCTCGTGGGCTGCACCGACGGCGTCGGCACCAAGGTCCTACTGGGCATCGACACCAACCGCGTCCGCGGGCTGGGCATCGACCTGGTGGCCATGAGCGTCAACGACCTGCTGACCTGCGGGGCCGAGCCGCTTTTCTTCCTCGACTACCTGGCCGTCCACAAGCTCGACCCCGACGCGCTCACCGGGATCATCGAAGGCGTCGCCGACGGCTGCCGCCAGGCCGGCTGCGCCCTGCTGGGCGGCGAGACGGCCGAAATGCCCGACCTCTACGCCAAGGGGCATTTCGACCTGGCCGGCTTCGCCGTCGGCGTGGTCGAGGCCCGCCGCCAGATCGACCCCGCACGAGTCGGCCCCGGCGACGTCCTGATCGGCCTGCCCTCCAGCGGACCGCACTCCAACGGCTACACCCTCATCCGCCGCCTCGTCGCCCGCCGCAATTTACAGAAACCGCTGGACGAGTTGGGAGAATCGCTGGCCGACGCGCTCATGAAACCGACGCGAATCTACGTGTCCGCGATCCGCCGCGTCCTGGCCGGAT
>Ga0307380_10012346_pt1 | contig 10642 bp, 15 predicted proteins | sample UN3MG_FD_202239 | JGI IMG/M metagenome (GOLD analysis project Ga0307380, IMG submission 202239) | Soil microbial communities from Risofladan, Vaasa, Finland - UN-3 | ecosystem: Environmental > Terrestrial > Soil > Coastal area > Acid sulfate soil | place: Finland: Risofladan, Vaasa | collected... | reverse complement strand
CTTGTCAATAACGTGCTCGTTAACGAGGCCAGCTATGAATCTGAGAAGTGGTTTCAAACCACGATCACGAGAAGCTTTCAGCTTCCACTCTTGAGAAGATTCAAATAGAGGAGTCTGCTGTACTCCACCATGAAGATCAAAATTGATCTCTGCCGGATCGATGAGAAAAACTGCACATGCGACTTTAAGGAGGTACTCCACCCAAACGTTAAATTGCATATCTTGATTTGTCATCTGCATGTTAATCCACTCAACACCTTCAGATTGGGTGATGGGAGTTTTCCATGCATTTTGGGTACCGGCTACCTGAGCTATCCACTGTCGCTTAAAAGCTTCGAGTTGATCTGGAGTCCAATTGTCTCCCTTGAAGTTTAAAATACCTTTAGGGTGGGCTCCTTGCATGAAGAATCGCCTATTGTACTCCTCAGCATATAGAAGGCTGGTAATGATTGTGATCAGTTGCTCCAGCTCTCCAAATCCGTATCCCTGAACATAAATATCAGTCCGTGGGTTCCTTACTCCGAAAGCTAACTCATCGAATGTGTATACATTCTGAATCTGACCATTCACCACCTGCACACAACTGATCACTTCTTCAGAGGGTTGCCCAGACCCGTACTGCTCTCCCGTGTACATATTTCCAAATCTACTAGCAGTAGGTCCAGTCATTCCCTGAATAAGATTCCTCTGGTGGTAACTGTACTGCATCGACGACGACGCATCTTGACTTGGAGCAGCAAGACGAATGGTAGAAGCGTCTATTGCGCGAAACTCAAACGGGATACCGTTATTGCGCGGAACGATTTCAAAAGAAACCTGATCATAAATTAAAGTATCCCTAATTATCATCTTCAAGAATGACTCAAATTTAGGTCTCTTTAGTCGAGTATAAGGATTCTCTCTACCCGGTTCACCACAGCTAGCTATAAAAGACTCCAACTGTTGAATAAACCTGCGCTCACTGGAAGTGGTGGAATGCTCTGGATCTTTGTGCCTGATAATGTACCCTAGAGACTTTGTGGTCCGATAAGGCTGAGAAAATGCTGCAATTTGAGCAATTCTCGTATTCACAATAGCAGCTACTACGCCAAGCTGGGTAGCCATCCTCTTCAGTGTGTCGTAGGTAAGGGAGTATTTTCTATCCTTATACCCAAGGGCATATTGAAGGGATAGTGGATCAAAGAAAGCAGATTTGGGACCACGGTCGGGCTTGTCTTTCGACATAGTCCGCCAAGCTTTCTCAAAAGCTTTAGGGTCTGATCTCATCATAGCAGGAATAGCAGAAGTAGCTTCTTTCAGCTGCTCTACTTCAGAAATAATCTGTGAGAACGGTGCTTCTGTTATAACTGATGAAGTATTAGTAGGTGCTTGCAATGACAAATAATCTAGCATTGCTAGCTCCACCGACCACTGATCTTACTCATTGATTTCCTTACCGACCCAGTGAGCCAGCGATTATACTCTGCTCGAAGCATTGGTGTCAGCTTAATTCTTCCAGAATCGATCTCCTCCTCGGAATATCCTTGAGTAACCAGGAATCGTTTCTCTGCTGGAGGTACCAGTGGTCCTTTTACAAATAGCGGAGCACCGGAAAGTGCCTTAACTGCAGCAGCGTTGAATCCTTTGGTTACGTGTTTACTCGGCTTCTCTAGCAGATTGACAGGATCTTTAAACGATTCTTGTGCTTCTTTCTGTTCTTTATCGTCATCTATTTCATCATGCCAATCTTTGCCACGCTCAGGCAAGTCGGGGGTTGAACTACCACTTATCCCTCCTGGGTATCTAGCAAAGCTGTCATCGTACTCTTTTTTTGCGTGTTTCTCCGAAGGCATAGTGTCTCGACCCGAAGAGAAGTTAGCCTTAACCAACTCGGGATTCCTCAAATATCTCCACAGATCATCAATGTGCTCTTGCTCAATGGCTATGTTTCCCTCAAGCAATTGTCGAGTACCTTCGTTTTCACCACACAGGGCAAGAACATCGCGATATAGCTTCATGCCTTCTTGCTCTCGCTTGATCAGCTCTTTCAAAATCTCCTCTGCATCCTCCAGATGCACAGGTTCCTCAATAGCTGTCATCGGAGGATGCCCAAGCCCAATGATTCTTGCAGCGATACCCGAAGCGTGACCAAGTTCCTCTCCTGCATGCTTAGCAAATTCAGCAGCAAGCGCATCCCTATAAGGACCACGCAAAACCAACTCATAGTGATGGTACCTAAACCATTGAGAGTACTCTCCCTTCAGAATACTATTCAGCTTGGACACCATCTCCCCTATTGATACTTTGAATTTACCCTCCAAAGAACCACTAGTATCTGGATGAGTCGTAAGTACTGAGTTCAGCAAGTTAATGGCCTTCTGAGTCTTAGAAATTTTGTCCTCCTCAGTTGGCTCCAAATCTTCCAACTGTTCATCAGGTAACTCTACTGCTTTAGAGTACTGAGAACCTTCCTGATTTGGGTGTCTGCGTGCAAATAGCTTAGAATCTTTGTACATACTTGGGAGATCGCTACTAGGCTTTTTACCTGTGTGTCCCATTAGTTTTTTATTTTTGATGTTCATGAACAATCCTTATCGACCCACAAAGGTTCGTGATCCAGAGATTACAGGAGGCATCCCCGAGAGAGACTTCGCTCTCATTGCCGACTGAGTTGGTTTCCCGCTGCCACCGCCACCGCCTGCTCCAGTTGCTGTTCCTTGCAATCTTGGACCTCCCGCTCCCATTCTTGGGAAGTATCCTTGACCGCCGCCTGCGTTAGGTGTGCTATGCTGTTGTAATTTCTGAAGTCCGTACTGTGTTCCGATAGTGAACGGAGTGGTACCGCCAGTTCTTGATCCCCCAGTTTCCTGACCTATGATACTGCCAACAGCAAATCCTTCACCAAACGCTGGACCAGGAGATGAACCAGAAGCTGTACTACCCATCTTTGGTTTCTGTTCTTGTTTTGTATTTGCAGCACCAGCTTCAGGCTTTGCACTACCTTCTTGGGGAATGGGAGCCCCAGCTTCTGGATGTGGAGCAGCAGGTTCATTTGTACTAGGTTTTTCTGTAACAGGTTTTATGGTACTTTCTTGCGCTTCAGGTTTTGGCGAAGACATAGCAGGTGGATTCTTCTTATTCATCTTTGCTACAATAGCTTCACCTGGCTTAGATTCAGGAGCTGCAGCTGGGCGAGGACCGCTTCCCATTGACGGAGCAGATGCTCCCATCTGAGGTCTAGCAGACTTTACTCCGGGTCTACCCGGAGTAGCGCGACCCATACTACCTTGAGGTCGTCTAGCCGCTTTCAGAAGGTCTGACATCTCAGCCAACATCCTGAGAGCCTTCTGTATGTCCCAATGCCTTTCCGCAAAAGCATCTGGCAGACTCGACGCAGCAGATCCTGTGGACATCTTAGGAGTCTTCTTAGTAGATGATCCTGTGGACATCTTAGGAGTACTATTAGTGGACGACAGCATCTTTGTCGCAGCAACGGTCTGACTCGGGCTAGGTGAAGCTGGAGTCGTTGTAGGAGCTGCAGGAGCTGAACTAGTTTTAGGAGTTGATTGACCCCAGGAATGCAATTTCTGAGATAGAGCACTTGCTGCCTGCTTGATCCTATCACCAAAACCGGGTTTCTCTTTCGCCTGACCAGCACCGAGATTATTTTTCAATGTCTTAACGGCAGCTCCAGTGGCACTCTCTTGCTTAGCTCCAGTTGTGCTAGTTGCACCCATTCGCTGCTTCCAAGCGGCATCTTTAGCTGCTTCAGCAGGATGAGGAGCCTCTAGCTTAGGTGCTGCTTGAACTTTCACTTTCCTATCAGCATCTTTTTGCCGAGCTTCTTTCATCCCCTCAGTCATCTTAGTTTCAGCCCAATGTGGAAATGGGTCTTGCTTTGCTCCACTGTATCCTCTTCCTGCAGCAGAAGGCTTATTAGCCTCTGCAGCTGCAGCAAATTCACTAAGATGTGGAGTTGAAGCTCCACTGCGCGGTTTGTAACTCGTAAAATCCTGCAACTTTTTAGTCGCAGCAGCTGTCTTCGTCTCCGATTTCTTATCAACTACAGCAGGTCTTTTGGCTGCAGCTGTTTGAGCCTCTTTCATAGCCTCAATAGGAGCAACTTTCTTGGGCTCAGCAGCTTTCTTCTCCACACCTAAAGTTCGTGGCTTTTCAGATTGCTTACCAAGCACTAGCTTAGGTTGAGGCTTTTCTTCTTTCTTGGGAGCATCTTCCTCTTTCTTCGAAGCCGCCATTTTATTCGGAACTGTTGTTTTCTTAGGTATGGGAGCAGACTTCGCTTTCTTACCAGCTTCACGAGGCTTGCCGACTACCCCTTCTTCAGGATTTGTACGCTTAGCAGGAATCACAGGTTTAGCTACCTTATTACCAGTAGCCGCCTCATACGCTGTTTTCGCAGGACCCTCTTGAAACTCATGTGGTTTTGAAGACTCGTACTTCTTGGGAGCAGATGCTTCTTTTTTGGGAGCAGATGCTTCTTTTTTGGGAGCAGATGCCTCTTTCTTTGGCCTTCCCTTACCCTTTTTACCTTCACCATAATACTTATCAGCAAGAGCACCGATATCTGAAGGAGTTGCTTTTGGAGAATCTTTCTTCGTAGCAGAAGATACTTCCTCGCTGCCTGATCCAGCTTCGGCTTTCTGCTTGGCCAACGCTTCTTTCAGCTCTTTAGACCCAACCTCGTACTCTTTATCACCAACCTTACGAACTACACTAACCAACTTTTTAGATGCCTTAGCAAGATCAAGAAACAAAGAGATTGATCTCTGAAAACCGATCATCTTTGCCGCAGCAAGTTCCTGCTGTACTTGGATCGCCTTATCCGCCATCTGGCCTAGTGAAGATTTTTCAAGAGATGGGTACGCAACCGATCCCACAGTGGTTGGGGGAGACCATTGACGGAATTTGCGATAATCCATTGAAGCTCCTTAGTCGTCGAAGCCACCTGCGCCAAGAGGCATAGGGCTCGATCCGGTAACGTTTTGATTAGCCAAAGGAAGACGAGCTTTCGCAGTCATGGGAATATCTTCCTCCCCTCCTGCACCTATTTTAGGTAGCGGTTTCGGCTGTCCTGAATCTAAAGAAGCCGATATTGCCCTTTCTCGTGCCTGCCGTTGGTTTTGTATTCGTGAAGCAGCCTGCCTTGCCTTCTCAGTAGAGATCTTTTGAGGAGCACCCCTATCGGTAGGAAGAACAACTGCCATTTTTGTATTACGTGCGTTAGCCTCAGTGATCTGCTCTATATTATCTTCATAATCCTTCGTTTGGCAAAATATCACTTCAGCATCTTCTGTACCAAGAGTAGCTATTTCGTGCTCCGTTCCTTTAGGAAGAGAGAATGCTTGGCCCATGCGTAGGACAGTTTGCTCTCCACCCACCATTATAAAGATCTGCCCAGACATCACACGAACACACCGATCTCCATCCTTATGTACGATCCTACCAGTTGTATTTCTGGAGCAAAGATACTCATAGATAACTTCAAAGTCATCACCAGAAAAATGAACAATCTTCCAACCACGGTCAGTTGTGATACGATGGGCAAGATCCGAAATAAACACACATTTAGGTCCCTGCTGTGCAACGATATCACTATGCTTGCGACCTGCATGAGGGTCGAATCTCCGTTGCCTATTACGGCCTGGAGCATTTGGATTCATTCTTGTCGGATTATACATGTTATTTTTCTCTCCTTGTCCACCAGGGCTAGTTGGAAAAACACCCAATTCTGGAATTAAGGTGTACCGCGAAAGTCAATGACTTGTCAATCAAAATTAGAAAAACCTTGACTTTTGATTTGTTTTTTGTTTATGGGGTCTTAGACGTGCAGGAACTACGATTGGTACTGAAGATCACCGCTCTTTAACTCCATGATCAACTTCACAATTGGATCATGCTTAACTGGGTGCTTATCCATGGTAATTTCTACAGATAATTTCCTCAATATTTTCTTGATCTTACCCCGATTAGGCTCCATGATGTAATAAGCCATCGAGTTAAAATTGTTGACTAAGTGGTCGATATAGCCATCATCTATACTTCCAAACCTGTCCAAATAGAAATACATAGAGATTGCGTACCCTTCCAACTCGTACTTCATCCTGAAAGGATCCGGTAGTTGAGGGATGAAGTGTAATCCTGCAATCACAAGCCATCCGGCAATCCACAAACCAGTGACCCACCCAGAACTCCAAAACACAGGCAACCAACATAATGCCGCAAGAAGCAACCCTTGAGAAAGCGCCCACAGGTAAAGAAACCCAAATAACAATCGTGTCAGACGCATTGCCTGTTTTACGTGTTTCAGCTCATGTCCCAGTGTGTACCAATGGTGAAATTCTCCCTCCTCATTCGCTGAATCATCTGGTCCAGCAATATCAAATCCGATAGTTGTCCAAAACCCCTTCAGATATAGATCTTTGTTTTTCTTACTGTACACGATGTTTAGAATGAAATTGATCCACTTGTGATACCAAAAGTCTGACTTCTTCCCTACTCGTGTCTTTTTGTGGATGATACCTCGTTTGATTGCTGCTGGAATGATTAATTTGAACAGCTTTTGCTCAGTCATGTAGTTCTCCTTATTTTTCGCTCTTCCCTGATCTTCTTCCAGTCACTCTGCCGGTCTCTCCTGAATTGTCGCTGCCTCTCCCGCTCCAAGCGCTCATTCTGTTGTGCTTCCACACAGTCACACAAAAGAACCGCGTTACTTATCTGTTCACTCTCTTTGTCACAGTGAGGACATTTGTATGAGACCCCTACTCTAGGTTGCTGAAAGTCCATCACTTGCCCCCGATCTACCTTGTCCTACGTTTACTGACGATATCATCATCACTCCCTCATGCCCAGGAATCAGCTCAAAAGATGCCAATACTCCGCTGACACATTGGAGCAGGTCAGTAGCTGTTTGCCAATGAGTCTTGAACAGCAGCAGGCCATGTTCCCTCATAACTACAATCTTGCGAACAGGAGATGGTTTATCCAAAATAGGCTCGTCTTGCCACGCAAGCAAACAGCAGCCATTATCTTCTTTGATGATCTTACCCTCTTCAATCATCTTACATATTGGACAGTCTTCCATTAGCCACCTGGTTGCTGGGCTTTAAGCTGCTCCAGCGTATCTGGTAAAGAATTTGCCTTCATAGGCTCTTTATCGGACCTAATCTTTGATGCTTTACTGATCAATGACTCCAATGTCTGTTGTTGCTGTACTGAAGGATTCACCAAAGAAACTGCCCCAAGTTTTGGAATACACTTATTTTCTCGTATTTCGAACCCATCCGTACATTTCAAAACTCTTTGAGATACTTGACTAACTACTTTGGTCGGTTCAGAAACAGGAGGGGATTCTGTCTTATTGATCAATTGAAGTTTGAGTCCGTCCAAAAATCCATTCACAAAAGCATGTTCTTCTTTTAAATCAATCTTAATCTTTCTCACCTCCATACTAAGCTTCTTGTAAGCTAAATCAGCTCCAGGCTCTCCTCGTAACCATGTCGCTCCAAGACCAGAAGCAAACGCCCCCACTATCAATCCTATTGCCTTTGCCCAATTGACTGCTTTCTCTCCGGGAGTCAACTCTTGTCGTGACATTACTCATCCTCGGGCCACCCATGTGGTGGCAACTTCTCACAATGTTGATCTTTTATATACAAGTGAAAATACTTCCCCACAGATTCCGCAGATACTAGATCGGAAAACTGAGAAGCACAATCTTTATATCGGTATGTAGACCCTTTTTTGAATAGGATCACGAGCCACTCACCACGAGTCCCCACTCCCGCAATGTGCCCAGATTCTACCTCTGTGTAATTGTCCAAATTAAGATCGTCGTATTCCATATCTACTCCTAGTTTTTCATACTATTTGGTTGGTTCTGCCTTTCCATTGCTTTCTGCACTGCGAGAGCAATAGGCATCTCCCAACTAGTAGTTGCCCACCAAAACGGCACAAGTTTCTGCAGGAATTTGTTAGCTTCCTCGATGTCTCCGTCAAAAACTGAGTACAAACACTGCATCCCCATCAGCATCAGTGCTTTGGCTACCTGGAGTTGACCATGATGCTCAAGAACATCTTCGAGCGGATAGTTTAAAGTAGCATATCTGATTTGCTTGATCTCTTCCCAATCTTCGCGAGCCTCTTCCTGTAACTTTTCTTCACAATTACTTTGACAATCACACTTTTTGCGTGGAGAAGATTTGCAATCTTTTTTAGTCTCTCCCATTTAGTCTCCTACATACCCCAAGGGGCATTCTCTCGTTTCATTTTCCTACGGTCCTGTCTCCTGCGTATTTCCAAAACCTCTTTAGGATCCCGTTTTACAACAACGCGCTCCTTTGCTTTACCCTTCAGTGCTTTAAGAAATTTTATCCCAGATCCACTACATCTACTACAACTCTTGTCCTTCTTTGCCCCCTTTACCTTTCCCGTCCCTTTGCAAATAGAGCAATCTGATGTACGAATCTTACTCTTAGACTTGTAATTCCGCCATCCCACGTAACGAATGACATCGCTTTTACACAGAATTCCAGACTTTATCAACTCTAAAATGATCCTGTCTGTAAATTTAGGATGTCGAATTGGTAGATCATCTAATATGTTATCAAGCTGAAAGGTGGTACGTGGGTATGTCTTTTTGAGATCCTTGAACACCTTCCTCAACTGTGTCAAACAATAGTTCCACTCACCTGGTACCGCGTGTTCGACATTTTGGATGTTCTTCTTTAGCTGCTGAACGACTTGTACCTGAACGGAGATCATTCTAATGTTCCTATCAGGCGGCTAATATCTTCTGGCGATGCCACCCCTTTTATCAGTTTCTTATTGATCCCATACTTATAATCGTGGAAAGCTTCGATGCTTTTGCGACAAGATGACCCAAATTTCCTCTCTTAAATTTATTCTTTACAGGGTACATTTCGTGTGCTACCACGTATCAATCTTAAAGGAGATTACTATGAAGAGTTTATTTTCAATCTTGATTACCCTAGTCTTTGTTTTCGCACTTGGTTGCTCATCTGACGACACCACTCCTGCTCCTGACGGCTCAGCTCCCCTGGAAGCAAGTATCGTCGAAGCTTCCACAGAAGCCGCAATTGATGACGCCGCAACATCTGAAGACACCGTATTGGTAGATACCCTACTCCCAGAAGAACTAGGGCCAGATCAAAGCCAAACTGACTAAGATCCTGTATGGCCGAAGCCTCCTGATCCTCTCTCAGTTTCATCTAGTTCCTCCACTTCTTCAAAGTCTACTTGTTGAACAGGTGAGATTATCATCTGAGCTATGCGATCTCCGTGCTCAATCTTAAAAAGATGCCCTACCAGATTGACCAACATCACTTTAACCTCTCCGCGATAATCTGAATCAATTGTCCCTGGAGAGTTGAGTACTGTCGCTCCTTCCTTCCACGCCAAACCACTTCTCGGGCGAACTTGTCCTTCCCACCCAGGATGAATCGCCATCGCTAGTCCCGTAGGAATCAAAGCCTTCTGATGTCTCTGTAACTCCACTGGCTTATCTAAACAGGCATGGAGGTCAAATCCTGCCGATCTCTCTGTTGCATATTTAGGTACAATAGCCCGTGGATCAAGTTTCTTTATTCTTAACTCCATGTAAAAAATCTCTCCTATCTGAGTTTAATGGAGAACAACAACCCTCCCCAATACTCAAGTCTTCTTCCAATTGTTGTCTTCGTCCCTCCCCAGCTCCTAACAAAAGTAGACACCTGTTCACTCCATAATCTTCTGTTAGGAATAAGCAAGGTGATTTACTAGGAGCACCATAACTCAACGCCGTACTGCAAGGTGCTGTACGACAACAATATCCACATCCAACACAGTCACGTACCAACAGAAGATCCCCGGACGTATACTTACTAAAAGCGTGTTGTCCGCATATCTCACCATCGTATAGAGCAGGGCGAGTGCATCTATATCCCTTATTTGTTAGGGCTCGACAGCGCAATGAACTACTCCTCTTCAAATACAAATTCCAGACCATTAAGATGGCGAGCCTTAATAGTCCCCATATCCTCTTCTTTACATTTCTTAGCGGATTCAATAACCATATTTCCAACCATTTTAGACAACGCATCACAAAACTCCTGTGAAGTACGAAGTCCACCAGCCTTCGCGACGGCTTTTATTTTAGAAACCACCACCAACATCATAATTTCTCTCCTTGTTGTTTTACAACGTTGTTCAAAATCAGTCGATAAAATTTCACCCCTGACTCCTGTTGATTATTCTTTATCTCCCTTGATGATCTCACTCACCTGCTCTCGCATATTGTCTATCGTGTACATCGTAGTCGTAGACAACACTCCTTGAATGAATCCAAGCCAACGATTTAACTTTGACTCATCGGACAGTCGAGGCAACTCAAGACACATCCACATAATGTGGTTCATCCTGCCATGAAGAGACTTTGCAGAGGTATCTTTGACGGGGGAGTGCCCAATAGCATTCAATTTATCATGGTATTTGATCGCCAAACGGAGCACTTGTGGTCTAGTCATTTTCCTACCTGTCCAGTAAATACGTAAGGTCCACACGAATTGACCCACTTGACGAGACCACTCCACCCTTTCGGGTGTTCCTCAAAGAAGATGTTCATCCCTGTATCTACCGCCAGATGGTA
>Ga0307380_10012345_pt1 | contig 10643 bp, 7 predicted proteins | sample UN3MG_FD_202239 | JGI IMG/M metagenome (GOLD analysis project Ga0307380, IMG submission 202239) | Soil microbial communities from Risofladan, Vaasa, Finland - UN-3 | ecosystem: Environmental > Terrestrial > Soil > Coastal area > Acid sulfate soil | place: Finland: Risofladan, Vaasa | collected... | reverse complement strand
AAACCAGGTTCCCGATCGCCACCGTCTACGGGCAGACCGCCGCGATGTTGCCCAACCGGGCCTTGACCGACGACTTGTCGGCCGTGCTGATCGCGTCGTCCGTATCCACGTCGTACTGGGCACCCACCACCTCCGCGCCCAGGCCGAGCCGCTGTTTCACGCTCGATCCGTCCGCCGTCGAAATGTCGCCGCTGAGATCCACGTCGCCGGTCAGCGTCCGGACGGCAATGCTGTCGTCCACCTGCCCGCTGAGCGTCACCGTGCAGCAGTCCAGATCGGGAAACGCCGAACTCAACTCCACCGTCACCGTCGTTCCGTCGGGCGTGACGCTCGGCGCGCCGGTGTACGTGCTGTTCACACATTCCACCGACGCATCCACCGTCGTCACCGGATCGCTCACCTGGAAGACCAGCTTCTGCACCCCGCCCAGACGAGGTTCGATGTTCACCGCGCCCACGTCCAGGCAACGCTCCACCGGCGGTGCCGAACCGTGATCGCGACAACTCTCGACCCCGACGATCGTGGCCGACGTGATGCACGGGTCGGGCGGACCGCAGTCCGTGAACGCGCCCACCCAGCTGCCGCCGAACCCGATGCAGTTGACCTCGGTCTGATCGGCCACGCAGTTCTCGTTCACGCAGCAGGCCCCATGGGGCTGTGGACAACCGGCCGTTGCGCAGTCACTACCCACGCCTTGGAAGGTACCACCCAAGCCGAGGCACTCGGACTCCACCACTTCCTGGCAGCTTCCGTCGATCAGGCAACAGGCGCCGGCCACGCAGACCTGATCGTCGCAGTCGGTGCCGTCACCCGCGTAGATGCCCCCCAAGACGTTCGTGCAAAAACCCTGCTCCTGAAACTGCAGGCAACTGTCGTTGGCCCCGCAGCACGCGCCCCGGGCCGTGGGACAGCTCACTTCCCCGCACGTCTGGAGCTCGAAGAACGTGTCGTACGTGCCCACGCACTGGCTTTCCAGCACGCCGTCGGTGCAGATCGCCGCGACGTCACAGCAGGCGCCGAACGGCTCGGTGCAATCCACCAGACCGCAGGTCGTACCGTGGCCCATGTACACCCCCTCGGCATTGGCGCACAGCGAGGGAGTGAACTGAACGCATTCCTGCGTGTCGAAGAAGCAGCACGCTCCGGGAAACGGACAGTCGATGGTGCTGCACTGCCGGTCGGCGAAGAACGTGTAACCGGGGCCCTGGCAGTTCTCTCCCTGCACCTCGTCCGTGCAGACCCGCTCCGGATCGCAGCAGCCGCCCGGCGGGATCGGGCACGGATTCGGTTCGCAGGTCGTCCCCGCACCCTGGAACGTTCCGCCGGCACTGGTGCAGGATGCCAGGTCCACCCGCAGGTCGCAGCTCCCGTCCGAGAAGCAGCACGCCCCCACGTCCGGGCAAGTGAACGGCGTATAGCTCGCCCGGATGTTCCAGTCGCCCGACATGCCCACGTAATTGTTGTCGTGCCATCCACCCGGACAGGCCAACCCACCGCAGCCGTCCCGGCAGCGCAGCCAGTTCTGCGATGGAGCGTCCGCACCGTCCGCATCCGTCGTCGGAAACGCGTTGTTATTGCCCGGGGCGGACCACTGACAGAGCGGGCTCTCGATCGGGTCGCCCGCCGGGCAGCACGCCTGAGGCAGGAATCCCAGGCAGCAGTCGGACGACGCCGGCTGATGATGCTGATCGACCCGGAACCCGACGCTGAACTTGTGGGACCCGTCGTCCTGCACCAGAATCTGCTCCGGGTCGCCCGGATCGACCGTCACGTTCAGCAGGACGGCCTGCGGGCTCGAGCCCGCCGGAAACGTCAGGTGCGGCAGAATGACGTCGTCCGAGGAGTAAGTCACGATCGGGGGATTGCTGTCCGATGGCACCCCTTCCCACACCAGCACCGACCAGTGTGTGATGGTGGGTTCCGTCGCGTAGTTCTGACCGAACGCCATTTCCATCGTGTTGACCGTGACCGGAAACGCCGACGCCGACAGCGTGTAAGACGCCGCCGCGATCTCCTGCTCCACGAACCCGCCCTGCAGGATGATCGACTGCATGTTTCCCTCGAAGTCCAGGCCGGAGTGCGTCACCAGCAGTTGCGGACACGACCGCAGCCCGCCCGTCGCGAGGCTTTGCCCCCACACCTCGTCGAACTCGGAAACCACCTTGACCGGTGTCATGGTGACGCTGAGACGGGGCACCGTGACCGGTATCTCCGTCATCTCACGGGCCGTCACGCCCTCGGCCGCACCACGAACGTCGGCCGGACCACCGGCTGCCACGGCTGTCCCGGTCAGGGCACACGCCGCCAGCAAACAGCAGACCATCGCCGGCATTCCCCGGCGAACGCTACAAACACTCGATCGATTGATTCCGGTCATAGGCCTTCTCCGCTCAGTCTTTCGCCGCACGCGCCCCACCCGGCACCACTGTCCGCTAATGTACAGACCCGTGCCGGACTTCGGCCCTTTGAACACCCCGCAGGGAGCTCCAGACCCCTCGGTCTATTGTTTGCATTCTGCCAACCGAATTCAACCGAAATGGCGGCTGTTCGCTCCCATGGACCCATTTCGCCACCGCGCCGGCAAACACCCAGCCCCGCGAGCCCCCATAACCAGCCCAACTGCCGGATTCCGAGTGTCACTTATACCATCCCGGATGCCGCTTCCCTGACACCCAGCCCCGGCGCGTGACGGTTTAGGTGGGTGCCACTGGCAGCTTGCCTGCCAGTGTAGATCGCACGGGCGGACAAGCCCCCCGCGGCACCCAAAACCGAATGCCGCCCGAGGTGTCGCGGGCCTCCCAGCTCCCGCGCGTGACAACCCCGCACACCAATGCGTCCCTGAGGCTCCGGTTTTCGGGCCTGATCGGATCGGGCCCATTCATCGCAGCCGCTACGGCCCCTCCTCCCAGCGATCCGGACGGCCCGAATTCGACCGCCAACCGACCTTGGACGATCGGCCGGCCCGGCGGTTATACTCCCGGTCATGCAGCCGATCATCGTTTTTGAAGACAGTGGTGTGAACAACCTCACGCCGCTGGTCTACTGGCGAACCGTCTTCGAACTGCGTTGTGGACGCAGGACACTCCTCGATCGTGTGGCCCACTTTCTGAAGGTGCCGGTCGCTGGACTCTGGACGCGCGATGTATGGGCCGCCGTCGCCACCGAGCGCTTGCAGGTACCGGCCAATGCCCGCCTCCAGCCCGACACTCTGCTAATCAACGGTCGATGGCTGTTCGACAGGCAGGTCGATTTCCACGCACCGCCCTACGTCGGAACCCACGGCGACCACATCGCATACATCGCCTGCGACGCGCCCCTGGCCGATCGGCTCACCCCCGCCGACCTGCTCGACCCAAAACGCTCCGCCGACCTGATCCGCTCGGTGGCACACGGCCCGGTCGACGCCCGCATGATCGACTACGCCTGGGACCTCGTCTCCTACAACGCCGAAGCCCTGCAAGCCGACTGGACCGGTGACCGGGCCTTCGAGGGCAAGGTCAGCAGTTCCGCCCACCTGCTGGAACCGGATCTGATCCACGTCGGAGACCGGGCCGTCGTCGGCCCGACGGCCGTGATCGACGCTCAGGAAGGACCGGTTTACATCGCCGAGGGCGCCCGGATCGGCCCCCACACCTACATCGCCGGACCGACCTACATCGGACCGGGCGCGGTCATCAAGCCGCACACCCACATCCACGGCGGAACCACCATCGGTCCGCTGTGCAAGGTCGGCGGCGAGGTCTACGCCTGCATCATCGCCGGCTATTCAAACAAACAGCACGCCGGGTTTCTCGGCCAGGCCTATGTCGCCAGTTGGGTGAACCTCGGCGCCGGCACGGTCAACAGCAACCTCAAGAACACCTACGGCTCCATCCGCGTGCCGGTCAACGGGCGCGACGTCGACACCGGCTTGACCTTCTTCGGCTCAATCATCGGCGACCATGCCAAGCTCGGCATCCAGCAGGCCCTGCCCACCGGGGCTAGCATAGGATGTGCGGCCATGGTGGCCTCCAGCCGCATCCTGCCCAAGTTCGTGCCCTCGTTCTCCTGGCTGGCCGACGACGGATCGGAAGAGGGTGACCCCGAACGCCTGCTGGCCACGGCTCGACTGGTCATGCGGCGACGCGAAGTGATCTGCAGCGACGCCGAGGCCCAACTGTTCATTACCGCGGCCAGGATCGCACGGGAGTGGGAGACCGCCGCGCCGGCCTGACGACCAATCTCACAAAGGAACCAGCGAAGTGAACCTCGAAGCCATCTGCGTCTACTGTGCGTCCAGCCATCGCGCCCCGCGGGCCTATCTCGATGCCGCTGCCGACCTCGGCCGGGCCCTCGCTCGCAGCGGGCTCACCGTTTTGTGCGGAGGCGGAGCCGGCGGACTCATGGGTGCCCTGACCGATGCCGCCCTGGCCGCTGGCGGCCGCGTCATCGGCGTACGCCCGGCCTTCATGTCCGAATTGGAATCCCCCCACCCGCGCGCCACCGAGATGATCTTCACCGAGACCATGCATCAGCGCAAGCAACTGCTCTACGACCGCGCCGACGCCTTCGTCGCCCTGCCCGGTGCCATCGGTACGCTCGACGAGATCATCGAGACCATCACCTGGAAACGCCTGGGCCTGCACAACAAGCCCATTTGCCTCCTCAACGTGCAGGGCTTCTTCGACCCGCTGCTTGCCCAGTTCGAGCGCCTGGTCCGGCAGGACTTGGTCGCCGAGCCGTTCCTCTCCCTCTACGCCCACAGCCCCGACGTGCCCGGCGTGATGGCCCATCTGCAGAACCACACCCCGGTCACGGCCGGCCCGATCATGTGGGAAGACCGCTAGCCCCTACCGCCGCCGTAACAGCCGCAGCCCCAGCAACGCCAGGACGGTCAGAGGCATCATCGCACCGAGCAAACCGCACAGCGGCGCGGTGCGAGCGCCCGTTGACGTGATCGTCGGGTTGGCCTCCGAGCCGGCTGCTTTCGCCATGTCGTCCGTCCGGTCGTTCGGCTCCTCGAACGGCGTGTCCGTCGGCTGGAAGATGATGCCACCCCCCTCTTCGACCAGTTGGACGAACGTGCCGTAGGTGCGGTCCACGAGGAACGGCCGCCGAACGTCATCCCCGACCACACCCACGCCGAAGCGGATGTCGATCAGGTTGCCCTCGCCCAGGTCGATGGTCGCACCCTCGGTCATGCAGTCGGTGCAGACCGAACTGTCCTGGACGAACTGGACCCGGCCGTTAGTCCCCACGACCACGAACCGCTCCGGGTCGTTGTTGGCATCCCGGATGGGCGAGCCCTGGTTGCCGGACTCGGGGTCCTCCCAGACGATGATCTCGGCCGGAAACTGCGCCGCACCGCCGCCGCCCTGCGTCTGACACCCGGGCACGGACGCCAGACCGGCCGCGCACACGCAAACCGTCAGGAAAACGACTTGGCCTCGTTGGTGGGTTCTCACGGCAAGACTCCTGATTGGAAAGGTAGGAACAGTCGTAACCATGCCGGCCAGGTTCCGCGCCGGGCCGGCACTCGCACGCAGTCTACGACACCAACAGGTGTCCGGGCAAGACACGCCCCGCCCAGCCCGCCTCCCCAATTGCTCGGCTTCACTGCCCGCCACCCCGATGGGTCGGCTTCACTGCCCGCTTCCCCGTTTGGTCGGCTTCACTGCCCGCTTCCCCGTTTGGTCGGCTTCAGCCGACCGGCCTTTGCCAGCAACTTCAGTTGGTGGAGGCGGCGGATACCGGCCCGGAGGGCCGGAGGATTGTGGCCACGGGTGAAGCGCAGCCCGCCCCCAGGCGGGCGAAGCGAAACCCGTGGAAACCGTGTCCGTTCAAGGACCCCGCCCCGGATGGGGCGGAGGAATGTGGCCACAGGTGAAGCACGCCCGCCATGGCGCGTGTCCCCCATGTCCTCTGGACATGGAGGACACGCTTCACCCACCTCCCGGATATCATCGCCAATCCCCGCATCATCTTTTGACACCCCCCACCCCACCCGCTAGGATCGTCACGTGCCGCACGAAAAAAATCACAATTCGCCAGCGGAGGTGCCCCGGTGACCGCAATCGCCGTCATCCCGGCCCGATACGCCTCCACTCGCTTCCCCGCCAAACCCCTCGCCAGAGAAACCGGAAAGTTCCTCATCCAGCACGTGTGCGAACGGGTAGCACAGGCCCGCCTGATCGCCCGCACCATCGTGGCCACCGACGATGAGCGGATCGCCGACGCCGTCCGCTCCTTCGGCGGCCAGGCCGTCATGACCCGACCCGATCACCCCAGCGGCACCGACCGTGTCGCCGAGGTCGCCGCCGCACTCGAGTGCGACATCGTGGTCAACATCCAGGGCGACGAACCGGAGCTCGAGCCCGCCGCCATCGACCACCTCATCACCCTGCTGGCCGACGCCCCCGCCTGCTCCATCGCCACGCTGGCCTGTCCGTTCTCGAAGGTCCCGGGCAGCGATCCCGCCGATCCGGCCGCCGTCAAAGTCGTGCTCGACCGCCGCGGACACGCCCTCTACTTCTCGCGCAGCCTCATCCCGCACCATCGCGACGCCCGCCCGTCGGCCCCCGGCGCCGAGCCGCTGCTCCACCTGGGCATCTACGCCTATCGGCGAGACTTCCTGCTGGCTCTGGCCGCCCTGCCGCCCACGCCGCTGGAACTCACCGAGCGCCTCGAGCAACTCCGCGTCCTGGAACACGGGCACGCCATGGCCGTCGGCCTCGTCGACCGCGCCGCCGTCGGCATCGACACACCCCAGGACTACGCCGCATTCGTCAGACGTATGCAAACACCATCCCACGGCACAAAGCCCCAGAGATCAGGGACCAGTCATGGACGGTGAAGACCTGCTGGCTTCGGTGGCCGACGCCTCGGACGAAACCGAGTTCTACACACCCATGCCTGAAGGCTACACGCCGGGCCGGACGAAGTACGTCGTCGTCTTCGGCACGGTCATGAGCGGGCTGGGCAAGGGCATCTTCTCCAGTTCCCTGGCCAAGATCATGCAGGACAAGGGCCTCTCCGTCGCCCCCATCAAGCTCGAGGGCTACCTCAACCTGGACGCCGGCACCCTCAATCCCTACCGCCACGGAGAGGTCTTCGTCCTCGACGACGGCATGGAATGCGACATGGACCTGGGCACCTACGAGCGAATGCTCAACCAGGACCTGGCCCGCCCAAACTTCTGCACCAGCGGTCAGATCTTCTCCGAGGTCCTCGAGAAGGAACGCCGCGGCGGCTACCTGGGCCGCGACGTCCAGATGATCCCCCACGTAACCGGTGAGGTGAAAAGACGCCTGCGCGAGCTCGCCGTCGTCACCGGCGCCAACATCATCTTCATCGAGATCGGTGGCACCGTCGGCGACGTCGAGAACGCCTACTTCATCGAGGCCGTCCGCGAGCTTTCCTACGAGGAAGGCCCCGGAAGCTGCTGCTACGTCGTGCTCACCTACATCGTCGAGCCCCCCACCCTCGGCGAGCAGAAGTCCAAGCCCGCCCAGCTCAACATCCAGCGCCTCGGCTCCATGGGCATCCACCCGCACATCATCGCCTGCCGCGCCCACCGCCCGGTTACCAAAAAGGTGCGCGAGAAGGTGGCCCTCTACTCCAACGTGCCCATGGAGCGAGTCTTCTCCATGCACGACAGCGAGAGCGTCTACCTCATCCCCGAGATGCTCCGCACCGCCGGCATCGACGACGCGGTCCTGAAGATCCTCGGCCTGTGCAAATCGGTGGACGCCGCGGCCGACGAAAAAGCACGGCAAACCTGGAACGGCTACATCAACCGCTTCCGGAAGGCCGACAAGCCGGTCACCATCGCCATGACCGGCAAGTACACCTCGCTGCGCGACAGCTACGCCAGCATCATCCAGGCCCTGGAGCACGCCGGAACGCAGCTCGGAGTCCGCGCCCGCATCGAATGGATCGACGCCACCGAGCTGACCGAGGACACCGTGGCCGGTGCGTTGCAGCACGTGCACGGCGTGATCGTGCCCGGCGGCTTCGGCGTGCGCGGCGTCGAGGGCAAGATCGCCTGCGCCCGCCACGCCCGCGAGAACAAGCTGCCCTACCTGGGTCTCTGTTACGGGTTCCAGATCGCGGTCCTCGACTACGCCCGCAACGTCTGCGCCCTGGACGGCGCCAACAGCACCGAACTCGACCCCAACTGCACCCACCCGGTCATCGACATCCTGCCCGAGCAGAAGAGGATCGAAGGCCTCGGCGGAAACATGCGCCTCGGCGGCTACGACATCCTCGTCTCGCCGGGCACCCTGCTGGCCTCCCTGTACGGCGATCCCGAAACCATCCGCCTCCGCTTCCGCCATCGCTACGAGGTCGATCCGAAGTACATCGACCACCTCGAGCGCGCCGGCCTCATCTTCTCCGGCCGCGCCCCCGCTCAGCCCATCATGCAGGTCCTCGAACTACCGACCGACGTGCACCCCTTCTTCATCGCCACGCAGGCCCACGCCGAACTGACCTCCCGCCCCTTGGCCCCGAACCCGATGTTCCTCGGCCTGGTCCAAGCCGCCCTCATCCGAAGCGGCGCCCCCGACCCCGAAAAAGGTGACCCCGAAAAAGGTGTCAGGAAGATTTTCTTGGCACTGTGAGCCGCCTCGCTCAGGCGCTTTCGCAGCTTCGGCCCCTCTATGAACCTCCGCAAAAACCACCCGGGCCGCCGAACCTGCTCCTACTGCTTACGAGTGTCTTTGCCGCAAGGCGAACGTCTCGCCTCCACCACAGCGAACCCCTGATCCGGCGGGGCCAGTTCCACGGCCAATCCCCCGACGCGAGGGCGCGGCAACACCCGATCCAGATACACCGCACAACGGGACCACGCCTGAATCGGCAAAGCCCCGGCCGCCGCCAGCCGAACCGGCTGCGTCTCCGGCGTCACCGGAGCCGGCCCATCCACCAGATCGTAAACCTGCAGCCCCGTGAAATAGACGAACCACGCCAGACCGCTGAACCGCTCCACCCGTCGCACCTCGCCGACGTGCGGGGCCAGCCAGACGTACTCCGTCGCACTCACCTGCGGCCCCCACCGGATTCGGAAGCGCGTGTCGATCTTCAGCCGAACGCAGTCGGCGTATTCGTGTCCACCGGCCTCGACGACCTCGAAACCCTCGAACGCGATCTCACGAGAAACAGTGCCCCCGCGCCCCTCGACCGCATCCCGGTTGAAGACCCGCAGCTCACACCGCTGGGCCACCCCGCCGTTCGCATCGATCGACGCCGGAAGACGGATCAGCGGCGGATCGAATTCGAGGAAGAACGCGGCCCCCTCACCATTCGGATCCTCCGGCCAGAGCGAGCCGCGCCGCTGCCGCGCACGCAGCGTGGGCTCGAGCAACGCCGCCACGCTGTCCACCTCCCGCTCGGCCATCAGCCCCTCGGTGAACGTGCCGTTCGGCGCCCGGCGCTCATAGCGAACCGGCGCCTCCGCCGAATCCCCCGGGTTCTGCCGCAGGAAGACGCGCGTCGCATCCCCCGGGCGAGCGAGGTAGCGCGTCAGATCAATGACCGCGTGCGCCGCCGCCGGCTGCACCGCGTCCATCGGTGGCCGCCACGCGGGCAGGCACCCGCCCGCAAGCCCCACCGCAGCGCAGATAAACACCCTGACACGAAGATACCGCACCATGCTCCATTATATGCGCTCCCCCGCCGCCGGTTCACTTTCCGCTTGACGAAGCCTCCCGCGTCCGATACCTAGCCCTTTTGCGAAAGGTCCCGCCATGTCCGAGCCTTCCGGAACAGGCCGTCTCCTTTCGGCCCCCGAAGCCCTCACCTTTGACGACGTCCTCCTCGTGCCCCGCCGGGCGAGTGTCCTGCCCGACGCCGTTGACGTCGGCACGAAGCTGACCCGTCACATCCGGCTCAACGTCCCGCTCGTCTCGGCCCCCATGGACACCGTGACCGAGTCGCGCCTGGCCATCGCCCTCGCACAGGAGGGCGGCATCGGCATCATCCACAAGAACCTCACCATCGAGGAGCAGTGCCGCGAGGTCCGCAAGGTCAAACGCAGCGAGAGCGGCGTCGTCCTCGATCCCGTAACCCTGCACCCCGACGACTCCGTCAGCCGCGCCGCCGAGGTCATGCGACTGCACAACATATCCGGCGTGCCCATCATAGACCCCGACCGCAAGGTCGTCGGCATCATCACCCGCCGCGACCTCAAGTTCCTCGAATCGCCCGACCGCCGCCTCCGCGAGGTCATGACCAGGCAGCACCTCGTCACCGCCGACCCCGCCACAACACTCGACGACGCCGAACGCATCCTAAAGTCCGCCAAGGTCGAGAAGCTCCTCCTCGTGGACCAGGCCGGCAAGCTCGCCGGCCTCATGACCATGCGCGACATCGAGCGCTCCCGAGAGTACCCCCAAAGCTGCAAGGACCAGCGCGGACGCCTGCGAGTCGGCGCCGCCGTCGGTGTCCACGACTTCGAGCGCGCCGCCGAGCTCATCCGCCACGACGTCGACGTCATCGTGGTCGACAGTGCTCACGGCCACAGCGACAACGTCATCGACACCGTGCGGGCCATCCGGGCCAAGTCCGAAATCGCCATCGTCGCCGGCAACATCGCCACGGCCGACGCCGCCCGCGACCTCATCGACGCCGGGGCCGACGCCCTCAAGGTGGGCATCGGGCCGGGC
>Ga0307380_10012344_pt1 | contig 10644 bp, 3 predicted proteins | sample UN3MG_FD_202239 | JGI IMG/M metagenome (GOLD analysis project Ga0307380, IMG submission 202239) | Soil microbial communities from Risofladan, Vaasa, Finland - UN-3 | ecosystem: Environmental > Terrestrial > Soil > Coastal area > Acid sulfate soil | place: Finland: Risofladan, Vaasa | collected... | reverse complement strand
CGTATTACGTTAATTTGGCATCATATCGAGATGGTGCAACAAAGCTTAGAAATGAGATGACCAAGCTGCATGCGTGGATTGCGAATTCAGCTAAAAAAACAGCCTCGATGCAGAAGGATGCATTTAAATCAGCCTCCAGTATGGGTTTGGATAAAAATGCTAAACTCGTATTTAAGGAGGTTTCCGAATCTTTTAGCAAATTGCGTGGAACTGTTCCAAGAATGACCAAAGATTTCGAAACTCTCTTTAGTAAATTCAAGGGAGATCCTTTCCGATTAAGCCAAATCCAAAAAGAATTTGTTTCTGTAAATAACGCTGTTGGTAAAATGTCTTTGGCCATGGATGCTGCCGGTAAAAATGGTAAACTATTTTATGAAACGGCAAATAGATCAGCATTGGTGCAATCAAAATTAAGGGGGGAAATAAAAACAACTGCCGATGGATTACAAAGAGTAATTGAGAAAGAACGAGAAGTAATTAAAACAAGAGTTGATTCCACACAGATGACTAAAAATGCGACTTCTGCATTGCGTAACATGGGAATAACATCCGATACTTCCACAAAAGCTTTTCAGAAGATGAATCTTACAACTTTGGATCATCAAAAAATAGCAAAATTAACAACCCAACAGATGAAACGGTTGGAAACGACAACTTTCAAAAATGCGTCAACTACCCAAATAGCATCAGAAAGATATGATAAATTAGCAAAAAGACTCGCTCATTCTCAGGCTGAAATTAGAAAGCAAACAGGGGCTATGGGTGATTCAAGAAGAGCCATGGAGCGATGGTCTCTTTCAGGCATGAAGGCTATGGCGTTATCTCAAGCAGCATGGCTTGCATCCGGAGCCGTTATTTTTGGGGTTATCGGGGCTATAAGTGAATCAATCAAAGTCTTTATGAATTTCAATCAAGAGTTAAAGGATGCTGCAGCTATTGTTCAGGCAACCACGACTGGTTATAAAGAAATGAGAGAGGCTGCTTTAAATGCTTTCACATCTTCGACAATGGGAGCAATTGCGACTGCACAAACCTTAAAAACTCTTGGGCAGGCCGGATTGGATGCCACCGAATCGGCCAAGGTTTTAGAGACAATATATAAAATAACAACCGCTACGGGAGCCGATGCTGGAGAAGCCGTTCAATTTATGACAACAGCCCTAAATGTTTGGAAATTTTCAGCAGAAGACGCCGCTAAAGTTGGAAATGTTTTAGGTGCAGCTCTTAATTATTCTAAGTTAGAAGTCGAAGATATCGGAACTATTTTTAATTATACCGCGAGCATGGCTGCACAACTAGGGATGTCTATTGAAGATCTTGCCGCAACCGTTGCTGTTCTAAGGCAGGCTGGTATTAAAGCCTCAACAATAGGAACAGGGTTGACGCAACTATTTACAACACTCCTCAAGCCAACCGAAAGCTTCAAAAAACAATTAAATAGCGTTGGCTTAACCATGAATGATGTGAGTTTAATAACCAACGATTTCTTTACTGTATTGAATCGGCTGCAAGGAGCTGGCTTTGATATCGAGAAAATATTTAAAGGTATTGGGGTAAGGCCGGCCAGAACCCTGACCGCACTTTTAAATCAGGGAACCGATGTTATTGATAAAATGAAAAAATCAATAACTGATACAGCAGCCCTTGATGTTATGTTTAATCGTTCCATGGAAGGCATGAAAAATCAGATTATTTTATTGGGTCATTCAATACAGGCTGGAATTGTGCAGGGCCTTGAATATGCAAAACCTGCAATTATAAGGACAACAAAGCTTTTGATGGCTTTTATTGATGCCATTAAAGTACTCGCGCCAGCATTGGCTATTGGGACAGTCGCTTTTATAGCATTTAACGGTGCTATGATGGCTTTTGGCTTGATCAGCACAAATGCTTTGGCTGGTTTATATGTGTTTCTCGGAAGCATACATCCAGCCATCCTTGCCATTGGCGCAGTTACAGCAGCATTAACCATAGGAATACGGCTATGGGATGCTTATGGGAAAACCTATAAAAAAGTAACGGACCAATTAATAAGAGAAATTGATGACTTGTCTAAGCTTGAATCTCTTCTGGAAGATGAGAATAAGACAAGGGAGGAAAAATTAGAAATTTTAGCTGATTACGCAAAGGATTATCCGGAACTTCTCAGATATATGGATCGAGAGAAAGTTTCAATGAGGGAAATAATTGATATCACAAAGGAATTAAACAAAGAGAAGAAAGAGGCCACAAAATTAGCGAGAGAACAGAGGGTTGAGTGGTTAAAATCAGCTATTTCTGAGATGGAAAGCAATCGTCGTGGTGGTGGTATGTCGGAGCTAGGATTACCTGAGATTTTTGAGTTTGATGCTGCAAAGTTAAGAGCGTACCAAGCAGAATTAGTTAAACTCAAAGTTTTGCTCGGAGAAATAAAGGTAACACCTGGTAGATCGAAAAAAACAGGTGGAACTGCAGCGGAAATGTCTGATGAAGACTTTAAGGATATGATTGAATTTGAAAAGGAGCGATTCGAAAACCTTAGAGATCTATACACAAGAGAAATTCAGGAAGAAGCAAAGGGAAGCGCAGATCGAGCAAAAATATCAGAAGAACTACACAAAAAACTTATAGATTATGAAAAAGAATATCGAAACACAGAATTTGAATTGTTAAAACAAGCAAAGATGAATGAACTTGACGAAGCAGATTATAGGGAATGGCTTGGTGAAGCTGAATTTAAGCGTGAAAAAGAGTTACTAAAAGACAAAATAAAACTGATGGAGGAATACAGGGATGAAATAGCAGCAGGGATCATAAAAGATCCTGCAATCCAGGAACAAATTGATCAATTAGATGCGTTAATTGCTAAATTTAAAGAATTGGTTCTAGTTAAAAAAGAAGCTCTCGGCCACAAACCGAGCGATATTCATGGTGGCATCAAGAAAGGTTTTGATGAAGCCCTGGAGGAAATAAATGACCAATACAAGCTATGGAAAGAAGCCACAAAAGAAACCATGCTCGAAATGAAAGATACTATGTCAGACGTATTTTTTGATGCCATGACCAATGAATTAAAGACTGCATCAGATTATTGGAAAGCATTCACAGATATCGTAAAAAGATATATTGCAGATATTGCGGCACAATGGGCAATGGCGAAGATTCAAATGGGGCTATCTAGTCTTGCAGGGGCTTTTGCTGGATCATCATCCGGTGTTTCTGCTGGGTCGCCAGCCTGGAATGCTGGTACTGCTCATACCGGTGGTTTGCAAATAGGAAAGATGCATAGTGGCGGGATAAAAAGTGATGAGCTCTTAAAAATTCTTAAAAGAGGCGAATATGTTGTTAAAGATAGTTCTGTAAGATCTATCGGGGTTCAAAATTTAGACCAGATGAACCGTACCGGCCAGATGCCTTCAGGCCCGACCATGGTGGATAATAGAAAGTATAGCTATTATATCGCCGCAAATGACGCAGAGAGTTTCGATAAAATGATTAGAACCAAAGGAGCAAAGGCTGTTTCTGAGGTATCAATAGCAGGTCTCGGCAGAGCGAGACGGCAGGAAGATAGGAGGCTGAGGTGATCTACTTCCCGGTAATTCTACAGCCAAAATTTAGCCATAGAGTTGCGTATAGGATGACATCGAGAAATCTGATGGGTCAAAATATTATGTCAACCAGGAAACAACAAGAAGTTTTTCATAATATAACATATAGTTTTGATAAGCTTTCAAACCGCCAATATAGGATAATCGAAAATCATAATGCATCTGTTGATGGTGGTCTTCATTCTTTCAAACTTGTTCATTGGAATGAGCCAAAAATAGTTAAGGCTATAGACAGCAAAGGCTATATAACACTTAATAATGTAAGTCGTCTGAGTGTAAATTCTGGAGATGGTGGGAACCGGATTATGCTCTGGTACGATTCATTTGATTACGGAAATGACAGTGAGGCATCCGGGCCTGTACTAACTGACAGAACAAAGGTATGGGTTCCTGATGAATGGCAGAATCATAAAGTTATGGACACAAATGGACGGGTTTTTAATGCCTCAACAAATACCGCGAAAACCTTGACTGTTGTTACCGGGACATTACATCCAGGAGCATATAATATTTTCAGATATGAGGAATTTACTATATCTGCAATTGATGAAATAACCAGAAAAATAACTTTAAGTGCCAGCCCTGTGATGAGTTACGATACCTTCAGGCAATTTGTAATGCCTGTATATGAATGTTTTTATGCCGAAGACAGCCTTGGAGGATTACAGCCTACTGGTGAATGGAATTTGGAAAATAATGATGAGTATGGCCCCTTCTATTCCGGGGAAATTTTGTTTTCCCAAAGGGGGAGTGGATGAAAAATTTTAATGCTTCATTTCTGGCTGCAATAAACGAGGTTGAATCCTCCGGAATCGTCAATTTATTTGAGGTTCAGGTAACGGCATCACCTGTAGTTGGGTATCAATACTATTCCGGGTATAACGCAACCATAAATTATTTCATACCAGAAACCACGACCCCACAGACGTACTCTCCCGCACCGATTGTTATGGATGATATCGAGCTGGATGATGGCAGCAAAATACCATCGGTTGCCTTGATAGTTGGAGGCGCTGATCAAGTAATTCTTGCATATATGGAAAACGAGAAGGGGATGAAGGGATATCGAGTGCGACGACTCGAGGTTCCGATTGATTATCTCGCCAATGCATCTGCTTATAATCTCGATGTGTTTTACATTGATGGCGCCACAACAGACAGTGAGCAAGAAGTCGTTTATTTTGAATTAACCACCAAAGGAGCGATTGCAGGCGTTACGGTTCCACAAAGAGTAATGAGAAGGGATCATTGCTATAAGAGATATAATGCTAGTGATTGCAGGGCGTCTAGTGTTCAAGGAGAATGGCTTTCAGCTTTTTCTGACAGGGTTTGCAAAAAGATTAAGACAGATTGTGCTTCAAAAGATAACGTGATTAATTTTGGCGGGTTCCCGGGAATTGGAACAAAAAGGGTATTTTTTTAATGGCTGATGCTATAACCGATAAATATTTAGGGATTCCTTTCAAGGAAGATGGAAAAGATTTTGACGGAGTTTATTGTTATGGCCTTGTGCAATTATTCAAAAAAGTTGAAGCAGGATTAATTCTTCCGGAAATAAATGAACTGCAAAAACTTTGTGAAAAAATAGTGACTCCTGAAAAACATTGCTTTGTAACCTTTACGGATATCAAAGGAAATGTTCAGGACCATATCGGAATAATGCTGGATGACATCAGATTTTTTCATATTTCAAACAATACTAGAAGAAGTGTGCCTCATCCTGTTATTGAGAAAATGACAGATCATCTTTGGAAAAAAAGATTTCACGGATTTTACAGGATTAAAAAAAATGCCCTCATTGATCGCATATAAATCGGCACTTGATAAAGATATCCTGTTCAAGAAGGATTGGGTAGCCGAGAAAAACCTAAGCAAAGCTATATTTGCATGCAAAGAACTTTATGGAATAGAAGTTTGTGCATCTGTAAACAATACGCCTGTTCATCCGGAAGACTGGCATCTTTTTTATTTGGTTGAAAAGGATGAGATCAGGCTTTATCCAAGGATGGGGCACGATGCCCTGCCATGGGTTGGGCTGGTTATTGGGGCTGTTGTAGCATATTTCAATGCTCCAGCGGGTACAGCAATAATGTCAGCAGCCGTGCTAAAAGGCGCAGTTATTGGCTATGCCCTGGGATCAATGGTCCAATCCGTTATGTTTCCTCTAACAGTGCCAAAAATTCCTGGGGTTGTTGATGATCTATCTCAGGGTCCCGATTATTCATGGACTGGATCCATGATGGTAACTCAACCTGATGGACCGGTTGGGGTTATATATGGTCAATATTCGACATCCGGAACCCTGATAATGCAATATATTGCTCGAGAGCTTGATGCAGACGCCGAAAAAGCGAATTATCTTTATATGTTAATTGCGCTTGGTGAAGGCGAGATCGAAGGAATATTGAAAGAGGACGAATCCGGTGTTATTTCAAGCAATGCTGATTATCCATGGATTAAAATAAACGGAGAATTTTTATCCAGGTATCAAGGAGTATTATATGACTATCGATTAGGAACACAACATCAAACCGCAATGCCCGGCTTCCACAACATCTCGACTTTTTATTCTGATAGCCAAAGAATAATGTACGGAACCCCGGTAACTTATACAACAACCGGTACGGACATTGATCAGTTTGAAGTTCAGTTGATGGTTCCAAATTTATATATCCAAGATACCAAAGGAGCATTGCAGGAAAACACGGTCCAATATAAGCTCGAATATAAATTAGTAGGGGCTCCATCTTGGACTGACTGCGGCACTAATTTGCATATAACTGGAGAATCTAAATCGGCTATTTATTATGGCCATAGAATACCATACCATCTCTATGATTCAGGAAATATATGTGCAGACGGAACTGCAACTGCAAGCGCTTTCTGGAAGATGACTCCAGTTCTTAATGCATTTGATGCCATAATAAATAGCCCGGATGGATGGCTGACCCCGTATGCCCCATCGGTGGTCACTCCGCAATGGATTAAATATGATTTAGGCGCAGGAAATGAACAAGCAGCAACAAGATATACTTTAACAAATACAAAATATACGGATGCACAAAAAGCAACTGGTGAAGCCAGGCTAAGAGACGGTAGTACTTCGATATACGAAAGGTGTAAGTACAGACCTTTTCCGAGAGATTGGTCTTTCCAGGGAAGTAACGATGATTCTTACTGGGTAACTTTAGATACACAAAGCGATATCGATGAACCTGGATGTTCGGCTGAATTCAAAAAATCATTCACAAATACTACGACGTATCGATATTATCGTTTCTTGATAACAGCCGGCAATGGACCTTCTCAGGGAGTTTATCCAGCGGCATGTTCGATAGGAGAAATAGCAATATCAACGGTGATTGATCAGGGAAGCGCCATTGCGTCCGGACAATATGAAATAAGGATTTCACGAATAACTCCCGAATTCACATCGTTTACAAAAGGTGGCGATCTGTATCTAGTAGGCGTTACAGAAACCGTTTTTGAAAATATTGCTTATAGAAATACTGCTGTTCTCGGACTTAAGCTAGAATCTACTGAACAATTACAGGGAACCACGCCTAGCGTCAGAATTTTATTGAGGGGTAAGAAAATAGAGGTTCCCAAATTAACAATAGCTGCGGTTGAGCAGACATATGGTGATTGTTATTGGGATGATGGTGCCGGCGTTTATAAAAAAATATCTAATGATGCAACTTGCACAGATGAAGGCACTTTTGTTACTCAATGGTCACAACATCCTATCTGGTGCTCCAGGGATTTTATATTGAATAAAAGATACGGTATAGGAGAATACATTGATAGCGACCATTTCGATGACGTAACCGCCAGGACAGAAGCTAAGTATTGCTGGGAACTTGTTGATGATTTGAGTGGTGGGACAGATCATCGATTTGAAATGGACCTATCTATTAGCAGATTTACGACCGCACAAGAAAGCTTGAGGTTGCTATCACAGAATTTCAGGGGGTGGTTTATTCCTACCGGTAAATCATATAAGCCGGTTATAGATCGTAGCAAAGACCCGGTTCAATTATTTAATAGCAGCAATATGAATCCGAAATCGCTAAAAACGACATGGATAAAACAAAGCCAGACTGCAAATTTAATTGAACTTCAGTATTCTAATCCAAACAGAGAATATGCTGTTGAAACCAGAGAAATACCGGATGAAGATGAATGGACCGATAGCAAGCCTCTTAGAAAAAAGACCATAAACGCACGTGGAACATGTAGAATATCCCAACTCATTCGAGATGGAAAGTATGCACTGAATTGTGAAAAGGAATGCGATCAGATCATTGAATATGATGCTGACCGAGATACAATCAAGTGTGAGCCAGGTGACACCATCAGGTTTCAGAACGATCTTTTTGCATGGGGGGTAGGTGGAAGAATTGTATCTGCGACATCCAGTTCAATTACAACAAACATAGATGTAACATATTCGGCGAGTTATCAGGTAAGGGTTCGATTGCCAAGCGGAACACTCGAAGTAAAAACCGTAACGAGCGTTACAAACAACAACAGAACATTAAATATCAGCGGAGCCTTTTCTGTAACACCGATAAAGGATTCTGTTTTTACATATGGAGCTGCATCAATTGATTCAAAGCCTTTCAAGGTTATTGCAATTACGAAATCTTCTGGCCAGGAATGCAAATTAGTATGCCTAACCGAATCTTCAAATAAATATCTGGATACTGCTGGAGTAGCCATTCCTGAACCTACCTATAGTAGCCTCCCAAATCCATCAGGGCCTCCATTAAATATCGTGAATCTATCTTTAACCGAAATGGCGAATCAGCCCGGGTTCTATATTTCATTTTCGATTCCTGCTGATGTGAATTGGCATCATGTAGATTTTTATGTGAGCCTTGATTATAAGAACTGGAGTACACTTAGGACAAACGTTAAGGGATCTGGCGATATCGAGGTTGTGGAGCTAAAGCCTGGGCTCACCTATTATATCAAAGCCATATCATACAATAAGGCTGGTATGGCGAATATGGCACCGATTACAGACAGTGTTTTAATTTCATGGAACAGCTTTAAGCCACCAAATGTAAATGGCTTGAGGCTTGATGGTGAATCAACCCTCAGCACAACCGAGTTTACAACCAGAGATCCCAAATTTGTGTGGAAAAAAACTTCTCTTACTTCTGGTGCCGGAAAATTACCGGCAGGTGAAGAACCCTTGGGGGCCGGCCAGTATTATGATGATGCCAATTACAAATATATTGTTGAGATATGGGTTGGTGGCATTAAGAAAAGAAAAGAGATTCTATCCGACAATTTTTATACCTATACTTACGAAAAAAACTTTTTAGATAACGGAACCGCTTCGAGTTCTTTCACGATTTGGGTATGGGGATTCAATGAGCTCGCAAATTTAAAATCGGTGGATCCATCAAAGCTCAGGGTTTCAAATCCAGCGCCTTCTGCTGTATCAGGATTATCGGCAACACCATGGATGCGCGGCGTAAGGTTTTCATGGTTAAAAAATACCGAACTCGATCTGGATTATTATTCTTACCGAGTTAAAGTGGAAACCGATGGGTGGTCTGATTGGGAAAAAACAACTGATTTATATTATAATTCCAACCTTACAAGTACCAATATCGATGACCATGGCGAAGATGCAACCATATATATAGAGGTCAAGGCCGTTGATACTTTTGGAAATGAATCTTCGACACAAAGTTCGAGTGGATCTGCAGAGGGATTGAACGTTCAGCCAACCGATATCAGCGATTTTGCAATCACTGCTTCGAAAATATTTACGAAGATCCCGATCCTAGATAGCGATACATGGACAAATGATACTCCTGACGGAAGTTCTGTAACCTGGAATACCCACTCAATTAAATATAATGGAGCTTCCTACCCGATAACAGGTGGCAACACTGACAAAAAATATATCTACTGGATAAACGGTGCAGCGACCTATAGTTCATCCGACACCCACCCGAAAGCCAATGTACCCTTAGATAATGATGATTTTATTATTGCCACCAATATAGATGGAGAGGCCAGCCTCGCATGGAATGCGATTGCAAACCAAGTGATAGGATCGGCTTATATTCAAGAACTCGCGGTTTTAAATGCCCATATTTATACCTTAGAGGCTGGGAAGATTCAAACCGGTGCGATTTCATCAAACAATTGGGCTGCTGCTGCTGGGTTTAGATTAGATCTTGATAATGAGTGGTTTAAGATGGGTGGCTCCAATGTAACCGCTGCTGGTGCTGCTGCTGGAATATTTGAAGGTTTAGATGGCGGAGTATATAAGAAATATATTGGAGGTGGTTCTGATGAGTACTTTTTATTTAATGGAACAAATATTATTATCTCTTTGTCCTCTGCAAATGCGCTTACATTAAAGTCTGGTGGTGGTATTGTTGTTGAGGTTGGCGGAGATATTAATATGGAATCAACATCGGGCAATACGTCCGATCTTAATTTTATTGCTGATTCCAGAACGTACAGTTTCAAAACGAGTTATGATAATGATATGCTTTCTTTAGTTTCAGATACGGATGGATCTGGATTTATATCTATTGGATATGATTTGGATGCATCAACACTTCTAAGACCATACGGAATTGAATTTTACGCATTCAATCATTTGTATTTACAAAGCCATTATGATTCGGATGAAATTGCAACCTATTCATCTATTTCTACAAGTATTTCACAAAAAATAAATTTACTTACTAGGCGGGCGAGTCTTTATACTGGCATTGAGGTGGAAACAGCCGACCCTACTACAAGTGTAATAACTTTACGAGCCGCATATGTCTTACCTCACACAACCAATTGGACTCAGCTTGGCAGTATGAGTAATTATTATTTAAATGCTTTTACAGTAAACATTTATCGAGATAATGAGTATGCGCTATCTTGTGTTCCAGATAAAAAGAATTTATATATAGGAGATGGGGCTCTTGACGAGTTAAGGGAGATGCAATTACGAGCAATTAATGTAGAAGGTAAATGGGGTAAAACAGATCCTAAACACATACCTGCTGAGATAAAAGGCCCAATAATAGAT
>Ga0307380_10012342_pt1 | contig 10644 bp, 8 predicted proteins | sample UN3MG_FD_202239 | JGI IMG/M metagenome (GOLD analysis project Ga0307380, IMG submission 202239) | Soil microbial communities from Risofladan, Vaasa, Finland - UN-3 | ecosystem: Environmental > Terrestrial > Soil > Coastal area > Acid sulfate soil | place: Finland: Risofladan, Vaasa | collected... | reverse complement strand
TGTCTTGAACAACCTTCACACAAGCAACAAAGAATCTTCACCAAACCTTGTGCCCGTTTAAAATAAGTTTTATTGCAGGACATGGCTCTTCAGCCACTTCCATGAGTAATTATCCGTGAGTTGAAAGTCGAAATAGAAAATACCTACCTCCAGAGGAATCAACCTCACTCCAACTCTGCTCCTCACCTATACGCTTAGGTGTTTGCCCAGGAACTGTAGATATTTTTACCTGCCGGAAAGTCTAATTCTCTTAAAACTCACCGGCTCTACATACTCTCTTTGTACCAAATTAACCACATTTACGTCAAGGGAAATATCGTAAAATATGTTAAATTTACTATTACATTTTTATAAAAGTACATTTTTTGCATTTAAAAGCACATGGTGAAGACCATTTCTTCCAAAATCCCGATTTCAACTACTTTATTTACCATTACAACGGCCCTTTTTCCACGGGAAAACTACCAATCAGAACTCTGGAAGTTGCTTATGCCGGATTTATCCAAGTGCCACACCCGATAATAAATAACATTAAGAAGCTGTTGCAATTAACGCCACGACGAAACAAGGACCAATCCGATTTATCGAACACCTTTGAATCTGTTTATTATGAACGCTTAAACTTACTCTTGCTCGGTTTTTTCTTCGGGACTACTGTCGTTGCCAGCCTGAGCAGAAGCATCTGTGTTTTCCTGGGGCTGCTCAGTTTCTTCCTTTGTTTTCACTTTTCTTTTGCGTTTGAAAACACTCAAAATGGAACTCTTCGGCTCTTTAGCCTCAGAAACATCGTCGGCCGCGTCAGCCTCCCTCTTACCTGCATCGCCGGGCTCAGTATCAACCACCTCGGGCTGGTCATCCTTTTTCTCTTGCGGCTTTACAAGCCTGTCCACATCAGCATCAGAAAGAACACTATCAGGACCCGCCGGAGTTATCTGACTGCCTGCATCGTCAGCTTTAGCATCAATCTTATCTTCATTGCTCATCTGGGCATCAGCCTCTTTGGCCTGGTCAGTCTTCTCTTGCGGTTTTACAAGCCTGTCCATATCCGCATCAGAAAGGACCCTCTCGGGGCCTGACGGCGCCCGCTGCTGCTTGTCAGACTCGGCAGCCTCTTCTTCAGCAGCCCACTGAACTCTTCGCAAACTCAAACCAATCTTACGGGCATCAGTATCAACTTTCAGAATCTTCACTTCAACTTCGTCATCGACCTTAACAATATCCTGAGGCTTATCAATCTTATGGTCGGCAAGCTCAGAAATGTGTAACAGCCCCTCCAAATCAGGTTCAAGCTGGACAAACGCACCAAAATTAGTAAGTTTTGCCACCTTGCCTTTAATGATATGTCCCGGAATATATTTCTCAGGGATAGCACGTATCCAGGGGTCTTCAGTAATCTGTTTTATTCCAAGCGATACTCGGCGTTTTTCCACATTGACTTCGAGAACAACGCATTTTACTTCCTGGCCCTTCTGCAGTGCCTCACCTGGATGGCTATGTTTCCTCGTCCAGCTTAAATCTGAAATGTGTACCATCCCATCGACGCCCGGCTCTATCTCAACAAAGGCACCGAAATTAGTAAGACTGCGCACTTTGGTAGTTACAACCGTTCCCGGGGGGTACTTCTGCGAAGCTATCGCCCATGGGTTCGTATGGGTCTGCTTTATACCCAGCGAGATTTCCTGCTTTTCCTTGTTAACATTCAGAACAATGACTTCTATTTCGTCTCCGAGGTTAACTACCTCGCCCGGATGTGCAAGACGTCTTGTCCAGCTCATCTCGCTGATATGTACCAGCCCTTCAATCCCGTCTTCAAGCCGAATAAACACGCCGTAGTTCATCACGTTTACAACCTTGCCCTTTACCCTGGCGCCGACCGGATATCGCCGCTCAACATCATCCCAGGGACTGGACGTTTTCTGCTTCAAACCCAACGAAATCTTTTCGTGCTCTTTATCAACACCAACAACAACACACTCTATTTCCTGGTCAAGCTTAACAACTTCCGACGGATGTGATATCCTGCCCCAGCTCAAATCAGAAATATGCAGCAGACCGTCCAACCCCCCCAAATCCACAAACACACCGAAGTCTGCGATATTTTTTACAATACCTTTTCGGGTCTGTCCGACCTCTATTTCCGAAAGAATTTTTTCCTTACTACTGTGGCGCTCTTCTTCTATAAGCTTGCGCCTCGATATGACAATGTTTCGGCCTTCGATATCGATTTTGAGAATCTTACAATCCACTTCTTTGCCAATGAACCTGCTGATATCACCCGGCTTTCTTATATCAACCTGCGAGGCGGGCAAAAACACAGGCACGCCAATATCAACAAGCAATCCACCCTTGATTCGCCGTATAACCTTGCCTTTAACAACATCCCCTTCTTTCTTGGTGCTGAGAATTGTCTCCCAGCCTCTGATGATATCGGCCTTGCGCTTGCTTAATAACACAAGCCCGCTTTCAGAATCGGTATCTTCAAGAAGGACCTCAATCTCAGTGCCCATTGCTATCTGGTCAGAGCCTTCAAATTCACCTGCATCTACAATCCCTTCGCTTTTCAGCCCTACCTCCACAATAATATCATTTCCTATTTGCGATACGATTGTCCCTTTGAGAATAGCGCCCGGCAGACGAGAATCAACCTTAGTCTGTAAAGCTTCTTCCAAAAATTCATTTTCCTGCTCACTGAACATCTCGCTGACCTGCCGGTCAAGCGTCTCTTCCGACAATCCTAATTTGTTAACTATGTTTCTATCTACCATAAACCCAACTTCCTCTGTGGAGTCTTCATTTTCGACTTGTCAGCGCCCCACATTTACGCCGACAAGCCCTTGTGCAACACTGCACAATTTAAGTATTTCGGTTAATCATTGACAAAAACGCATTTGCCCACGCAGCAAATGCAAATTACTTTCCTTGTCTAAGTTTATTTTACAGCCTTATCGCCGAGTTCACAGATAAATCTGATTCCTGCTTTCGCAGAAATGATATCATCAGGGCTATAACAAGCAGCGTTGTATCTTACCAACAAAAAGCTGTATTCTAACCGCTACCGGCATTAAAAGCTTCTAAATTTTTTACAAATTCTTCTATTATCCAGTCCGGAGTCGAAGCTCCGGCCGTAACACCGGCTATATTCTTACCAAAAAGTATATTTTTATCAAGTTCATTCCAGTTTTGCAAATGAAACGTTTGTTTATTATATTTTTTGCACAACTCCGCCAGTTGGCGAGTATTGGCACTTTTCAAGCCGCCAAGCACAAACATTATATCCACCCGCATGCACAATTGCACAGCCGATTCCTGTCTTTTTATTGCTTCATTACATAAAGTATTCATCACTTTTAACTCATTAAAATCGGACCGTCCTATTGCTCCAAGCACCTTGCCGAAATACTCAGGACTCTGCGTAGTCTGACAAACAATCCCCAGCCTGGCGTTATGGGGCAGCTTATGCAAGTCACTCTCATCAGCAATGACAACTACATTCGTGGCACAGCCCATAACAGCCTGGACCTCGGGGTGGTCCTCGTCGCCGATAATTACGACTTTATAGCTATCACTCGCAAGCTCCTCGGCTATGTGCTGGACCCTCTTAACCAATACACACGTAGCATCAACAATATTGAGCCCTTTTGCTCTGAGTTTTGCTATTTGTTCAGGAGCAGCGCCATGGGAACGGATAAGAACCGTCCCTGAGCAAATTTGCTCAACTTCATCAACTGTTTTCAGCCCGATTTTGGCCAAACGCTCCACCTCATTACTGTTATGAATAATCTGGCCAAGGCTATAAACAGAGTTTCCGTCTTTCTGTTGCGTTAGTGTTCTTTCGGCAACACTAATGGCATTTCTAACGCCGTGACAAAACCCACACTTTTCCGCAATTAAAACCTTCATAAAAACACACACATACATCAAACTTATCTTCGGGTAAAGTTGTTTAAGGTAAAATTCTATAACAAAATTCCGATACAATCTACCAAAACTTTTCCAGCGAGGGCGATTGACAGCGGACAGCCCGACAAAAAAAGTCTTTAACAGGCTTGAGATAACAGCTCTCTGAAGATATAATCACTCAAATTACAGAAAAATTCCGAAAAACGATTGGATCACAAATGCAAAAGAGAAAAACAAAACAAGACACAAGACTCAAGACACAAAACCCAAGACACATAACTTTTGTCTGTGGTCTGTGGTCTGTGGTCTGTGGTCTGCTATTGGCGGGCTGCGCCGAACAGCAGCAATACGGAGCGGCCAAACCAATCCGTGTGGAAAATATCGACAAACTTCAGGTTATGGAGGCAGCCGAAGACGTACTGGTTAAAATGCATTTTACCATAGAGAAAGCTAATGCCGAAAACGGCTTTATAAGGACAAAGCCATTACAAGGCGCGCAATTCTTCGAATTCTGGCGGAGCGATAATGTCGGGGCCGGCAACTGGCTTTCAAGCAACCTGCACAGTATTAGAAGGATCGTAGAACTGAAAATAAACGAACAAGACAAGGATTTATATATCAATTGCGATGTGCAGGTATACAGATTGTCACTGCCCGAGCGAGACGTCAGCAGCAGCAGCAGCGCACACGCATACGATCTGTTTTCAACCAGCGGCCCGACATTGCAGAGGATACAACTTCACCCTGAGCAGAAAGCAGATATGGCCTGGATAGATTTGGGTAAAGACGGGCAGCTTGCAGCAGAGATTTTAAAGCGGATTGAACAACAAATCGTGTCCGGGCAAACAGCGAGTAACAAGATATGAGAGTACTGGTCTGCGGTGGAGCAGGATATATCGGCAGCAACATGACGGCGATGCTTAACTCCGAAGGGCATGAGCCGGTGGTTTATGACAACCTCAGCACGGGCCATCGAGCTACGGTTGGACATACAACGTTCGTCGAAGGTAATCTGGACGATTATAAATTACTCCTCGAAACGCTGAAGAAATACGATATCGAAGCGGTAATGCACTTTGCCGCCTTTATCGAAGTCGGTGAATCGGTTCAGGCGCCGCTTAAATATTATCGCAACAATCTTAGCTGTACTCAAAATCTGCTCTCGGCAATGGAAGCGGTCGGCGTGGAAAAGTTCGTGTTCAGCAGCACCGCAGCGGTTTACGGCATACCTGAATCTGCCGGTGGGGGAATTTCAGAAGACTGCCCGACCGAACCAATTAATCCCTACGGACAAACAAAGTTGGCCGTTGAAAGAATGTGTCACTATCAGAGCCGGGCGGAAAAACTGCGGTACGCATCGCTGAGATATTTCAATGCCTGCGGTGCTGGAAACAACGCAACTATCGGCGAAGACCACAGGCCTGAATCACATCTGATTCCTCTGACCATCCAGGCGGCAATGGGAAAACGCGACAATATAAAAATCTTCGGAACCGATTATGGAACGCCGGATGGAACCTGTATCCGCGATTATATTCACATTGACGATTTGTGCAGAGCACACCTGCTGGTACTGAACAAGCTCGACCACAGCCGCGAATTAATTTATAACCTCGGTAATGGAAAGGGCTTTTCGGTTCGAGAGGTAATTGAAACGGTCAGGCAGGTCAGCGGCAAAGATTTTAAGGTGGTAACTGCAGAACGCCGGCCGGGTGATGTACCGATATTAACATCCGACGCCACAAAGGTCAGAAATGAATTAGGCTGGAAAACCGAAAAACCTGAACTCCAGGAAATGGTCTCCAGCGCCTGGAAATGGCATAACGAGCACCCCGACGGCTATCCGGATTAATTCAGGAGCAAAGGTAAATAATTAATTATCCATCTATGAAATACGAGGTATGAAAAATGAGTGAAATATTTGTTGGTATTGATGTGGGCGGAACGAATGTCAAGATAGGCTTATTTGATTCCAAACTCAAGATGATTTGTAAAACATCGATCACGACCGAAGCGGACATGGGGCCGGAAGTGGTAATTAACAATATGGCTCAGGCCGTCAAGGAACTTCTTGCCGAGGCCGGTTTTTCCCTACAGGACATCGTTGCGGTCGGCATAGGAACACCCGGGCCGGCCAAATACAGCGAGGGCATCATCATCAGGTCAACGAACATGCCGAAATTTAAAAACACTCCAATTTGTAAAATGCTGAATGAAAGGCTCGGGGCGCCGGTTGTCTTCGACAATGACGCAAACGTTGCCTGCTGGGGCGAATATGTAGTCGGAGCCGGTAAGGGCGTTAAAGATATAGTATTCTTCACACTCGGCACAGGAATAGGCGGAGGAATCGTCAGTAACGGTGAACTTGTACACGGCTGCGATGAAAACGGAGCGGAACTGGGACATATGATAATATACCCGGACGGCAGAAGCTGTAACTGCGGCCAAAAAGGATGCGTCGAGGCATACGCATCCGCCGACTCGACAGCAAGAAGAGCTACCGAAGCAATCGAAGCCGGAGCCGAATCCAGCCTTAAAAAAGTGTTAGACGAAAAGGGAAAAATAACAAGCAAGGACATCTATCAACATTTGGCTAAAGGCGATAAATTGGCAAAAGAGATAACCGACGGGACCGCCGAGGCGCTTGCCATTACCTGCATAAATATGCTGCATACAACCGAGCCGAAGCGAATAATTTTTACCGGGGGAATGATAGCCGCCGGTGACGTATTGCTGAACCGTATAAAGGAATTCTTCGATAAGCATATCTGGACATTGAAAAAAGAGACAGTCGAGATATGTTTTGCCACACTCGGCGAAGACACCGGCATAATAGGCGCAGCCGCTCTCGCCCGCCACGCAAAACAGCAGGGCAAGCTAAAGTAAGCCTTAATGCACGAGCGTGAATCCAATAGATATCGTCAGAGTGGTTTTTTATCACCTCAAACACAAATCCTCGCTCGATTACTAAACGAGTGCGAAGTCGCACAGAATCGAATCTGCAATTCCGAGCGCCTGACGTGCGAGGAAGATTCGCCCACCGTTCTTCTCAATCAGCCCTAGTTCCTGATACTTACTAATCGATTCGGCAAATAGCTGCATAGCGTTAAAACCGGTCCGTGTTCTGAATTCCACCAAATCAATCCCACACCTGCGGCGCAGATTCAGGACGGCGGTCTCGCATGCCCGTTCGAGGCTGTTGTGTGTTTCACTCTCTTCGACCGTACTGGCACCACTTCGGAGCATTTCACAATACCTGGTAATATCGTAATATCAGTGAGGTTTGTGCTCCTTGCACCCTGCAGATATGAAGTTGCTCCCGGTCCGATACCGATATAACTGCCATTTGCCCAGTAGTTAAGATTATGTTTACATTCAAAACCCTCCCTTGCGAAATTCGATATTTCGTACTGAATGATACCGGCCCCTGTAAGTTCGTCAATTGCCAGTTCGTACATTGCCCGGTCCGTATCTTCATCGACAGATCTTATCACCCCTGCCGCCAAATCTCTGCTAAGAGGTGTATTGTCTTCGTAAGTCAGGTTATAAGTGCTTATATGGTCCGCCGCCTGTTCAATTGCGACCTGGAGATTGTGTTTCCATGAGTACAGGTCGGAGCCCGGAACGGCAAAAATCAAATCCAAACTGATATTACCAAAACCCGCCGCTCTGCTTTGTCGGACTGCCTTGTGTATACAGGCGACAGTATGCCCTCTGCCCAGTAAATCCAACTCCCGCTGAATAAAAGACTGAGCTCCGATTGAGAGTCGATTTACGCCTGCACTTCTCAGCTTGCTGAGCAGTGCCTTGTTTATATGGCCCGGATTGATCTCGACTGTAAATTCCTCCACCGCCGGGCACAGCAGCTTTGCCCTGTTAACCAGATGAAGCAGATGTTCCTGCGTAAGGGAACTTGGGCTTCCTCCACCGATGTAAATGGTTTTTATGCTCTCGGTTGATTTATGTCTCTCCATTTCGGTAATCATCGTACAGACAACTGCACCTGCGTCGTATTCGACAATGGGCTTGGAGTAGAAACCACAGTAATTGCACTTGGTCCGGCAAAATGGAACATGGACATATAAGCCGGGGCCGACTGAACCGGATTTAGAACTATAGTCATTTAACATTTTCTCTTGCCTGTACTACCGACGTAATTCTTTCGACTATATAGAAAAGTGTACCAGAAAGGCGCTCGTCGCAAAAGGGGCATATCTGCAGGACTTGCGTTTTGCTTCAATACTTATTGAAGCTTTATTTTTGATTTAAATAGATAAAATCACTCACCAGCCTTTTCACATTGAAAAGGCATCTTCAACCTTTGCTACTATGCATTGTTTCGATGTTGCGCTTTGTCTTATCTACAGAAGGATTTTGCCTTGAGGCAATCGGCTGGTTGCCGTTGGCAAGCTTATAAGTATCGTTGGCAATCGCGGCCTGTTCATTCGTGGGAATGACGAACACTTTGACTTTACTTTCCTTGGTATTTATTTCAGCTTCTTTTGCGATTGCGGCCTTGTTCGCCGCCAGGTCAAGCTGCACGCCTATTTGAGTTACGGCGTTACATATTTTCTCGCGCATAAAGACGGAATTTTCCCCTATTCCGCCGGTAAAGACCACGGCATCGACGGTATCCAGAACCGCTGCATAAGCGCCAACGTATTTTTTGATGCGGTAGCAGAAAACATCGATGGCAAGGTTTGCCCTTGCATCGCCTTTGTGTGCGGACTCTTCGAGGATTCTCATGTCATTCGAGATGCCCGACAAACCAAGCAGGCCGCTTTGCTTGTTGCAAAGGGAATTCAGCTCATCTACATCGTAACCTTTTTCTGCAAGGTAAAAGAGTATGGCCGGGTCAAGGTCACCCGAGCGGGTTCCCATCGGCACACCTTCCAAAGGTGTAAGTCCCATAGAGGTGTCAATCGACTTACCCTCTTTTACGGCTGTAACGGAGCACCCGTTTCCGAGATGGCAGGTAATGGCGTTGATGTCATATTTTCCCTTGCCCATTATGGCTGCGGCACGACGGGCCACATATCTGTGAGAGATTCCGTGAAAGCCGTACCTGCGAATGCCGTACTTTTCATAAAGCTCATACGGAAGGGCATACATATATGCAACCTTCGGAATGGTGGAATGAAATGCAGTATCGAAACAGGCGACCTGTTTTACATTCGGCAGATGGTGCTGGGTAGCCAGGATACCGGCAAGATTCGGCGGATTATGCAAAGGAGCAAGGTCTGCAAACTTTTTGATTGAGGCAATTACCTTTTCGTCAATGATTACAGAGCCGGTGAACTCTTCGCCTCCGTGAACGACCCTGTGGCCGACGGCGCCAATCTCGGACATCTGCTGTAAAACTCCCACTTCTTCGTCGGCAAGCGTTTGAAGTATAAGCTCCATCGCTTTTTTAACGTCTTTAACCTTTACGTTTGCGGTGTGGGTTTTGTCTTTATAAAAATGAGAAAGCTTTGAGATTTCTTCCCCGATTTTTTCGACAAGCCCTCTGGCAAGAACCTCCGCTCCGGGCATCTGGTACAAGTAATACTTGACCGAAGAGCTGCCTGCATTAATGACGAGTACTTTCATTGTAAGTGCTGTCCTTTCAAACATGACTCCGGCTTATCCTGTTTGGTATTTGTGTTCTCCAATAATTGACCCAAAGTCAGAATAACCGTAGCAATAATATCATCAACAGTCGCACCTCTTGAGAGGTCTGTTATGGGTTTCGCAAATCCCTGAAGAAACGGGCCGATGGCCTGAGCATTAGCCATATACTGGGTGAGCTTATAAGCGATATTTCCTGAGTTAAGGTCGGGAAATATTATGACATTTGCCTTTCCTGCCACTGCACTTTCATCTTTAACTTTTTTAGCGGCCACTCTGGGAACTATAGCCGAGTCGGCCTGAAATTCGCCGTCGATAGCCAGCTCGGGCCGGCGTGCCCGGGCGATTTTGAGAGCCTCCCTTACTTTTTCCACAATCGGACCGGTTGCACTTCCCTTGGTGGAAAACGACAGCAGAGCTACGCGGGGTTCCTGCCCTAATAGTCTCCTTGCGCTTACTGCAGAAGCCAAAGCAATGTCCGCCAACTGCTCGGCCGTCGGGTCGATGTTAACTGCACAGTCGGCATAAATGAATGGCTTGTCCTTTTCCCCGAGAAAGCTGGGAATAACCATAAGAAAATAACTGGAAGGAGTTTTGATTCCCGGAATCAGACCAACGGTTAAGACGCCGGCCTGAATAAGAGTTGCGGTTGCGCCGGCAACTCCACCAACAGCAGTATCGGCATCATCGCAGGAGACCATCATGCCCGCATAGAATAAAGGCTTTGCGACTATACGTTTTGCAACAGCTAAAGAAATGCCTTCTCTTCGACTGCTGTATTTTTCCGCATAGGCGTCGAGCTTATCATTTTGTTTGGGATTTATGGTTTCTATACCGTCGAGATTGACGCCGGCTTTTTCAATCGATGCTTCGATCTGGGCGGGTGTTCCGAGCACAATCGGCCGAGCAATATTTTCGTCTTTGAGCCTGCGGGCGGCCTGCACTATTCGCTCATCCCTGCCCTCGGGTAAAACAACTGATAGATTTTTCCCCTTTGCTTTCTCCCTGAAACTGCTTATAATATCCATCCTCACTACTTCCTTGTTTTGCAAAGACTAACATTCTGTTGTTGTGTTTTTAATAGTTCTGTTTGAAGTTTAATTGTGAGCTTAAATAAATGCAAGAAGAAATTGAATT
>Ga0307380_10012340_pt1 | contig 10644 bp, 7 predicted proteins | sample UN3MG_FD_202239 | JGI IMG/M metagenome (GOLD analysis project Ga0307380, IMG submission 202239) | Soil microbial communities from Risofladan, Vaasa, Finland - UN-3 | ecosystem: Environmental > Terrestrial > Soil > Coastal area > Acid sulfate soil | place: Finland: Risofladan, Vaasa | collected... | reverse complement strand
TTTTTGGCGGTTGGAACGTCGAATCCACGTGTTGCGTTTCACGCCCTACTTGACTGATTGACGGTATTGCCAAGCGGGGTTAGACTTCTCGGTGATGCCGTGTGGTCGAAAGACCTTTCTTTACCCCGGTTTTGGAGGGAAGTGCTCATGAGAAAGTGGTCGCGATACCTTGTCGGCGTGGTGGCGGTCACGGGCCTTTTTGTGCTCGTGACCCACGCCGGTGCGGAAACCTGCACCCTCGAAATGAAGAGGGTGGATGCCTCGGCCCGCACGAGTCCGTCGGGCCAGTCGGGAGACTTTCTAGCAAGGTCGACCTATCCCCAGAGTTTCTTCCAGCAGTTGGGAGGGCCTCCGGGAATGATCGTTGGGCCGAGCAGTGGATCGAAGCTCAAGTTCTCCGACGTGATCAAGAAGGAGCCGGCCGAGTACGTGACGGATACTCCGTTTCGTGGCGTGGCCGCACTGGGCTCGCAGCACTACGGCTTTGTGCTCGACGTCGCCCCTCCCGAGAAGGACGAGAAAGAGGACGAGGGGAAGGACACCGAGGACGACAAGGAGGCCGGGGAGAAAGAGGAATCCGGGGGCAGCCTCCTCTCCAGGCTGAGTAAGGCCCTTGTTTCCCCCTCGCCTTCGCAGCCGAAGAGTAAGGCCGTCAGCTACACGCGGCTCTACTTCGATCGGAATCACAACGGTGATCTCACGGACGATGAAGCGATCGAAGCGACGTCGTCACGCGCCTACTCGACGTCGATGACCCGATCAGCCTTCCCCACGGTCGAGCTGACCATCGACGTCGACGGCAAGAAGCTGGACTACGCCTTCACGTTCAGCGTGTATTCGAATGTGTCCTCCAGTCTTGCCTATGCGAATGCTTCGCTCAATTCGGCCGCCTATCGCGAAGGCGAGATCACGCTCGACGGCAAGAAACGCCGTATCGTGCTGATCGACTTCAACAGCAACGGTCGATTTGACGACGCGGCCTCCGTCGACGAACGCGTTCGTACGAGCAGCGGGACCGTCTATCCGACCATGGGCGACATGCTGTACATCGATCCGCAGTCGTCTCGAACCTACCGAAACCCCTACGATGCGACGAGCGGCGGGGATCAGTATCAAGTCGGTAAGCTGATCGGCATCGGCGGCCGGTTCTTCGATCTGAAGATCGATCCCAGCGGCGATACGCTCTCGCTCGAACCCTCGTCCGTGCCGGTCGGGCACGTGACGAACCCCAACAAGGGTTTTCGCGCGACCGTTTACGGCGACCAGGGGATGCTGCAGATCGCCCCCGACGACTCGGGCAAGGCTCCCCTCCCCGTCGGAGAGTGGAAACTCCTGTCCTATACGATCGAGCGGACGGACACGTCCAAGCCGGACTCCGAAGCGGAGAAGAAGGACGAGGAGAAGTCCATCCTCGAGGTCCTCGGCAGCGTCCTGACGACGGTCACACCGCCGCCGCAGCCGCCTCGCCTGACTTTCGTCTCCGCCCGGGCAACTCGCGATTTCAAGCCGGTCAAGGTAGTCAAGGGCGAGACGGCCGAGATGCGCTTCGGCCCGCCCTACAAGCCGGAAGTCAGCGCTCCAACGATTCCAGAAGGGCAGTCGTCGATCTCGCTCAGTATGAGCTTGGTGGGTTGCGGCGGCGAGGTCTGCAATAGCCTTCGCGTCAACGGCAGCCAACCTTCGGCGCCGGAGTTCACGATCTCCACCAAGGACGGGGAGGAGGTCGCCGCCGGCAAATTCAAGTATGGATGAGGCTTCACCTGCCGGTACTCGTGGCGAGTACCATCCGACCCGGCCGACGAATACCACGTCACCGTTCGTATGGACGCAGGTCCCTTCGAAATCGACGAAGACCATCACAGCATCATCCGTACGGCCGGCTCGAAGAAGGACGATTAACGGAAACCCCATCCAGTCGGGAGGCCGACACCGAGTCGGCCTCCCGGTGCCGTGTGGCCAAAATACTCCGCCGAGGATCAAAGCCGTTGGCGACAGGGTGTTGAATGTGGCAGAGTCATGCGATTTCGGCCGAGGCGGCGGTGCGGAGCGGCCGGTAGCAGCCGGGCAGAGCCCGGTGAGCCAGCGAGTCGCTGGTGCCGGTGCGGGGATCGGCCGTCTGGCAGCGGTGGTCGAACGGCTCAGCGGTGTCCGCCGTCAAGCCGCCTTGCGGTAGTAATACCGCAGCAGGCCACCGAGACGTTCCCGGCACTCGACGTCCCCGTAGGCACGCCCCACCTCGTCACCAGGCACGAGGATCCGATCGCCCATTCCTTGGTGATTACGTTCGCTGTGATAGAACGCAACAACACAACACCCATATCACGACGAATCGGAAGATCGCCTATCCTTGGCATCCCTGGTACGGTCAAAGGGTGGTCGCTATTCGCGAGATCACCAGGTTGGGGCGCCCTTTTGTCCATTGCCGCCTGGAGAACGGCGAAGTGATTCAGGCCGTTCCCCTGTGGATGTTTGACGCAGGGCTCTGTTCGTCGTTTCAGGTGCGTAACGCTCCCCACGTTCATTGGAGGGCTCTTCGAGAATTGGAGAGACTTCTGCGAGATGCCGCGCCCCATCTGCTAGAACAAGGGCATTCCTCAACAGTTCTTGGAGGGACTGCCCATGGACCATTCGAAGCCATTGCACGACGACGTTCAGTTCAGTCTGTTTCATCCCAAGCCGACCTTTCCTCGTTGGGCTCAGCTACCGACGAAAATGCAGGAAGCAACGTGTGAGCTTCCCGCACAAATGTTGATTGAGTATCTCGCAGGCCGTGCATGGAGCTCGCAACAGAAGGAATCCGTCAATGAATGACAAGATTTGCGATCGCCATCTTGCCCGCAAGGCCGTCTTGTACATCCGACAGTCCTCGGCCCATCAGGTGACTCACAATGTGGAAAGCCGACGCATGCAGTATGCGATGAAAGAACGGCTGCAAGAGTTGGGATGGGGCGAGATCGAAGTGATCGATGAAGACCAGGGGCGTTCAGCTGCCGGAACAGCAGAGCGGTCGGGATTTGACCGTATGGTATCGGATGTTTGTCTTGGCAGCGCAGGAGCCGTCGCGGTGCGTGAGCTCTCGCGGTTTTCACGCAACAGCCGGGACTGGCAACAATTGATTGAAGTGTGCATACTCGTGCATACGCTCTAGGTTGATCAAAACACTGTTTATTGTCCACGCCGCAGCAATGCTCGTCTCCTCTTGGGTGTTAAGGGAAGCCTCAACGAATACGAATTGGATGTACTTCGCCAACGAGCTTGGGAGGCCCGACGCGAAAAGGCCATGCGAGGGGAGCTTGTGGTCGCCGTGCCTGTGGGGTTTATCAAGACCGACCTTGGCACCATCGAAATGGATCCTGATCGCCGGGTGCAGGAGGCTGCGTATCTGGTGTTTCACAAGTTTCAACAACTTGGAAGCGTTCGGCAAACACTATTCTGGTTCCTTGAAAACGAGTTGGAGCTACCGGCTCGTCATTCGGACGGCAATCGCTGGACTACGGTCTGGCAACGTCCCAGGTACGCTAACTGCTGCGTATTGCGAAAAGTCCCAACAACGACAATTCGATTCCGACCGGGAAGCCCCAGCATCTCGTTGCACACAAACTCGTCAGCCAGAACTGCCGCAGCGACCGTCCGCATCTCCTGAACGTCGTAATCGAACGGTGGGGGCTGCTCGAAGTAGTTCGGGGAACGCAGCCCTGGACCATTCGGCAGTGCCAGTCGGAGTGCAATGAGACCCTTCTCGAGCCACCAGTACCTTCGGGTCAGGCTTTCAGGCATTCCAACTCGCAGCCGGCGATCTGGCGAGTCCCACCGATCCGCAACTTCCAACCGGGCAGACGATTGGAACGCGGCCTGAGGCAGCGTGCGGCCTTCCTCGTCGGCCCTGGCATAGTGATCTTGCAGCATCTCCAGCGGTTGCGTCTCCACTTGGTACGCATCCATCTCGATCGTATCGGCGATACGCTTCTTCTCCGTGGAGAGCATCCTGCGATCGCTGGCCCGGACCCTCGGGGGAATCTCCTTGCGCTGCTGGAGCAGTCGCTGGACTCTCGCTTCGGCGTTGTGAAGTTGCTCGCGGAGCCCGGCGTGCGCGACTTGAAATACTCGACACGGTTGAGGATAGTCTTCAGTTGCATCCTGTGGCGGCTCCGCAAAGACGAGTTCTCGCAAACCCATCTTCACCGGAAATCCCACAGGATGCACCTCTTTCTCCACCACGCCCATCGGCTGTACTGACACACGCCTGGTGAAACGGAGTCGGGCGCTGGTGGGGAGCAACCCGACGAGGGGCAACCAGGTCAGGGCGGGTGAATGATCCCGCTGGCGCCCTGGGAGTGCAAATCTACGCTGCCAGGGCCATCTTTACCACATCATTCATTTGCCCTGCTATCCCTCGGAAACCCCAAACCCCAGCTCACCACAACGTCCTCACTTCACCCACAGATCCTGGCGAACAGCCCTGAATTCTTGCGAATTCAGCTACGCCCTCTTTTGCAGCGGTGGGCAAAAGGCAGGAGGGCGCAGGACCCAGCAGTCCGGCGCCCTCGTCGCCTTTCGGGATCTTCTTCCCGTTACTCCATACTTGCCAGGAGGCACGACCTCTCGCTAATCCACCAAGTACAGCCGGATGTTCCGATACTCAATCGGCGCCCCTTCCGACTGAAGCCCGATCCAGCCGGGCACTTCTTCCACCTCGGTGGCCGTGTTCTGCACCTCCCCGTTGACTTTCAGCGTCAGGTCGCCGCCCTGGAGGATGATCTCGTACTCGTTCCACTGGCCTTGGGGCTTCTCGTTGGAGGGTTTCCTCTTCGCCGTGTAGCGCCCTTTGGTCCGCTCCGGATCCCCCTTCAGTGGAAAGCTGTTGATGGTGAAGATGTCGCCTGCGTGCTCGTGGGCCAGTTGGGCCTCGACGCTCTTGGGCCAGACCTTGTCTTCCCCCACGATCCGCAATAGCACGCCGTTGTTCCCCGGCTTCGCCCCTTCGGGCCAACGCCACTCGACCTTGAGGACGTAGTTGGTGTACTTCTTTTCGGTGCGGAGGTAACCGATCGGCTGACCCTCGCAGCGCAACAGCCCGTCCTTGATGCTCCACGTCCCCTCCATCTTGGCGTTCGGCTCGCGGAGGTAGTAGGTCCATCCGGCAAAATCCTTCCCGTTGAAAAGGACGGCCTCCTTGGGGCACTTCTCCGCGGGAATCAGCTTGACGGAGCGGAACTGGATCTGGCCGCCTTCCGACTGGAGGCCGACGTGGCCGGGCACGACGTCCAAGCCGGTCGCCTCGTTCACCTTCTCGCCGTTGACGGCGAGGGTGAGGTCGCCGCCGACGAGCGTGATGTCGCACTTGTTCCACTCACCCGGCGGTTTCTCGTTGGCCTTGATCTTTCCCACGCTGGCGAAGTCGCCGAGGAGCTCGTGGTCCTTGATGACGCGCAGCCGGTCGGCGTCGCCTTGGACGCTTGCGCCGTAGAACCCCCAAACGTCGCCGGCATCGCCGCTCTTGAGTTGAGCTTCGACGCACTTGGGGAGGAACGAGACCGCGTCCCCGGCGATCCTCAGGAGCACGCCGCTATTGCCCGGCTCCGCGCCCGGGGCCCAGCGCCACTCGACGATCAACTTGTAGTTCGTATACTTCTTCTTGGTAAACAGGTACCCGAGCGGTTCCCCCTTGCAGTCGAGGAGGCCGTCCCGGACGCTCCAGACGTCCTCCATCTTGACGTTCGCGTCGGCCAGGAAGCAGTCCCAGCCGGCGAGCGACTCGCCGTCAAACAGATCGACGGCCTGGTCACACGTCTCGGCCGCGGTGGCCGCGCCGGCCAGACAGACCGCGACCGCCAGCATTGCGGTCCTACTTGCGATGCGAACCATGTTGCGTTCTCCTTGGGAAAACGGGATCGGGATGGACACGGGTACGCCCCCCGCCGCGGACTCCGTCACTTCGTGAGCGGCGAAAGTCGGACGTTGCGGAAGTGGATCTCTTCCCCCTCGGCCGTCAGGCAGATCTTGCCCGGGACGACGTCGCAGCCGGTCGCCCGGTTCACTTCCTCGCCGTTGATCCTGAGCGTTACCACGTCGCCGTCGGCGATGATCTCGTACACGTTCCACTCGCCCGGCGGCTTCTCGGCGTCCTTGATCTTCTTGACGTTGGTCAGTTTGCCGAACTGGGGGTGTTCCAGGGAGGTGGTCCGCTCTTCCGGGCCGGCAAGCCCGTAGCCGTCCAGGCCCCAGAAATCGCCCGCGGCGCCGGCATTGAGCTGCGCCTCGAGGCTCTTGGGCCAGATCTTGTCCTTGCCGGTCATCCGCACCAGCACGCCGCCCGGGCCCGGCTTCTTGCCCTTGGGCCGGCGCCACTCGAGCTTGAGAACGAAGTTGGTGAAGTCCCGCTCGGTGCGGAGATAGCCTTTCGGGCTTCCCTTGCAGATCACAACGCCGTCCCGGATGAGCCACACGTCTTCCATCTTCACGTCGGGCCCCTCGTGAAACGCTGTCCACACGACGGCCTTGGCGGCGCCGGGCGCGGGCCGAAACAGGTCGATTTCGGCGGCCGGCTCCTCGTCGGCCCAAGCGGTCGCAAGCGGGAGAAGCATCAAGGCCGAAAGCAGGACGGTGCGGAGCGTGGGTCTCATGGGGGGCCTCATCCGTATCAAGGGACAAAAGAGCCTGGGCGGCGCGTGCCGCCGAACCGGTCGCGACACGTCCCCCTAATTTAGATGGCCGCCACGGCCGATGCAACAGGCGACCGGCACGTTACAATACCGGCCATGAGAGAGCCTGGATTCGAGATCTTGCACGAATCGGACGCCTGCCTGGTCGTGGGCAAGCCCCCCGGTTTGCTGACTCAGGCACCCCCCGGGATCGACAGCCTGGAGGTCCGAGTCAAGGAGTACCTGCGAGGCAACGGCGACGAGCGGGGCCCCATCTACTTGGGCGTCCCCCACCGGATCGATCGACCCGCCTCCGGGGCGATCGTCTTCGGCAAGACCCGCCGGGCGACGCGCAAGCTCGCGCAGCAATTCGAGCGACGCATGGTGACGAAGGTCTACTGGGCGTGCGTCGCAGGGGACGTCGCGCCGGCAAGCGGCACGTGGCGGGATTACGTCCGCAAGGTGCCGAACGAGGCCCGGGCCGAGGTCCTCGAGGCCGACCATCCCGACGCGCAGGTGGCCGTGCTGGGCTATCGGACCCTGGGCGACGGGCCGTGGGGCACTTGGCTCGAGATCGAGCTGGAGACAGGGCGGACCCACCAGATCCGCGTCCAGACGTCCAGCCGCGGACACCCGGTGTTGGGCGACTTCCAGTACGGCTCGTCCGTCCCCTTCGGTCCCCAGCACGAAGACGAGCGACTGAGAGCGATCGCACTGCACTCTCGAAGCTTGAGCTTTCGACATCCCAAGACCCGCGAGGCGATCCGCGCCACCGCTTCGCTACCGGCGGAGTGGTTGGACCTGGGGATTGCGAACGACGGATGATGGACGACCGCACGCGCGTCGCTTGCGGTTTTCAGCTTGCGAACGTGTCTAGCTCGGGGGATTCCACGCGGACGTAGTCTTCGTACCGCATGCTGACCGAGATGCCGTGATCGCCCGCGTTGAAGTTGATCGTCTCGTTCTCGCCGAGCCGCTCGTCGCAGAGCGTGGGCAGGCCGAACAGGCTGCCGAAAGGGGGGATCGAGCCGGGCTCGAGACCGGTCAGCCCCAGCACTTCGTCCCGGTCGGCAAACCGGAGCTTGCGCCAGCGGCGCGCCCGACGCACCTCCCGGCTGGCCAGCTTGCGATCGGCCGGGATGACGAACATCACGAACCGGCCGTCGGCCTTGCACACCAGCGCCTTGGCCCCGCTTGCCAAAGGAGTGCCGCGGATCTCCGCCGCCTCCTCGCTGGTGTAGACCGGCTCGTGCCGCAGCACCTCGAAGGCGACGCCGCGCGCGTTCAACAACTCCTCAATCCGCTCAAAAACCGGCTCCGGCATGACCGTCCTCATTCGAGCCCTGGCGGCGCTTCCTCTGTCATCTGGGCACCCATCTGGAAGCACTGTACGGCACGGGCAGCGACACTTCAAGGCGACTCGGCACAAACCGCTTCGAGGAACGCCAAGGAGTGTACGGCCGACCTCAATTTCCAGACGACCATTACCAGCGCGGCGTCGATGTCCCGACGACGGCTTCCAAATCGGCGGCAAATCGCTAGGATTTCCTAGACGCCTCTCGCGGCGTCGATCAGGGCGTGCCTGCATCGTCTCCACGCCCTCTGACCGAAACCGGAACCCTCCAGACGGGGAGAATCGTCATATGACCGCTCGGCAACCGGAGAACGACCCCTTTAGCGCCCGAGATACTTTCGACACCGGCTCCGGGCAAGCGGGAATCTACCGCCTGGCGAAACTGGAGGAGGCTGGGCTGACAAACGTCGCGGCACTGCCGTTTTCGATCCGCGTGCTCCTGGAGTCCGTGTTGCGGAACTGCGACGGGTACGAAGTGACTGAGGACGACGTCAAGAACCTGGCCGGCTGGAACGCGACGTCGCCCCCCGCGGCCGAGATCCCCTTCAGGCCGGCCCGCGTTGTGCTTCAAGACTTCACGGGCGTGCCCGCCTTGGTCGATCTGGCGGCCATGCGGAGCGCGATGCACCGGCTCGGCGGCGATCCGAGTCGGATCAATCCCCTGATCCCGGTCGATCTGGTCGTCGACCACTCGGTGCAGGTCGATCGTTTCGGGTCGCCCGACGCGCTGGCCACCAACGTCGACTTGGAGATGCGGCGCAATCGCGAGCGCTACGAGTTTCTGCGCTGGGGCCAGAAGGCGTTTTCCAACTTCCGCGTGGTGCCGCCGGCCACGGGGATCGTCCATCAGGTGAACCTCGAGTTCCTGGCCAAAGGCGTGTTCGTTCGCGAGGACGCGGCCGGGCCGGTTGCCCTGCCCGATACCCTCGTGGGCACCGACAGCCACACCACGATGATCAACGGCCTGGGCGTGCTTGGTTGGGGCGTAGGGGGAATCGAGGCCGAAGCCGTGATGCTGGGCCAGCCGCTCTACCTCTTGATGCCCGAGGTGATCGGATTCGAGCTGACCGGCGAGCTGCCGCCCGGGGCCACCGCCACCGACCTGGTGCTGACCGTCACGCAGATCCTCCGGCGGGAGGGCGTGGTGGGAAAGTTCGTCGAGTACTTCGGGTCAGGCGTGCCCGGCATGGAGGTCGCCGATCGGGCGACGCTGGCCAACATGGCACCCGAGTACGGCGCCACAATGGGGTTTTTCCCCCTAGACGACCGGTCCCTCGCCTACCTCCGCTTCACCGGACGAACCGATGCGGAAGTCGAGTTGGTCGAGCGGTACACCAAGGAGCAGGGGTTGTTCCGCACCGCGGACTCGCCCACGCCGAGCTACACCAAGGTGCTCTCGCTCGATCTCGCGTCCGTCGAGCCGAGCCTGGCCGGACCCAAGCGCCCGGAGGACCGCGTGCCGCTGGGCGCGATGAAGGAGTCGTTCCGACAATCGCTTCGGACGCCGATCGGTGAGCGCGGTTTCGCGATGGCCGACGAAGAGATCGGGCGTACTGCCGAGGTAGCTCAGGAGGACAGCACCGCCGAGATCGGGCATGGGGCCGTGGTGATCGCGGCGATCACCAGTTGCACCAACACGAGCAATCCGAGCGTGATGCTTGCCGCCGGGCTCTTGGCCCGGAAGGCGGTCGAAAAGGGCCTCCGCGTCAAGCCGCACGTGAAGACGAGCCTGGCCCCGGGCTCCCGCGTGGTGACCGACTACCTGGAGAGACTTGGGCTGGACAAGGATCTGGACGCCCTGGGCTTCAATACGGTGGGCTACGGCTGCACGACCTGTATCGGCAACAGCGGGCCGCTGCCGGAGCCGGTAGCCAAGGCAATCGCCGAAGCCGACCTGGTCGCGGCATCCGTCTTGAGCGGCAACCGCAACTTCGAAGGCCGGATCAATCTCTTGGTCAAGGCCAGCTACCTGGCCAGTCCGCCGCTGGTTGTGGCTTACGCCCTAGCCGGCACCGTGGACACGGATCTGGCCACGGAGCCGATCGGGGCCGCGCCCGACGGCCAGCCGGTCTACTTGAAAGACATCTGGCCGAGCCGCGAAGAGGTGGAGGCGGCGGTCGCCGAGGCGGTCCGGCCGGAGATGTTCCGCCGCCGGTACACGGGCGTGTTCGAGGCCAACGAGCAGTGGAACGAGCTGCCGGTCAGCGCAAGTGAGCTGTACGATTGGGGGGAGAGCACGTACATCCAAGAGCCCCCGTTCCTGGTGGATCTGGCCGCGGAACCGGGGCCGATCGAGCCGATCCGCGGGGCCCGCGTGCTGGCCGCGTTGGGCGATTCGGTCACCACCGACCATATCTCGCCTGCGGGCACGATTGCCCCGGAAAGCCCGGCCGGCCGGTATCTCCAAGAATGCGGGGTGACGCCCGTCGACTTCAACAGCTACGGTTCCCGGCGGGGGAACGACCGCGTGATGACCCGGGGGACCTTCGCCAACATCCGCATCCGTAACCTCTTGGCCCCCGGTACGGAGGGGGGCATCACCCGGCACCTGCCCGATGGCCGGCAAATGACCGTGTTCGAGGCGGCCGAGCAGTACCGGGAGGAGGGCGTCCCGCTGGTGGTCCTCGCCGGCGCGGAATATGGGACGGG
>Ga0307380_10012337_pt1 | contig 10647 bp, 10 predicted proteins | sample UN3MG_FD_202239 | JGI IMG/M metagenome (GOLD analysis project Ga0307380, IMG submission 202239) | Soil microbial communities from Risofladan, Vaasa, Finland - UN-3 | ecosystem: Environmental > Terrestrial > Soil > Coastal area > Acid sulfate soil | place: Finland: Risofladan, Vaasa | collected... | reverse complement strand
CCACCATGACGACGGCGAGCGCGCCGGTGGCACCCGAGATCATGCCCGGACGCCCGCCGATCAGCGCCGTGATGAGCCCGACGATGAAAGCAGCATACAGCCCCACGAGCGGATGCACGCCGGCGACGAAGGAGAACGCGACCGCCTCGGGCACCAGCGCCAGCGCGACGGTCAGGCCTGAGAGCAGTTCGGTTTTGATGCGCCCGGGCGTGAACCCGGTCACGTCGGGCCCCTTCCAATCGGCAACAGAAAGACGGTCCGCAAAAGCGGAGAACGTGGGCATGGTCACGTGGGGAAGATCCATTATTTGGAGAAAAAAGGCTTTGAGGCCTTCATACAGCAACGATGCTGCATTGCAGCATGCATATCGACGCACGCCCGCCGTTACGGGACTGGGCGCGTGCCGCGCTGTTTAATTCCTGTGCGTCAGCCGCGTCGCAATGTCTATGTGACGCCGCGGCTGACTGCGCTCGGGGTTGAAGGCGAACCCAATCCTTCCCCGCCCCAAAAAAGAAGCCCGGCCGAAGAGCCGGGCTTGGATGAGGGAAGTTCTGGAGCACCGGGGCGGCTTGGGGCTGGGGGGCTCATCGCGCCGCGCCGGGTCCGTAAGAGCCGAACGTGGACATGGCCTGATGGTTCCGAGGTTTGCGCAAAAAATTTCCGCCCCGAAAATCCGCCAAAAGACCCGAAAATCCGCCAAAAGAAAAGCCCCGGCCGCAGGTGAAGGCGGGGCCGGGGCTTTTTGACAGGCTCGTTTATCAGGAGCCTCAGACGCTAGCGGCGCAATATGACAGCTCTGCTACAGCGGCGCGCAATCCGGTTGGAAACACTGGCATGCGACGTTGTTGCGCGGGGTCAAACGGGCCTCATTTCGGCTCAAGCCCTGACCTATGTCTTAATTTGAGGGCGTCATGGATGCATCTTGAGCCCACTAGGAGGCCTGCCATGAACCGTCTCGCCGAGGCCACCGCCAGCAAGGTCCCCGAGGTCGCACTTGGCTTCTGGATCATCAAAATCCTTGCGACGACGCTGGGCGAGACCGGCGGCGACACCGTCAGCATGACGATGGATCTCGGCTATCTCATCGGCACGGCCATTTTTCTGTCGATCCTGGTGGTGCTGGTCGTCCTCCAGATCGCCGCCAAGACATTTCGCCCCTTTCTCTATTGGGCCACCATCGTCGCCTCGACCACCGTCGGCACGACCATGGCCGACTTCGCCGACCGCTCGCTCGGCATCGGCTATCTCGGCGGCGCGTCGATCCTGTTCGTGAGCCTGATGGCCGTGCTGGCCATCTGGTACTGGTCGCAAGGCTCCGTGTCGGTGGACACGGTGAGCACGCCCAAGGTGGAAGTCTTCTACTGGACGGCGATCACCGTCTCCCAGACCTTGGGCACCGCGCTCGGCGATTGGGTCGCCGATGCCGGCCTTGGCTATGAAGGGGGCGCGCTGCTGTTCGGCGCGGCGCTCGCGCTGGTGGCCGCCGCCTATTTCTGGACCAACCTGTCGCGGGTGCTGCTGTTCTGGGCGGCCTTCATCCTTACGCGCCCGCTCGGCGCCACGGTCGGCGATTTCCTCGACAAGCCGCTCGACCAGGGCGGGCTCGCCTTAAGCCGGCCCATTGCCACCGCGGTCCTCGCCGCCGTCATCATCGGCTGCATTCTCCTGATTCTGCAAAGAGCGGGCAGCCATCCGGGAGAGTCCAAGGCGGCTTAGGGTTGGCCCGTCCCACCCCCGTCACATTTGACGCCTTCAATAGGCATGGATCAGCCGGGAGGGAGCGCCGCGGCCGGTCTTTGACGAGCCTTCGAGGACGGGATCCTCGCTTTACGCAACGACCCCCAGATGGAAGGACCCGCCCGGCAGGTGAGCCGGTGGACGTTAACCTTTGGCATCGGAAAAAAAGCCTTGGCGTCGCGAAAAAGCACGGCGGTCAAGGCTTCCTTAACCTCGTGCGGGCTATTTCTGTCTGCGACGGGGGCGGCGGCCATAGCGTCTGCCCAACGACCCACTTCCACAGCAGCGGGGGGACTTCATGCGCCTTGTGGTCGGTTCGGAACTCCAGAACGAATTCAAGCAGGCTGAGCTCGATCGGCATCTCGACGCCATGTCGGGATTTGTCGAACGCGCCCGCGCGTCCGGCGCGCCCTCGCCGGCCTGCACCATGGTCCTGCGCTCGGCCCATTCGACCCCGGCCCAAGCCCTCATCCTCATGAAGGATGCGCTTGCCGACGCCGGCGTGCGCGTGTCCGTCATCCTCGCTCATGTCGAGCCGGACGACGCGCTCCGGCAGCTTTTCGCCACGCTTTCGGCGCTGTCCCCCGATGCGCCGGCCACGGCGCTGATCCGCTGGGCGTGCAATCCGCGCCTGCTCGATGCCCATGAGCAAGTGACCTACGGCGCCGATATGTGCTGGTCGGGCGACGCCATGCGCCGCGAGGCCGACAAGCGCAATCCGCTGGTGCTGTTCGACATGGACGCGCCCGAGGCGGCGATGCTCGGCACGCGCGCCTTCACCGCTTTGTGGGGCGCCTCGGTGTCCGTGCCCGAGCGCCACCTGCTGGCCCGCACCGGCGCCAAGCCGTCCGGTGCGTATGAGCAGGCCCAAGACGCTCCGATCACGGCGCTGCGCCCGAACGTCCAGGGCTGGCCGCTGGTTCGTCACTAGACAGCTACGCCACTAGACAGCTCCCTCGCCAGGACGCTCCGTCATTCGGCCGGTGCGTCACTCGGCGGCCCCGTCACGCGGCGGGGTGTCATTAAACTCTCATATTGATAGTCATTGTGGGGCGGCCCGCGCGCTCGGGCGCCCGCTAAGGATGACGTTCGCGCTTGGCCATGCGATCCTCCGCGGCTGGATCTTCAGGACGCGCTTCGGAGCCATCATGATTGCGAGACTGCTATTTGCCGTGCTGCTGGCCTTTGCCGCGCCGGCGCTTGCCCAGAACGCCCCCATTGACGCCGCCAAGGCCCCCGCCGAAGACCCCGCAAAGGCCCCGCCCATGGCCGACCTGATGCGGCTGCCGGCCTATATCTATGCCTGGCAAGGCATGGTGGTGGGCGAGACGCCGCCGCAATGGGTCACGGATTTTGGCGCCACGTTGGACGGGCCGCCGACGCCGACCATTCCGGTGCCGCTCGACGGCGAAACCTATACGCTGGGCTTCACCTGCAAGCCCAATGACTGCGAGGCCAACCAGCTCTACGTGCTGTTCGCGCCGCAAGGGCGCGACGCCTGGGGCATGCTGGCGAACGCCGACAGCATCTCCTGGCTCGGCAAACCCGACAAGCGAATCCAGGACGCCATCACCGAAGCGTTGCGGAAATAGGATGCCGTTTCGACCCTTAAGCCCAACCATAAGGAGTGTCCCATGCTCGCCCGGTTGCTGCTCGTTCTCCTGCTCCTCGCCCCTGTCGCGGCCTCCGCAGCCGACGAGGAAGCGCCCTATCTCTTCGATCTGATGGGGCAGCCCGCCTATCTCGCGGCGTGGAAGGGCATGCTGGCGGGCGAGACCGTGCCGCCGTGGGTCGAAAGTTTCACCAAGACGCAGAACGCCACCTCGGCGCCCGCCAAGTCCGTACCGGTCGGCGGCCAGCCCTATACTCTCGGCTGGATCTGCAAGCCGCATGATTGCGGCGACAACCAGCTCTACGTGCTGTTCACGCCGGAGGCACGCCAAGCCTGGGGCCTGTTGATCAGCCCCGGCGACAAGCGGACCTGGCTCGGGCGGCCCGACCCCGCCATCCAGGCGGCGATCCTGAGCGGCGTCCAGTAGGGCTTGCGCGTCATGCCGCCCGCCACGATGCAGGCCATGGTCCTGGAGGCGACCGGGACGCCGCTCAAGGCGGCCGAACTGCCGGTGCCTCGTCCCGGACCCGATCAGATCCTGTTGAAGGTTCTGGCGTGCGGGGTGTGCCGCACCGATTTGCACATTGTCGACGGCGAGTTGACCCAGCCGAAACTGCCGCTGGTGCTCGGCCACGAGATCGTCGGCCGGGTCGAGGCTTTAGGCCCCGGCGTGGAGGGCTTTGCCATCGGGGAGCGCGTCGGGGTGCCGTGGCTCGGCTTCACCGACGGCACCTGCCCCTATTGCCGCGAGGGCCGCGAGAATCTGTGCGACGACCCGCGCTTCACCGGCTACCAGATCGACGGCGGCTATGCGGGTTACACGGTGGCGGACGCACGCTACTGCTTCGCCCTGCCGGACGGCTATTCGGACGCGGAGGCCGCACCGCTGCTGTGCGCCGGGCTGATCGGCTATCGCTGCCTGAAGATGGCGGAGGCGGCCTTGCAGGGTGAGACCAAGCGGCCCGGCCTCTACGGTTTCGGCGCAGCGGCGCATATCGTGGCGCAGATTGCGCGCGCGCAAGGCTGTGAAATCTACGCCTTCACCAGCCCCGGCGACACCAAGGCGCAAGAGTTCGCCCGCTCGCTCGGCGCCGTATGGGCGGGCGGGTCCGACCAAGCCCCACCGGAACTGCTCGACGCCGCGATCATCTTCGCGCCCGTTGGCGCGCTCGTCCCCGCCGCGCTCAAAGCCGTGCGCAAAGGCGGCGTGGTGGTGTGCGGCGGCATCCATATGAGCGACATCCCGAGCTTCCCCTACGACATCCTGTGGGAGGAACGGGTGGTGCGCTCGGTGGCCAATCTCACCCGCGACGACGCGCGCGAATTTCTTGCCATGGCGCCGACCATTCCGGTCAAGACCAGCGTGGTTCCGATGAAATTGGCGGACGCCAACGCGGCGCTTCAAGCCTTGCGCCAAGGCGAGCTGTCCGGCGCCGCGGTGCTCATTCCGTGAGAAGGACTATTTGTCCTTGCCGACCTTGATGTCGACGCCGTCGTCCTTGGTGATGGTGCCCTCGAATCCGGGCACGTCGATCTTCACCACCTCCCGCTGCTTCTGATAGTAGAGATAGCCCAGCACGCCCGCGGCGATCACCGCAAGTGCAAGCAGGACGACAAGGACCGGATTGGTCCCGCTTCGGTTGGCATCGGTCATTGATATTACCTCCCTGGTGATCACCTGGAACTGAACGCCCCCTGTCAGCCAGAGGTTCCGCTCAGGACGCGTCCTCAATGTCATACAGCGACTCGCGCGAAAGAGTACTCGCCTGAAATGACGGCAGGTCTACTATGGGGATCGCGGCCCACATTTTTTTGGGGGTCTAACTGAGGGAGGCCGCCGGTCGCCGGTTTCTATGACCAAGGTCCTGATCGTCGACGATCATCCGATGTTTCGCGAGGCTTTGCGGGGCGCCGTTAAGTTTGCGCTGGCCGATGTGGAGGTGTTCGAGGCGGGGAGCATCGACGCCGCCTGCGGGGCCATTCGCAGCGAGCCCGGCATCGAGATCATTCTGCTCGATCTGTCCATGCCTGGAACATCGAGCTTCGATGGCTTGATGCTGTTGCGCTCCACCTTTTCCCGTATCCCCATCATGATCGTGTCCGGCCTCGACGATCCCAGGATCGTGCAGGAAGCGATCCGGCTCGGCGCCGCCGGCTTCGTTTCCAAATCCGTGGACAAGAACACCCTTGCCGAAGCGATGTCCGAAGTGCTGGGCGGCTCCGTGTTCGTGCCCCCCGAGCTTGCGCCGGCCCTATCCGGCGCGCGCACCGGCAATGCGTCAGGCGATATCGGGAAGCGCTTGGCGGAACTGACCCCGGCGCAGATGCGCGTTCTCCATTTGCTACGGCACGGCCGGTTGAACAAGCAGATCGCGCATGAGCTGGGTATCAGCGAGACCACGGTGAAAGCGCATGTGTCGGAAATCCTGCGCAAGCTCAACGTGGTGAGCCGCACGCAAGCGGTCATCGAAACGGCGCAGCTCGATTTCGGGGCGATCCTCGGCGGCGGCGGTCAACCCAACAGAGACTAAACCCGCGAGGCGCGATGCTGCGCCAAGAGATGGGTCATCAGCGCACGAAGCTCCGCGGGCCTGATGGGTTTGTGCATCAACTCGCAGCCCGCCGCCTGAACGTCGTCGACGATCGCGCTGCTGCGGTCCGCGGTGATGACCACCGCGGGGATCTGTTGCCCCGCAAGCCGCCGCACCGCCTGCACGGCTGCGAGCCCGGTCTCGCCTTCGTCGAGATGGTAGTCGGCGAGAATGATATCCGGCAGACCGTCCAGGCCCTCCATTAACGGCGCGATCTCTTCGAGCCGCTCCGCGGTCACCGCGCGGCACGACCAGCGGCTAAGCAGCTGCAGCGTGGCCTCCCGGACATCGGCATCGTTCTCAATGAGCAGCACGACGGCATCCGTCGCCGCATCGGGGTTTTCCCGGCGTTCCGCCACCGCGAAAGCGTTCGGGACCGGACCCGTATGGCTCAGCGTGAGCCGGAAGGTCGACCCCTTGCCGGGCTCCGACTTGAGGACCAGCGGATGACCAAGCGTCGATGCCGTGCGCTGCACGATCGCGAGCCCGAGCCCCAATCCGGCATGCGCGCCGCCGGCCGCCGCTTTGCCGCGGTAGAACTCTTCGAAGATCGTCTCGCGCTCGCTCTCCGAGATGCCGCTTCCGGTATCAACGACCTCGATCACGCAATGCTCGCCGCGCCGCCGCACGCCGAGCAGGACGCCGCCTTCTTGCGTGTAGCGCACGGCATTGGAGACGAGGTTCTGTAGCACCCGCAAAAGCAGCATGGGATCGCTGTGCACGAGAAGTCCGCAACGCCGCACTTTGAACTTCAGCCCCTTGGCGGCGGCTTGCGGGTGGAAGCTCGCCTCAAGCATCGACAGCACTTCGTCGAGGGGAAATGCCCTCACCTCCGGCTTCACCACGCCGGCGTCGAGCTTGGAGATATCGAGGAGCGTCTTGATCAGGTCCTCGATGGTCTGGAGCGACTGGTCGATCTGGCCCGCCAGCGACCCCGCATCGTCCGTGGTCTGGAGCTCCGAGAGCACGGAAATCGACAGCCGCGCCGCGTTCAACGGCTGCAGTAGATCGTGGCTCGCGGCCGCAAGAAAGCGCGTCTTGCTGAGATTCGCCCGCTCCGCCTCCTCTTTGGCGATCACCAGTTCTTCGTTCGAGCGCTCGAGCCGGCGCAGGACCGACGTCAGCTCCTCCGTCCTGGCGCGCACCTTCGCCTCGAGTCCGATCGCCGTCTGGAACAGCGAGAAGGCATTGCCCTGCTGGTCCATGGACCGTTCGACACGGTCCATGAGCACCGCGTTGATCTTGAGGAGCTTCTCCAACCGGCGCTCGAGCGCCGCTGGATCGTCCCCGGGCTCCCTCTCATTCCACTGGATGGACACAGCTCAACCCCCCTGGCAGCCGATCGCGACACCGGTGAAAGTCTGGTTCAGGTGCATTGCGTTGAACTGTTCGCCATAGGTGTGAAACCCGGCCACATGATAGCGTCGGTAAAGATCGCTGATCTTATGCTTGACCTGTCGGTTCTCGGCATCGAGCCGACGCAAGACGCATTCGAATCCGAGCATCAGATCGACCCCACCGATCTCCTCGTCGAGCCGCTGGAGCTCGCAGGTCATGGATTCAACCATGTCTCGGGGCTCGGCCACCGTAAGCACTACGCCATCGTCGATGGCACAGAAGAATGACAGCGAGCCATCGGGATTCACCCGCTGGATCGACCTGCAATAATAGTCGCCGCCGACCCGAACGATCACCGGATGCGCCGCGAAACTCATCGGCGCCAAGGAGGACGGTTCAAGACCGACAGAACTTGCATATTCAAGGGCCGCCGGCTCCGCGTTGAGCTCGTACACGGTCCGGCTCTCCGTGTCGGACGCGGTCACCACCAACTTTGTTCCGGTTGGCTCGAAATGGTCGTGCTTGAAGCTGCGGACCGGATGGTCGGTTTCGGCAAGGAGCAGCAAGGCCGCGCCACTGTAGACCTGACCGTCATGGAGCAGGTTCGTCCCCGTCAGCGCGAGGTCGTCTCCAGCGGAGCCGCCGACCAACGGAATGTCGTCGAGCGCCCAGGCGATCGCGGAGACGATCACCTCCTCGCATTTTGATAGTCCGTCAATGAGGGACACGGCAAAACGATTGGCATGCGGCCCTGCGCCAAGCCGATCGAGCTTCGCCCGCAAGGAGCGCACGGCCTCCGTTCCACGCTCAACAGTCAGGCCGCGCACGTCGGGAATGAGCGCGCTGACGAACTTGAAGCCCTTCTTCGGGAAGGCCACGACGAGGAGACTACCGTCGGTGAAGCCGTCAGGGGTTATTTCGCCCGACGTGGTGCAGCCGGCGACGGGGATGTCCTTGAAAAAGCGGGAAAAGGCGTCGCTCAGGGCCTCGGCTGCGTAGCGGTTCGAAAAGAAGACCAGGAGCTGTCCAAGGTCGGACCGGTCGAGGATTTCGGCGATCTCGGCGACGGCGATTTCGGGCGAATCCGTTCCGGTCCATGCGGTTTGGACGCCGCAGACATGACGTTTCGCTTGGGCACCGTGGTGCACGGACTTCCTCTCACGCCCCCATCGCCCGGTCTTTTTCTCGTTGCCGTCGGTTCGACACGCCAAGCTGGGGTGCTTAGTGTCTTATCGCTCAGAAGTAGAGTACCACCCCCAATTTCGCGCCGATAGGCTGTCTAAGTTGCGAAAACGCCTGGCGATTATGGTCTGCCGCGTGCGTTCTCCCTGCTCCTTTCGATCCCGTCTGCCTCACCTTGGCAGTTAGCCCAAAGTACAATTCCCCCGAGCTCTTGCGGCGCATACGCTCCAGCCCAAGCTCGTCTTTTCGAGGCCCAATCGCCGCTTGACCCGCGTCGAGGACGGGTCTCTGATTGACGGCAAATAACCATAAGAGACAGACGTGTAAGGGAGGATTCCATGCTTCACCAGGTCATCGAGACCTTGAACTCGCGGGTGGCTATGCGCTCCCGCTATGACAACTTTATCGGCGGCGAGTGGGTGGCCCCCACCGACGGCCGGTATTTCGACAATATCAGCCCCATCACCGGCAAGTCGGTGTGCCAGATTGCTCGCTCGCAGGCGGCCGATATCGAGCTGGCGCTCGACGCCGCACATAAAGCGAAGGACGCCTGGGGCAGCCAGTCGCCGGCCCAGCGCGCCGCGATCCTCAACAAGATCGCCGACCGCATGGAAGAAAATCTCGAGCTCATCGCGACGGTCGAGACCATCGACAACGGCAAGCCGATCCGGGAGACCCGCGCCGCCGACATTCCGCTCGCCATCGACCACTTCCGCTATTTCGCGGCGTGCATTCGCGCACAGGAAGGCTCGCTCGGCGAGCTCGATCACGACACCGTCGCCTATCACTTCCACGAGCCGCTCGGCGTCGTCGGGCAGATCATCCCATGGAACTTCCCCATCCTCATGGCCTGCTGGAAGTTGGCGCCGGCTCTCGCCGCCGGCAATTGCATCGTCATGAAGCCGGCCGAGCAGACGCCCATGTCCATCATGGTGCTGATGGACGTCATCGGCGACCTCCTGCCGCCGGGCGTGCTCAACATTGTCAACGGCTTCGGCGTGGAAGCCGGCAAGCCGCTGGCCCAGAACAAGCGCATCGCCAAGATCGCCTTCACCGGCGAGACCACGACCGGCCGGCTCATCATGCAGTATGCATCGGAGAACCTGATCCCGGTGACGCTCGAACTCGGCGGCAAGTCGCCGAACATCTTCTTCGCCGACGTGATGGCCGAGGACGACGACTATTTCGACAAGGCGCTCGAAGGCTTCGCCATGTTCGCGCTGAACCAGGGCGAGGTTTGCACGTGCCCGTCGCGCGCGCTGGTGCAGAAGTCGATCTACGACCGCTTCATCGAGAAGGCCGTCGCCCGCGTCAACAAGATCAAGCAAGGCAACCCGCTCGACGCCGACACCATGATCGGGGCGCAGGCCTCCAACGATCAGATGGAGAAGATCCTCTCCTATATCGATATCGGGGAGAAGGAAGGCGCCAAGCTGCTCACCGGCGGTGCGCGCAACGTGTTGGAGGGCGAACTCGCCGAAGGCTATTACGTGAAGCCCACGGTGTTGGAGGGCCACAACAAGATGCGCATCTTCCAGGAGGAGATCTTCGGCCCTGTGCTGTCGGTGACCACCTTCGAGGATGAGGCGGAGGCGCTTGAGATCGCCAACGACACGCTCTACGGCCTCGGCTCCGGCGTGTGGACCCGCGACATCAACTGCGCATATCGCATGGGCCGCGGCATCCAGGCCGGCCGGGTGTGGACCAACTGCTATCACCTGTACCCGGCGCACGCGGCCTTCGGCGGCTACAAGAAGTCCGGCATCGGGCGCGAGAACCACAAGATGATGCTCGACCATTATCAGCAGACCAAAAACCTGCTGGTGAGCTATAGCCCCAAAGCACTTGGGTTCTTCTAGAAGGCGTGACGGAGCATAAGCCCAACGGCGCCTTCGCGCTGGCCATAAGCCTTCCTTCTTGGGCTTGGCGCAACAGACCAGAATTGTGGTTGCTCGGCGGGATTTTTCTCGCCGGGCTCCTCCTTTTCACCTTCGTGCATATCGCCGAGGAGGTGCTGGAAGGCGACGCCACAAAGTTCGACCAGACCGTCCTGCTGGCGTTACGCAACCCGGCCGACTCCGCCGATCCGCTCGGGTCGGCCTGGCTTGAGGAAGCGGCGCGCGACATCACCGCGCTCGGCAGCTATGCGGTACTTGGCATCGTGTTCATCGCCGTCCTTGCCTATCT
>Ga0307380_10012336_pt1 | contig 10647 bp, 8 predicted proteins | sample UN3MG_FD_202239 | JGI IMG/M metagenome (GOLD analysis project Ga0307380, IMG submission 202239) | Soil microbial communities from Risofladan, Vaasa, Finland - UN-3 | ecosystem: Environmental > Terrestrial > Soil > Coastal area > Acid sulfate soil | place: Finland: Risofladan, Vaasa | collected... | reverse complement strand
ATAGCCACGCACACGGCGGGGTCAACATAAATACATTTGCAACGAACTGCTAACACTCGCGCCGGTCTGTGAGCAAACCATTGCAACACCCGCCGGCTGGCCGCTCCCGCCCGGTGGCGGTCGGCGTTGAGCGGGCCGAACATCTATCATCCCGCGCCCGCGTCGGTCGGCCTCTCGCCGGGACGCGTTTTTCACGTGATGAAGACCTACTCAGCTACAGCAGCGGACCGCGAGCGCGTCTGGTACGTGGTCGACGCCGACGGTCAGACCCTCGGGCGTCTGGCGACCCAGATCGCGGACACGCTCCGCGGCAAGCGCAAGCCTCAGTACACGCCGCACACCGACGTCGGTGACTTCGTCGTCGTCCGCAATGCGGAAAAGATCGCGGTCACCGGCAACAAGCTGCAGTCGAAGCGCTACTGGCGTCACAGCGGTTACCCGGGCGGGATCCGCTCACGGACCCTGGCCGAGATGCTGGAGCGCCGGCCCGAGGATGTCATCCGTCTCGCCGTGAGAGGAATGCTGCCCCGCAACAAGCTGGCCCGCAAGCAACTGCTCAAGCTCAAGGTCTACGCCGGCCCCGAGCATCCGCACGAGGCTCAGCAGCCTAAGCCCATGGAGGTGAGGTCTTGACCTGGAGTGAGGACGTCGAGCGGGGGGATGCCCCCGAGCCCGAAGAGAGCAATCCCAACGATCAGCCTGTGGAGGCCGCAGCAGACGCCGCCCCTGAGGCCGCGCCTGCAGAGGAGCCCGCCGCCGACGCCGCCCCCGAGCCCGAGCCGTCGGCCGACGCCGCCTCAGAGGAGCCCGGCGCGGAGGCCGCCCCCGAGCCCGCCCCCGCAGAGGAGCCCGCCGCCGACGCCGCCCCCGAGCCCACCCCTGACGAGCCCGCCCCTGAGCCTGAGGCGCAGGCTGCGCCGGTTCCGCCGGCGAAGGCCGAGGGGAAAGAAAAGGGCAAGGACGTCGTTCCCGGCGCCAACCTCGAGCCGATCGCAATCACCGAGGAGCGCGAGCTGACGACCGAGGAGCGCGCCAAGCTCGAAGCCGAAGAGGAGGAGCGCGCCACCCGTGAGGCGGCCGAATCCGCCGACGAGGACGAACTTCCCAGCCGCGAGGCTGTGACGGTCCCCGCCGACACCGCGATCCAGGCGACCGGTAAGCGCAAGAGCTCAGTTGCCCGTGTGGTTCTCCGTGCCGGCGAGGGCACGATCCAGGTCAACGGCCGTGGCCTCGAGGATTACTTCCCCCGTCCCCATCATCAGTCGATGACCCGCCAGCCATTGATGACCGCCGGCTATGACAGCAGCGTCGACATCAAGGTCCGCGTCCACGGTGGTGGTATCTCCGGCCAGGCCGGCGCTGTCCGTCACGGCATCGCGAGGGCGCTCTGCGACCTCGACCCTGAACTCCGCGGCGATCTCAAGCGGCGCGGACTGCTGACCCGCGACGCCCGCCGCAAGGAGCGCTACAAGGCGGGTCTCAAGAAGGCGCGCAAGAAGCCACAGTTCAGCAAGCGCTGAGCCGGGGACTGCACCGCCGGCTTCTGTAGCCCGGCTCCAGCTCGCATCTGATTCGATTCCTGCCTATGAGCGAGGGCATGAAGCTGTTTGGCACCGATGGGGTTCGCGGGCCGGTGGGCTCGAAGCTGACCGCTGAGCTGGCTCTCGCGCTTGGCCGCGCGACAGCGGCCGAGAGCATGGCCGAGCGCCCGCAGGTCCTGATCGTCCGCGACACGCGCGAATCCGGCCACATGCTCGAGTCCGCCCTGGCGGCGGGTCTGGCGGCGGGCGGCGCTGACGTGTTCTCGGCCGGTGTGCTTCCGACTCCGGCCGCTGCGATCCTCGTCCGACGCCACGGCCTCGACCTCTCGGTCGTCGTCTCCGCCTCTCACAACCCCTGGGGTGACAACGGGATCAAGTTCTTCGACGCCGCGGGCCGCAAGCTCGACGACGAGGCGGAGGCGCGGGTCGAGGCGCGGGTCGCCGCCGGTCCTGCCGGCGGCACCGCATCGGGCCGGATCCGCAAGCTCGAGGGAGCTCGTGAGGATTACCTTCGGGAGCTCGGATCCGCTTTCGATCTCGACCTCAGCGGTCGCAAGATCGTGCTCGACTGCGCCAACGGAGCGACCTACCGGGTTGCGCCGGCCGCCTTCGAGCGGCTCGGAGCCGAGGTCATTGCGATTGCCGCTGAGCCCGATGGCCGCAATATCAACGAGCGCTGTGGCTCCACGCATCTCGAGCTCATCGGCGAGGCGGTCCGCAGGGAGGGGGCTGAGATCGGCTTCGCCTTCGACGGCGACGGCGATCGCGTCCTCGCCGTGGATGGCAACGGCGAGCCTTTCGACGGCGACGAGATCGTCGCACTCGCCGCGCTCCACCTCAAACAGGCCGGGCAGCTCCCGGGCGGTGTGGTCGTGACCGTGATGACCAACTACGGCTTCCATACCGCGATGGCGGCTGCCGGAATCGAAGTCGAGACCACCGGGGTCGGTGATCGTTATGTGATCGAGGCCCTGCTCGAGAAGGGGTGGACGATCGGCGGTGAGCAGTCCGGCCACATCATCTGGACCGACTTCGCGGCGACAGGAGACGGTCTCGCCGCCGCCCTGCTCGTCAGCCGTGCGACCGCAGACGGCAAGCTCGCCGATTTGAGACCGCTGCAGAAGCTGCCGCAATACCTGGAGAACGTGCCGATCCCGAGCCGCGAGGCCCTGGCGGGCGCAACCGACCTCTGGGAGGCGGTCGGTCGGGAGGGTGCCCTGCTCGAGGGGCGAGGGCGGGTCTTGGTTCGGCCGTCCGGCACCGAGCCGCTGATCAGGGTGATGGTGGAGGGGCCGGATGAGCAGGAGTGCAAGGTGGTGCTCGGCCGCCTCGTTGAGGCGGCGAGGGTTGCACTGGGCTGAGCCTGAGCCCTGGGGGCTTGCCGCTGCCTCTAACCTTCCCGCAGCGCCATAAAGGCCTGCCAGGCTGACACGGAGACACCTTTACCCAAATGTGCGGCATCGTCGGATATGTGGGCGGGAGGCCCTGCCGAGATCTTCTCATCGCGGGCCTCGAAAAGCTCGAGTACCGCGGATACGACTCCGCCGGCGTCTCGCTGCTCGATCACGGCAAGATCGAGACCGTTCGGGCGGTCGGAAACCTCGCCAACCTGCGCGCCGCCGTTGAGACCGCGGCGGGCAGCAGCGCCGTAGCGGTGGCCGAGACCGAGGCGACGATCGGGCTTGCCCACACCCGCTGGGCGACCCACGGCCGCGTCACCCAGGAGAACGCGCATCCGCACGGCGATTGCTCCGATCAGGTCCACATCGTGCTCAACGGGATCGTCGAGAACCACACCGATCTGCGCCGGACTCTGACCGAAGAGGGCCACCAGTTCAGCTCCGAGACCGACGCCGAGATCGTCGCCCATCAGATCGAGAAACACTACGACGGCGATCTGGTCACTGCGGTGCGGGCCGCCTTCAACGAGCTTCGCGGCCACTATGCGTTCGTGGCGATGCACGCCGACCACCCTGAGCAGCTCGTCGGCGCCCGCCAGGAGTGCCCGTTGATCGTCGGCCTCGGCGAGGGCGAGACGTTCCTCGCCTCGGCGATTCCGGCCTTCCTCAAGGAGACCCGCGAGGTGATGCAGGTCGAGAACGGGGACATCGTGATCATCAGCCCGGAGGGCGTCGAGGTGACCGATGCCTCCGGCACTCCCCTGGAGCGGGAGATCAACGAGGTCACCTGGGATGAGGAGGCGGCTGAGCGCGGCGGCTACCCAACTTTCATGATGAAGGAGATCCACGAGCAGCCCGACGCGGTCGCCGAGACGATCGCCGACCGGCTGCCGCACCTCGACTCGGTCGATCTCAGCGAGCTCGAGTACCCGGCGGAGAGCGCGGCCAAGCTGCGGCGGGTGGTGATCGTCGCCTGCGGCACCTCCTACCACGCCGGCCTCGTCGGTCGCTACGCGATCGAGCACTGGGCGCGGATTCCCGTCGAGATGGACGTCGCCTCGGAGTTCCGCTACCGCGATCCGGTGATCTCGTCCGAGGACCTCGTAATCGGCATCACGCAGTCGGGCGAGACCGCCGACACGCTTGCCGCAATGCGGTTGGCGCGTGAGCGCGGCGCGCACGTGGTCGCCCTTACGAACGTGATGGGCAGTCAGGCGACCCGTGACGCGAACTCCGTCCTCTTCACCCGCGCGGGCCTCGAGATCGGGGTGGCGGCGACCAAGACCTTCACGAGCCAGATGGCGGCGATGTATCTGCTCGCGCTCTGGCTCGCCGAGGCGCGAGGCGAGCTGCCGCCAAAGCGGATCGCCGAGTTGATCGCCGAGCTGAAGACGCTCCCGCACCACATCGAGGAGACGCTCGCCTCAACCGAGGAGCAGGTCCGCGCGGTCGCGCGTAGCCATTACCAGGGCCGGTTCTTCCTCTATCTGGGGCGCCACATCGGTCTGCCGATCTGTCTCGAAGGGGCGCTGAAGATGAAGGAGATCTCCTACATCCCCTCGGACGCCTACGCGGCAGGTGAGATGAAGCACGGCCCGATCGCGCTGCTGGACGAGTCGACGCCGGTCGTTTGCGTCGCCACCGACAGCCCGATTCTCGACAAGGTGCTCTCCAATGTCGCCGAGGTCAGGGCTCGAGGAGCGGATGTGATCGCGATTGCAACCGAGGGCTCCGAGGACGTCAAGGATGCGGCCGATCAGACGATTTTCGTGCCTCGCACCGACTGGATCCTGCAGCCGATGCTCGCCGTACTGCCGCTGCAGTTGCTCGCCTACGACACCGCCCGGCTACTCGGGCTCAATGTCGATCAGCCGCGCAACCTGGCGAAAACGGTCACCGTTGAGTAACGGTCTGCGAGCCCGGTATCCCGACCCGGCCGCCGGAGCGTCTAGGATCGGCCGCGCCATGCAGATCTGCAGCCATACCCCCGCCCGTACTGTCCTGATTCTATTCGCCGTGCTGGCAGCGCTGGCGCTGGCTGCGTGCGGGGATGACGGCGGTGCAAGCTCCGATCTCGGGCCCGATCCGGCCACCGTGGCTCCGGCCGACGTGTCGCTCTACTTCGAGGCTGTGGTCCGCCCGGAAGGCGATCAGAAGGAGAGCCTGCTCGCGGCGCTCTCGAAGGTCACCAACAGCGACGACCCTGGTGCCTTGATCAACTCGGCGATTGAGCAGGGCCTCTCCGAGCAGGGCTTCAGCTACAGCGAGGACGTCGAACCGTGGCTCGGCCAGCGCGCCGGCGCCTTCCTCACCGAGCTCACCGCCGACGGCGGCGACGGCGCGGTCGCCGTCGCGGTCACCGACACCGACGCGGCCCGATCGGCGATCCAGAAGGCCGCCGATGCCGACGACGTGCAGGAGACCGACGCCACCTACGAGGGCGTCGACTACCAGGTAGACCAGGAGGGCGCCGCCGTCGGGATCGTCGGGGACTTCCTCGTCGCCGGCACCAAGACCGGTTTCGAGGCGGCGGTCGACGCTTCCAACGACGCCTCGCTGACGAGCAACCTCGAGGCCACCGACGCGCTTGACAGCGTCCCCTCCGACAGCCTCTTCAGTACCTACATCGACGCCGCCAAGCTGGTCGATCTCGCGGTCGAATCCGGCGCCGTCACCCAGAAGGATCTCGAAGCCGCGGCGGGCGACCAGCTCGACTCGCTCGACGAAGGTCCGGTTGTGATCTCGGGCGGGGCGACCGCCGATTCCTTTTCGATCGAGGCCTCCGGCCCTGGTGGCTCCGACTCCCCCGGCGATCTCGTCTCCGGCCTTCCCGCCGACGCTTGGATGGCGATCGGCGTGCCGATGATCGGTGAGGCGATCAGCACCGGCTACCAGAGCTTCGTCGGAAGCCTTGAATCCGGGCTCGGCGACCTGCCCTTCTCGGATCTGCCCGGCGCCGACGTGCCCTCGACGAAGCTGCCCGATGTCGAGGCTGAGCTGAAGTCCGCTCTCGGGCTGGACATCGCCAAGGACTTCGCCTGGGCAGGCGACCTGGCGGTGTTCGTCCAGGGCTCCTCGCTGTTCGATCTCGGCGGTGCGATCGTGATCGACACAGACGACGAGCAAGCGGCTTCCGCGGCCCTCGTCAAGCTGCGCAAAGCGATTCAGGGTGAGCGGGGGATCAGAGTCTCGACCACACCCGACGGCTTCCAGATCCAGCTGGCGGGAGCGCCGGTCGGCGCCGACGTTGCGCTGCGCGACGGCAAGGTCGTGGTCGCCGTCGCCGGCGTCACCGTCGATGACGTGCTCTCGCCGAGCGAGGCGCTGGCCGATTCAGACACATTCCAGAGCGCCTCAGGCGCGCTTGGCGAGGGCCTCGAGGCCTCGCTCTACCTGGCCTTCCCTCCGATCGTCGGCCTGCTTGAGAGCAGCGGACAGACAGGCGATCCCTCCTACCAGCAGGTGAAGCCGGTCCTTGACGCCCTCAACTACCTCGTGGCGGGCAGCGGCACCGACGGTGACCGGGCTGTCGGCCGTCTCGTGCTCGGCCTCCGCGACGATGGCGGCAGCAGCTCGGCCGCGGCTGCCGCGATCACACCGTGACCGCTGCCCCGGCGCTGCGGCCGGGGGTCGATCTGATCGAGATTGAGCGTCTGGAACGAGCGCTGGAACGGCGTCCCCGCCTGGCGGAGCGGCTCTTCAGCGAGGGCGAGCTGATCTACGCCAACGCCCGCGGCCGGCCCGCCCGCCACCTCGCCGCCCGCTTCGCCGCCAAGGAGGCCGCGGTCAAGGCGCTCGGGGGCGGGCTGCCGCTGCGCGACGTAGAGGTGGTCGCTTCCGAGCAAGGGCCGCGGTTGCGGCTCGAGCGCATCGCCGCCCAGCGGGCCGCGGAGCTGAAGCTCGAGCTGAGCGTCTCGCTCACCCACTCGCGTGAGCTGGCCGCGGCGGTGGTCGTGGCGGCGCCCAGCGAGTCCCCTGCGGCGCCTCAGGGCCGATTGGGATAGGCCCTGAGTAGGATCGGGCCCGTGGACGTGCCGGCCTGGCTTTCACCTCTGCTTGACGCCGCGGCGATGCGGGAGGCTGACCGCTGGGCGATCGGGGAGCGGGAAATCCCCTCGCTGGAGCTGATGGAGACCGCCGGGGCGGCCGTCGCGGCGACGGTTGAAGACGTCGCCGGCTCGGGTCCGATCAGGGTTGTCTGCGGCAAGGGCAACAACGGTGGCGACGGCCTCGTCGCCGCTCGCTTGCTGATCGAGCGCGGCCGTGAGGTCGAAGCGCTGCTGCTTTGGGCCGTCGATGAGCTGACGCCTGACTCGAAGGTCAATCTCGAGCGCTTCGCGGGACGCGTGCGCAGGCCCGAGCCCGAGGCTCTGCCGGGCGCCCTGGCGGGCTCTGGGGCGATTGTCGATGCGATCTTCGGAACCGGGTTCTCCGGGGCGCCGCGGCCCCCCGCCGAGGCGGCAATCGCGGCGATCAACGATGCGCATTGCGCCGTTGTCGCCTGCGATATCCCCTCTGGCGTCGACGCCTCGACAGGCGCCGTCGAGGGCGCCGCGGTGGCGGCCGGGCGAACCGTCACCTTCCACGCCGCCAAGCTCGGCCAGTTCGTCGAACCGGGTCGCGGACTGAGCGGTGAGTTGACCGTCGTCGACATCGGCATCCCGGCCGAGGCGCCCGCGCCGACCGCGGCGGGAACAATCGGCGAGGCGGTGCTGGAGGGGCTACCGCACCGCGATGATCGCTCGAACAAGTTCAGCTCCGGCAACGTGCTCATCGTTGGCGGCTCGCGCGGGCTGACGGGCGCTGTCTGCATGGCCGCGCAGGCGGCGATACGGGCCGGCGCCGGATATGCGGCCGTGGCGATGCCGCGCACGCTGGAAGCAATCCTCGAGGTGAAGCTGACCGAGGTGATGACCCTCGGTGTCTCGTGCCACGAGGACAGCCTCGAGCCTGGCGCCGCGGAGGCGATCCTCGAGCGCACCCGGAGCGCCCGTTGCGTCGTGCTCGGACCCGGCATGGGCAGGGAGGAGCGGGCCGTGGAGCTGGCCCGCCACCTGGCGACGGCGATTGAGGTCCCACTGTTGATTGACGCCGACGGCCTCAACGCGCTCGGGACCGGGTTGGAGAGCGCTGCGGTTTCCGGCCGCCCCCTGGTCCTTACCCCGCACGCCGGTGAGCTCGGGCGCCTGCTCGGGGTCGATTCGGATGCCGTCTCGGCCGTCCGGCTCGAATCAGCCCGGGAGGCTGCGCGACGCTGCGGCGGGATCGTCGTCCTCAAGGGCTCAGACACGATCGTCACCGACGGAGAGCGCATCGCGATCAACCGCCTCGCGAGCCCCGGGCTGGCAACAGCCGGCACCGGCGACGTGCTCTCCGGCACAATCGCGGCCCTGATCGCCCGGGGGATGAATCCGTTCGAGGCCTGTGCGGCCGGCGTACTCGCACACGCCCGGGCCGGCCGCCTGGCCGCGGAGCGGGTGGGGGTCGACTCGGTGATCGCCAGTGACGTGATCGAGGCCCTGCCGGCGGGGCTCGCTCGCTGATGGAAGCCTTTCAGCGCGGGACCGCCTGGATTGACATCGGGGCGCTGCAGCGCAACTGCGAGAGGCTCTCAGGGGAGCTTGGCGAGGGGACGGAGCTCTGCGCCGTTGTCAAGGCGAACGGCTACGGGCACGGGATGATCGAGTCGGCCCGCGCGGCGGTCACCGCAGGCGTGGGGACGCTCGCGGTGGCGACCGCCGGGGAGTCGTTCGAGCTCAGGGCCGGGCTGGCGGATGCCAAGATCCTGGTCCTTGGTGCGCTGACCGACCCCGAGCTGGACGTCGTGCTCGGAGCGGGGGCTGATCTCGGGGTCTGGCGGCAGGGCTTCCTCGAGGCAGTGGCCGAGCGGGGGGCGCGGTTCGGGCAGCGGCCCCGCATCCACATCAAGTACGACACCGGAATGGGCCGGCTCGGCGAGCGCGAGCCCGCCAACGTCGAGCGACTTCTGGCGCTCGCCGCCGCTGACGATCGGCTCGAGCTGGCGGGGCTCTGGACCCACTTCGCTACTGCCGACGACCGCGACTCGGCCTTCTTCGGGGAGCAACTCGAGCGCTTCGCCGAGCTCGCGATTCCGGCTCGCGAACGCTATGGCGTGGCGCTGCACGCGGCCAACAGCGCCGCCACGCTCCGCGACCCTGCGTCGCATTTCGACATGGTGCGCTGCGGTGTCGCCGTCTACGGCCTCGACCCGTTCGGGTCCGATCCCGCCTATTCGAACGTGGAGCCGGTGATGGGGCTGAGCAGCTACCTCGCTGATATCAAGCGCTTTCGGCCCGGTGACACCGCCGGCTACGGCCGTCGCTGGGAAGCGGACCGTGAGACCTTCGTCGGGGTTGTGCCGCTCGGCTACGGGGACGGCTATCGCCGCGGTCTCGGCAACGCCTTCGACGTGCTCATCGACGGCAGTCGCTATCCGGTGGTGGGCATGGTCTCGATGGACAACATCACCGTCGACCTCGGCCCCGACCCGGGGGCCGCGATCGGCGAGGAAGTGGTTTTGCTGGGGCGCAGTGGCGAGGGCCGGATCACGGCTGAGGAGTGGGCCCGGCGGCTGGAGACGATCAACTATGAGGTCACCTGCGGGATCTCGGCTCGGGTCCCGCGGCTTGTGCGCCGGTGAGCGGCGGCGCCGGTGAGCGGATCGAGGCGGCGCTCGTTGCCGACGAGCGCCTGCGAGCGCTGCGTTCCGGCCTTGCCGAGATCGGCGAGGCCCAGATCTGGGTCGTCGGCGGCGCCGTCCGCGACGCCCTGGCTGGGCGTTCGATTGACGACATCGACCTCGCGACCGACGGTGACGTCGCAGCGATTGCCCGCGACGCCGCCCGCTTGCTCGGGGGCAGTCCCTTCGAGCTCTCCGACGACTTCGCGACCTGGCGGGTGAGCGGGCCGAGCGCGGCCTGGACGCTCGACGTGGCGGCGCTGCGCGAGACCACGATCGAGGCCGACCTCGGCTGCCGGGACTTCACGGTCAATGCCGTCGCGGTGGCGCTCGCCGGTGGTGAGCCGATCGACCCCACCGGCGGCATCGCCGACCTCGACCGCGGTATTCTGCGGCCGGCTTTCGCCGGTGCTTTTGAGGCGGACCCGCTGCGCATGCTGCGCGCGGCGCGGATCGGGGCCGGCTTCGCGCTCGAGCCGACCCGGGAGACGATCGAGCTGATCGCTGCATCGGCGCCCAGAGCAGCGGAGCCCGCGGGCGAGCGCCGCTTTGCCGAGCTGCGAGCGATGATCGCCGGCGAGCGGCCGCTGGCTTCGCTGGGGCTGCTGAACCGGCTCGGTTTGACCGCGGTCGTGCTGCCGCAGTTGGCGTCGCTCCGCGGGGTCAGCCAGAGCGCCAACCACCACCTTGACGTCTACGAGCACACGATTGAGGTGCTGCGGCGCTGGCTCGAGGTCGAGCGCGACCTGGAGCGCTACGCCGGTAGGTCCGCACCGGCGGTCGAGGCCGCCCTTGCGGAGCCCCTCGCCGACGGGCTCACCCGTCGTGACGGAATTCGCTTCGCCGCCGTGCTCCACGACATCGGCAAGCCCGCGACGCGGACCGAGCAAGGTGGTCGGGTCGGCTTCCGTGGCCACGATCGCGTCGGGGCCGAGATGGTCGCCGACCTCTGCCGCGAGCTGCGCACCAGTGGGCGTTTCTCCGACTACCTTGCGGCACTGACGCG
>Ga0307380_10012335_pt1 | contig 10647 bp, 8 predicted proteins | sample UN3MG_FD_202239 | JGI IMG/M metagenome (GOLD analysis project Ga0307380, IMG submission 202239) | Soil microbial communities from Risofladan, Vaasa, Finland - UN-3 | ecosystem: Environmental > Terrestrial > Soil > Coastal area > Acid sulfate soil | place: Finland: Risofladan, Vaasa | collected... | reverse complement strand
TCTATGGACGGGCCGATGGCGAACTTGGCACCCGGAAACAGGTGCATGACCGCCTCCGCCATAATGTGCGAGGTCGAATGGCGCAACCTATCCAACTGTTCTTCCGACATGATCACCTCTCCTTGTCGATGCCAATACAGTCGTCCCTGCCGGGCTTCTGAGGCGAATTGTGTCCACTCCTGCTATCCGCTGCCGTCGCTCTTCGCCACCTGGACCAGCGCGTCGGGCTCCAACCCCTTCATCTGGGCAAACCGCGTCAAAACCACCCCGCCCAGCACAATCGCTGCGCCCAGAGCCTGCAAGGCCGTGAGCCTCTCTCCCAGGGTCGTCAGAGCGATGAGTATCGCCACCGGAGGGATCAGGTTGTTGTAGATTACGGTCCTGCTGGCCCCTATCTCGCCGATACTCTTGAACCAGATGACGTAGGCTACGGCAGCCGCTGGCACCGCGCTGAAGGCGAGAGCCAGCCACGTCCCCCAAGATATGTGGGCCCACTGCTGCGCAACCATCTCCGGTAGAGAGACAACCACCAGAAACAGACTCCCGCAGAGCATAGACACGCTCATCATCCGCAAAGGCGAGTACCGCGCCAATAGCCGCCTTGACAGCACAGCGCTCGCGCCCGACAACGCGGCAGCGACGAGGGTCATCGCATCCCCGCGTACGCTATCCCAGGCCAACTGGAAGCCGGCGCCGCCACCTCGAATAGTCAACGCGACTCCCACGAACGACATGCACAAGCCCATGATCTGCAAAGGTGCGATCCTCTCTTGCCCTGCGGCCACCGCGAACATGGCTGTCCATGCGGGGATGGTCGCCAGCATCAGGGAAGAGTTCGAGGCCGTGGTGTACTTCAGCCCAACGGCGAAAAACGCTTGATAGACTCCTACGGCTGTCAAGCCCACCAGGATGGTCCTCAACCAGTCCTCCCTCCTGATCACAGGCTTGCCCTCCGTCACCCACGCCCAGATGAGAAGTATGCCTGAGGCACTGCCGAAGCGAACAGAGGAGAAGGCCAAAGGTCCCATCTCGCGCAAAGCGTACTTCACCACGCTGAAGCTAGCTGCCCAGATCAATACCACAGACAGCACAAGCAGATCAGTCCGGCCCAGCCGCGCTCTCATCCACGAACCTCTCCCTGATAAACGACAACCTCTCGCCATCTGGGGCGAGAGGTTTCCCGCGGTTCCACCCAACTTCGGCGGCGCGCTTGCACCGCCCTTGTGACGGCCAGTAACGGACGCCTCCGTGGCTCCATACTCGGGATGGCACCCCAGCCCTTTCCGGAGCCAAGCTCCCGGGGGGTTTTCGCCGAGGTCCTTGCCGGGGGGGCTCCCAGTCGCTGACCCCCTCCTCCCTGTTGGTGCACCTCGGGTACTCGTCCCGTTCGTCGCCTTTCATTTGTGGAAAGCCAGCACTGGGGTGCTAGCTCCTGTCAGTGGGCGGTATAGGACTTGAACCTACGACCTCTACGATGTCAACGTAGCGCTCTAGCCAGCTGAGCTAACCGCCCAATTCGCTCCTATTATAGCACCGAAGTCGGCCGCTGGCAAGTGAGATGCTGTCAAGACCAGGTCAGGCAGCACAGTCTGCGGTGCCCAGGCTTGACATCGCACGACGCCTGTGGGATACTCCCACCCTGGACGACGAGAGGCCGAAATCAGTGTCCCTGGGCCGGGCCGTGGGCCAACAAGGGGCCAGGGTTCACCACTCCAATTCATCTGAGGTGGCACTGCAGTGCCACCTCATACATCGTTCGGAGGTCACTAGATGAAGGCGCTAGTCAGTGCAGACGTATTCCCCGCAACTCAGCATTATACCTACCTCAACGCCGCATCCGTCGCACCCATGTCCAAAATGGCAGCCAAGGCCACCCTCGACTGGCAGGAAGACCTGGCCCTCCGCGGCACCGTCCACTTCGACGAGGAAGCCGAGACCAGAGTCTTCGACTCCCTGCGCGAGGTGGGAGCTCGTCTCCTGGGATCGGGCGCGGACGAGATCGCCGGTGCCTCCAACGCATCCGAGTCACTCTGTTCAATTGCCTGGGCGCTGAGCCCCGGGCCGGATAAGAACGTGGTGAGTTCCCGGATCGAGTTCCCCAGCGTGGTCTATCCATGGTTGAGAGTAGCGCGTACTACCGGCTGTCAGGTGCGGCTCACCAGGGATGAGAATCACGTCATCGACCCCGACGAGTTGGTCGGCCTCATCGATGACCAGACCTCAGCTGTGTGCATCAGCCATGTGCAGTATTCCACGGGGCAGCGCCTGGATGTTCGAGCCCTGGCCGACGTGGCGCATGGTCACGGAGCACTCCTCATCGTGGATGCGACCCAGTCCGCCGGTGCCGTACCACTGGACGTGGTCGCTGACGACGTGGACATCCTGGTCACGTCCGGCTACAAGTGGCTCTGCGGGCCCTTCGGCGCCGCGATGCTCTTCGTACGTCGCGCACTCCACGACATGCTGGAGCCGGGCTTGGTGGGCTGGCGAAGCACCTCGACGGTCTTCGATTTCCAGGCGGACGCGCTTCAGTGGGCGCCAAGTGCCAGTCGCTTCGAATTCGGTACCCTGGCCTACGGCTGCACCATCGGCATGATGACAGCTATCGAGCACCTGCTGGAGGTCGGGATCGAGGAGATTCACCGCTACGACCTGGCGCTGGCCGCCCGGCTGGCGGAGGGTCTCGCCGACCTGGGTGCAGAGTTCGTGACGCCCTCTCCGCACGAGTTGCTCTCGTCCATCGTGACGGCCCGCTTCCCCGGCCAGGATCAGGCTCGAGTCGCCCGGCGTCTCAACGAGGAGGGTGTGGTGGTCTCGCCGCGCATAGGTGCCGTGCGCTTTGCACCGCATCTATACAACACCGTGGAAGACATCGACCAGGCTCTCGACTGCCTGAAGGTCATCCTGGCAGAAAGCTGAAGCCGGGGCCGTCGCTCATGGGCGCTGCTCCAGCCAAGGCGGTCCAGCGCCCGCACTGTTTCGGGTCGCCGTGGCGCACTGGTGGCACGCGCCTCACGCTTGTCTGCCTTCCAGCCACTCCGCAGGGGCGGGATGAGGGAAGTCGTATCCGCAGACGACATCGATGATCGCTGGACGATCAGCCTTCAGGGCCGTAGTCAGGGCGCTTTTCAGTTCTGAATCGTCCTCCACCCTGATCCCCATGGCCCCGAAGCTCTCTGCGTACTTCACGAAATCCGGGCCTCTCAGCTCTGTGCCGATGGTGCGTCCATAATCGTTAGTCTGAAGGGTGTGTATCATCCCATACCGGCGATCGTTGAGCACCACGATCACGACCTTGGTCCCCACCTCCAGCGCGGTCCCAAAATCGCTGCACGACATCAAGAAAGCTCCATCCCCGGTGATGCCCACCACTTGCCTCTCAGGGTAGGCGAGCTTCCCTGCGATACTACCCGGCACCGCAAAGCCCATGGCGCCCCACGTCCCCGGCTCCACGAATGTCTGCCTGCCCTGGAGCTCGAAATACCATGAGGCCCAGACTCCGTGGTTTCCTATGTCTCCCACAACAAGCGCATCCTCATCCAGGAGCGGCAAGAGTTCCTTGAGGACAAGCCCGAAATGTAGCGGCCTGTGTCCGCGCCAATCCTCCACCGCCCGATCCATGCCCCGCAGCAACAGCTCCCGGGCCTCCGTTGTCTTCTGCACGGCCCAGGTGCTTGGTTTTCTGTTCTCTTCAATTAGTCGGGCTGACAGCGCCGCCAGCAGCGCCCTACAGTCGACCGGGGCAGTGATCGTGGCCTGGTCCGAAAGGCCCGTCTCTCCATCCGGTGTCAGATAGGCGTAAGCTCCAGGCGCATGGCTATCCAGGGTCGCGGCCCCCGCGGTTCCGGCACGCATGCCCACTACCAGTAGCACGTCCGATTGGTCAACAAGCTGCAAGGGGAAAGGGTTGGCTGGATAGGTGGCGAAGGCGCCGGCGGAGAGTTCGTGGGTGGCGGGAAAGACCCCAACTGCGTTGCGGGGGAAAGTGACGGCCGCGCCCAGCACCTCGGCCAGTTTGACCAATTCGCTCGTGGCACCCGAAGCCCGCACACCGACGCCAGCGCAGATCACGGGTCGTTCTGCCTCGAGCAGCATCTCCACCAACCGATCCACCAGGTCTTCGTCCACCACGGGAGCGGGAGTTGAAATCCTCGTATAGTCCCAAACCTCGGCGGGGGGCTCCTCCAGGAGATCCTCAGGCAGATCGATGTGGACAGGTCCGGGACGACCGCTGGTGGCGATGGAGAAGGCCTCCGCCATGATCCTGGGAATGTCCTCGGCCTCATCTACCCGCACGGACCACTTGGTGACGTGGCGGAAGGCTCGATGCACGAGATCCTCTCTGTCCAGGCCATGGAAGACGCCCTTCTTCGCCCGCCGGGCCACGGTCCCGCTGATGTGGATCAAGGGTGACGCAGCAGCGAACGCCTGTGCCACCCCGGTCATAGAATTGGTGGCTCCCGGCCCCGCGGTGACCAGACATACCCCCGGCCGGCCGGTGAGCCTGCCATACAACTCCGCCATCAGGGCCGCGTTGTTCTCGTGCTTGCAGACGACGAACCGGATGCCCTCCGTGTCTATCAAAGCATCGCACACACCGTGAATGTGGCTTCCCGGCAGGCCGAAGATGAGGTCCACATTCTCAGCCACCAACGCCTCGACCACAGCCTGACTGGCACTCTTCCTTCTCTTCGCCATGATCACCTCTCGGCAAGATGCAGCCCACTCGGGACGACGCGTGTCCCAGTGGGCGGATTACTGCTCAACGAACCTGGACGCGGCTACCAGGACGGCGATGTTGTTCATCACCTCTGGTCCGTGTCGAGACCCCAGATCCGGCAGCTGGCAGCGATGAGCGGAGTGCCCTCGCCCCGCCAGCAAGCCATGATGACAGTAGCACACTCTGAGACAGAATGCGAGTTGCGACCGCCGGATCGATGAGCCACAGACGTGCCCCACATTCTACGGGTGCATGTAGGCGACGGCATCGCCGACGGGAGAATCGGTAGCCAATCCATAGACCCCCTCGCCTGCCAGGAACGCCGTCATGTGGTATACTGTGTCCCAAGTCCCCCCGCACTGTAGACGTTCCTAATGCTGTGTGAGGAGCCTTTCGCAGGAGGCAATGCGATGGACATCGTGCTCAAAGGTGGCACAGTTGCGACCGCCAGAGACATCTACCGTGCCGACGTGGGCATCCAGGGCGGGCTCGTGGTGGCCATGGGACAGGATCTTCAGGGTGATCGGGTGTTCGACGCTACCGGCAAGTACGTTCTACCTGGCGCCGTCGACCCTCACACGCACCTGGAACTGGAGTTCATGGACACCGTCTCTTCCGACGATTTCTATACAGGCACCGTTGCTGCGGCCTGTGGCGGCACCACCACGATCATAGACTACGCTGAACAAACGAAGGGCGAAACGCTAGGCCAGGCGGTCGACGCCTGGCGGGCCAAGGCGGATCCCAAGGTGGTCATAGACTATGGGCTCCACGTTTCTGTCACGGACGTCCGCGGCGACATCCTGGCCGAGATGGAAGACATAGTCAGGGAAGGCGTAACCAGCTTCAAGTGCTATCTCGCCTACCCGGAACGGCTCAGGGATGATGAGTTGCTCCAGGTACTCATCAGAGCGAGGGACATAGGAGCGCTGGTCAACGTCCACTGCGAGAACGGGTGGCTCGTTGACTTGATGACCAAGAAGCTGCTCGCCGAGGGCAAGACCGGGCCCCGGTGGCATCCGCGCAGTCGGCCCGCTGCCTTCGAGGAAGAAGCCACTCAACGGGCTGTGACCCTGGCTTCCATCGCCCAGGCACCGCTCTACGTGGTCCACCTCACCTGTGCGGGCGCACTGGAAGCCACGAGACGGGCACGTGATGCCGGTAGACCGGTGCTGGTGGAGACCTGCCCGCAGTACCTGCTACTCGACATCGAGAGGTACGACGAGCCTGGCTTCGACGGGGCCAAGTACGTACTCTCGCCTCCCCTGCGTGAGAAGGACAACCTGGAGGTGCTCTGGAGTGGCCTCTCCGTGGGGGACGTGGACACGATAGGAACCGACCACTGTCCCTTCAATCTGGTAGGACAGAAGGACCTCGGTCGGGACGATTTCACTAGGATCCCCAACGGTATGCCCGCCGTAGAAACCAGACTTCCTCTGCTCTACCACGAGGGCGTCAACAGCGGCCGTATCGGTCTCCAAAGATTCGTGGAACTCGTGGCCACGGCGCCCGCGAAGCTGTTCGGGCTGTTCCCCAACAAAGGCACGATAGCCGTCGGCTCAGATGCCGATCTCGTCATCTGGGATCCCAGCAAGGAGATGCCCCTGACCAAGGAGAACCTGCACATGAACGTGGACTACAGCCCGTACGAGCAGGTCACTGTCAGAGGGTACCCGGAACTGGTCCTCGCCCGCGGCAAAGTCATCGTGCAGGACAACCGCTTCGTCGGTCAGCGGGGCTCTGGCCGTTTCCTGAATCGGAGACCCTTCAGCCTCAGCTAGCTATCCAGAGGCGGCATGGGGTGCAGGTCACAGGTCCTTCCGGCCTTCATCACCTGGCCGGGCAGCACCTCACCTATGATCTCCTCCGACAGTCGTGCCGTCGCGATGAGGGCGGGAAGATCGATGCCCGTCTCGATGCCCATCTCGTGCAGCATGTGCACCATGTCCTCGGTGGGCACGTTGCCCGTGGCACCGGGCGCGAAAGGACACCCTCCCAGACCAGCGATGGAAGCATCGAAGATGGTAACGCCCTCCATCAAAGCCGCGAGGAGGTTGGCCGAGCCAGCGCCTCTGGTATTGTGGAAGTGAGCCACCCACTGGAGATCTGGCATTTCCTCCAGGCAAGCGCCTACGACCTTGCTCACCTGAACCGGGTTCGCCATGCCCGTCGTGTCGCACAGAGCTATCTCCATGATCCCCAGTTCCTGCAACCGCTGGCACACGCTGAGCAGCTGACTGACCGGCACGTCGCCCTCGAAGGGACACCCAAAGGAGGTAGCCAGGCTGGCCCGCACCGACACGCCTGCTTCCTTCGCCAGATCGAAGATGGGGACGAATCCCTCCAGGGACTCGTCAATGGACCGGCGCACGTTGCTGCGGTTGTGACTCTCACTGGCAGACACGATCACGTCCAGCATGTCCACCTGCGCGTCCACCGCCCGTTCGGCACCCTTCATGTTGGGTACCATGGCCATGCACACGCGTCCATCCCGTTTGATGCCAGCCAGTACTTCCGCAGCGTCCTTCAGCTGCGGCACGAACTTCGGATGCACGAAGGAAGTAACCTCCATGCGCCTTACCCCCGACGCAAAGAGGGCATCCACCAACTCTATCTTCTTCTCCGTGGGCACGAACTCCTGGATGATCTGGAGCCCATCGCGGGGGCCCACCTCCACCATCTCCACGGTGGAGGGCAGAGCTGAAGTCCAACTGCTCTTGACCATTGTTCAACCTGCAACCTTCCTACTTCCCCCGGGCCTTGCGGGACTGATCTAAAACCCTGGATGCCACATCGCCGATCTCGCCGAAGTGGTCCACCATGCGAGCTCCCGCTCCGCGAAGGGCTTCGATCTTGCCCTGAGCAGTGCCCTTGCCTCGGGTCACGATCGCTCCGGCGTGGCCGAAACGCACGTCCGACCGGGCGAATCGACCGGAGATGTACCCCACCAAGGGTTTGGTGAAGCCTCCACCTTTGATGAACTCGGCGGCGTCCTCTTCCACACTGGTGCCAATCTCGCCAAAGAAGGCCACCATCTCCGTCTCCTCGTCCCTCTCGAACTCAGTGAGGAGATCGATCAAGGTGGTCCCGACGAAAGCGTCGCCACCCATCCCGATGGCAGTGCTCTGCCCCAGGCCAGTCCTGTTCAGATAGTAAGCCAGAGTCGTGGTGTTCCCTCCACTCCTGGAGATCACGCCCACGGGACCGGGCTGGAAGAACTCCTTCGCCAGATCAGCCCGGCCTCCGATCATACCCACCAGGCATTTCCCAGGGCTGACCATGCCGATGGTGTTGGGTCCAATGACCCTCGCCGTGCCCCGCCTGGCGTAGGCGATCACTTCCAGCATATCCTGCTGGGGGACCCTTTCCGGATGCAGGGTAATAACACCGATGCCGGCGTCTATCGCCTCGAAGGCCGCGGTCTTGGCGGCTCGTGCGGGCACGAAGATCGAGCTGACGGTGATCCCGGGGTGGTTCTCCTTGGCCTCCTCCACACTGTTGTACACGGGGACACCCTCCACGGTGTTGCCGCCCCGGCCAGGCGTCACACCCGCCACCACTGTCGTGCCATACTCTTTCATCAGGCGCACGCGGATCTGTGCCTCTCTCCCTGTGATTCCCTGTACCAGGACCTCGGTGTTCTCGTCAACCAGAATCGCCATTATGCCTCCCTCGCGTAGGTGGGTTTCTCCGAAAGCCCCTCGAGATACTCGTCTAGTTCAGGGAGGGGCAAGGAAACCACCAGGGCCTTGTTGCCGTACAACTCACAGTCCAGCTCGCAAGCCAGATCCTCCGTGCAGGCACCGCGCTTCACCTCTTCGAGCGTCGGCTTGAGGGCAGGCACGCCATCCTTCAGCTCCAGAATCTGCCCCATCCCGGTGGTATTGCATATCTTCACGCAGGCCTTCGTCTCACACGACCTGCACTTGTCCAATTCTATCCTGATGGTCCCGCCGGACCTGATCTCGAACTCCAACGTACTCATCAAAAGCCTCCCGTCTCGCTCTTCCACTCCTTGTACAGGGCATCAAAGACCTCGGCGGCCTCTATCTCTGCTGTATCTCGGCCCAGAACTCTGACCCAGCGTCCAGCGCTGATTCCGTGCTGTTTGAAAAGGTCTATGGCGACGTCATCCCACGCGCCGCGGAACACGAGGACGCAGGGGATGTTGGGCTGCCCTCCAGTGGAGGGGTACAGCTCCTTGAAGGCCTTGATAATGCCCCTCGCCGTGTTGTCCAGCTGCTGACTCGACACACAAGAGACGAACACATAGCCCTCGATCTGCGGCTGCGACATGATCACCTTGGTGATGCGGTACAACTTGGAGCCGACAGGGTTGCCGGAACTGTCGCAGAAGTTGATGGGGTAGTATCCCAGGGGAACCAGTTCGTCCATGGTGGTCAGGCTCGTCCCAGCCCCCACGCAGTCAAAGCCGATGGGCACCTTGCCCTCGGCCTGGGCATAAGAACCGTCAGGATCGATCTGCACGAAGTGGATAGAGCCACGATGATCGTTTTCGTCTATCGTGCCGGCCGCGACCTCCAAAGCGGTGGCTGCTCTCTCTCCAGCCTCCTCGGCCACCTCGAGGTCCAGGGTAGTCTGTCTTGCCAGCGCGTCATCGTCGATGTCTACCCTCGCATCAACGGCCACAGGGCCATCTGCCGTCAGCGCAAGCGGGTTAATCTCTGCCAGCTTGCAGTCGTACTCCCTGTACACCCGGTAGAGGTTCGTGTACAGGTTGGCCACGGCAAACATCCGTCGGCTGTCCAGCTGCCAGTCTCTCCTCAAAAGATTGAGCGCGTCATAGTAGTAGAAGCCCCTCATGATGTCGATGGGCATCGTGAACACGGCCGAGGCCTCCTCGTCGGCGGTTTGCTCGACTTCCACACCGCCCTTGGCGGAGAATATTGCTACGGGCTGTCGCATCGAAGGATCGGCAGTGACTGCCACGTATAGTTCCTGCTCGATGTCCGCCTTCTTCTCGATCAGCAACTCTCGAACCGGCGCCCCGTGAATCCGCTTCGCCAGCAACTCGCGGACCGCCTGGGTCAGTGAGTCGCGATCCTCTGCGAAGAGTATGGCGCCGGCCTTGCCCCTGCCACCTGCATGAACCTGGGCCTTCACTGCAACAGGAAAGCCCAGCTCGTCTGCCACACTCAGGGCCTCTTCCGCGCTCTGTACCGCCCTGCCGTCGGGAACCGGTATCCCCTTCCGCCGGAACAAGGCCTTGCCCCGATACTCCAACAATCTGGCCATCCACTAGCCTCCTGGGTCACTATACGTAGATATGCTCCGGAACGAAGATGTATCCTTCCATGATCCTGCGTGCCGTCCTGCCGACTGATGCACGGCGCAAGATGGGCCCGGAGCCGCCAACGTCAACCTCTGCTTCCACATCAATAACGCCCGAGGGATGTCCAATGCGGACAACATGCCCCTCGGGGGACTGCCCTGCAACCTCCTGTACGATGGTCCCTGGAATCATAGCCGCGGCTCCCGTACACACCGTACCCGTAATGGGATACGCCTTGTGCATCCTGAGCATGAACAGAAGCCGCGAGATGAGATCCACCTCACTCGACTTCACCGGTTCTCCAGTACTGAAACTGGCGTACCCTTGCGCAGGCTCCACGAGAGCGATGAAAGGCACGTAGGGACTCCTCTCAGCCGCTTCCCGCCACTCTCCAACCATACCCATGAGCTGAGCGGCGTGCCCGCGCACTCTTTCGATAGAGTCGAGGAGCCCAGCATCGGCGTCTATCTCTGCCGGGGACTCAGTACCCTGCAACCCCAGTCGCGCCGCCCTGAGAAAGACGACTGGATTGCCGGCGTCCACGATGGAGACCTCTACCTGACCCACGCCATCCACCTCGAGAACGTCTCTCACGTTGTCGGTGGGCAGGATCTGGCCGGTGACGGCGCCCGCA
>Ga0307380_10012334_pt1 | contig 10648 bp, 7 predicted proteins | sample UN3MG_FD_202239 | JGI IMG/M metagenome (GOLD analysis project Ga0307380, IMG submission 202239) | Soil microbial communities from Risofladan, Vaasa, Finland - UN-3 | ecosystem: Environmental > Terrestrial > Soil > Coastal area > Acid sulfate soil | place: Finland: Risofladan, Vaasa | collected... | reverse complement strand
GAGTATATTGAAAAGCTCGTCCCTTTATTAGAAAAAGGTGATTTAATTATAGATGGAGGTAATTCCTACTTTAAAGATACGATAAGGCGTAATAGAAAGTTAAATGATTTAGGATTCTTATTTATCGGGACAGGTATTTCCGGAGGAGAAGAAGGAGCCTTAAAAGGACCGGCTATAATGCCTGGCGGACAGAAAGAAGCTTATGCCCTGGTAGAAGATATATTTAAGAAGATTGCGGCTAAATCCTATGATGGTGTTCCCTGTGTATCCTATATCGGCCCGGACGGAGCTGGCCATTTTGTGAAAATGGTCCACAATGGTATTGAATACGGAGATATGCAGTTAATCGGAGAGTGTGTTTGGGTCTTTAAAAATGCTTTAAACATGAGTTCTGAAGAAATTGCCCATATTATCGCTGGATGGAATAGTGATGAAGATGTCTTGCGGTCATATTTAATAGAAATTACCGGGGAAAGCATGAAAGAGAAAGATAAAAAAAGCGGGGAATATTTAGTTGACTTAACTGCTGATATTACCAGAATGAAGGGGACCGGTACCTGGACGGTGCAAAGCGCTTTGGAACTGTTAGTTCCTATTCCTACTATTACTGCTGCGGTTTTCTCGCGAGAGATGTCTCAGGATAAAGACTTAAGATTAGAAGTATCAAAAAAATTATCAACTTTCAAGGAAAAATATGTGGGGGAAAAAGAACGGTTTATCGAAATTGCCCATGATGCCCTGTATCTGGCCAAGATTTCTTCTTATGCCCAGGGTATGGCTTTATTGCAGGCTGCTTCCAAGGAATATGAATGGGACCTCAATTTGGGAGAAATTGTTAAGGGATGGCGAAGTGGGTGTATAATCCGCGCTCAGTTTTTAGATGAAGTAACCAAGGCCTACGAAAAAAACCCAGAAATACTCAATCTTTTAACTGCTCCTCGATTCGCTGAAGTGGTTAAACGAGATCTTAACAAATTAGCCAACTTTATCGAGATTGCTCATTGGGTAAAAGTGCCCGCCCCGGCTATGGATAATGCTTTTGATTATATTCTTCAACTGGCCAGTCCGGTAATGATTTCTGCCCAGGTATCAGCCCTGCAACGAGATTATTTTGGAGCCCATGGTTACTTTAAACTCAAAGGATCAGATGATCCGGAAGTAATGACTGCACCGGATGGAAAAATGAGAGAGTTTCATACCGAATGGATGCTCCCCGGACGCCCGGAGAAGGAAATTTAAATAGTATATAGTCGATAGTATATAGTATATAGTATATAGCATGCAGAGGTAGGGGTTTGATTTCTTGAACCCGCAAACAACGGGTCGGGTAAATCCGACCCCTACGGCAAGTGTTTTGTCATTGCGAGGGAGTTAAACGACCGAAGCAATCCCAAGCAGGGATTGCCACGCTCCCTAAGGTCGCTCGCAATGACTATTTACTATTCACTAACGGCTAGTTAAGGGAGGCTTAGTTATGATCTATATTGAAAATCTCAATGGAGAATTAACAGAAAAACAGTTGGGAGAAATGGTTAAGAAAAGCTTGCAAGGTTTTACTCATCCAAAGAAGGTTTTATTAATTCACCCTGACTATACCAGAACAGACTTTTCTGATAAGTTAGTGCCACTTATCTACCAAGAATTAAAAGGGAAAGGGGTAAAGCAGGTTGATTTTTTAAATGCCGGCGGTACTCACCGAGCAATGACTATAGAGGAGATTAGGAATAAGTTAGGGCTTTCCGCTCAGCTTAGTTTTATTAATTTCTATAATCATGAATATAACAACCCTCAGCAACTAGTAACGGTTGATGAAATTTCTTCATCTTTTGTCGCAGAAAAAACTCAAGGAGAACTTTCTCAATCTATCCCGGTAGTGGTAAATAAATTAATTACTGAAGATTATGATTTGATAATTGCTTTAAGCGGAACCTTACCTCATGAATCAGCAGGTTATGCGGGAGGGTTAAAGGTGTTTTTTCCGGGTATTTCCGGCCCGGAAGTAATAGATTTGATTCACTGGGCGGCAGTACTAATTGGTATTCCTCAGATTATCGGTACCATTGATAATCCTGCACGGGAAGTGATAAATAAAGGTTCTTCTTATATATTTAACCAGATAAAAGCACCAACAATTTCTTTTAATATGGTCTTTGAAGAAAAAGAACATCAGGTAATACCAAAAGGTATATATGTAGGTGAGGGGTTTGATGGTTTTATTAAAGCCTATAATCAAGCGGCAAAAGCAAGTTCTCAACTCCATGTAATTTATTTAGATGAACCTCTTGAATATGCTGTCCAGGTTATTGAAGAAAGCTATGATGAGATTTGGACTGCCGGCAAAGGTTCCTATAAATTGCAGAGTCCTGGAGTAATGACTCTAAATGGAGAGATTATTATCTATGCCCCTCATATCAATTGTTTCCATTCTCGACCGGAGATGGACATTGCCTTAAGACAGGTAGGGTATCATGGCAAAGATTATATAAAAAAATATTTAAAATCAAATCCCGATTTTAGTAAAAATATAGCTGCTCATGTTATAAATGTAAGAGGAGCGGGAAGCTTTGATGTTAATTCTGGGAAAGAGGAGTTTAATTTTAAAGTTACTTTGGCTACCGGAATTTCTCAAGATATTTGTGAATCAGTAGGATTGGGTTATCGGAACCCTGATTCAATCCATAAGGAAGATTTTATTAGGCCAGGGAAACTCTGGATCAAAAATGGAGGAAAATATCTTTATAAAATAAAATAAAGTATCAAGTAAATCTAAATATAATCTGCGAAATCTTCTTAATTGGTGTAATCTATTAATAATCTGTATAATCAAATGCAAAAGAAGGGAAATAGATAGATGAAAAATGTAGTTATTGCTCAATCAGGCGGACCAACTACAGTAATAAATAATAGCGTTAGAGGGGCAATTGATGAATTAATTCTCTCTAAAAAAATTGATAAGATATATGGAGCAAAGATGGGTATTCTCGGAGTTCTAAAAGAAGAACTAGTAGATATTTCTGCTCAGGAACCACATCAAATAGCTTTATTAGCAGAAACTCCATCTGCTGGAACAATAGGTAGTTGTAGGTATAAAATAAAAAACGAAGAGGATTTAGTCCGTATCGTCGAAGTCTTTAAAAAACACAATGTGGGATATTTCTTTTATTGTGGAGGCGGAGACTCCATGGACACAGCTAATAAAATAAATGAATTGGCCAAGCGAAAAAATTTAGTGCTGATTTGTACCGGCATTCCCAAAACTATTGATAATGACGTAGGAGGACCATTGCAAGCTGATGGAACATTCGCAGTATGTGATCATGACCCGGGATACGGGAGTGTAGCTCGCAATTTAGTCATTAATATACTGGAGGCAAATGAGGAGAATAAAGCCAGCTATACCAGCGACCCTGTTTTGGTTATCGGAGTAATGGGAAGAAAAATCGGCTTTATTCCGGCTGCAGCAAGGCTGGCTGATTCCAAAAGAGAAATTCCTTTATTAATAATTCTTCCCGAATCTTTATCCAAAGATGATTATCAAAGTAACTTAGAATTTATTACCGAAAAAGTTAATGAAAAATTAGAAAAACAGGAAAGGTGTATTGTAGTTATCGGAGAAGGGGTAAATGTGGGGGATTTGGGAATACTGCGAGATAGTTTCGGACATGCTCAATTCAGTGCTTCCGAAAAAACTGTAGAACAAGCACTTACTAATTATCTTAACGGAATAGACAGGAAAGATAACCAGGGAAGAGCACAAAGTAGATTGATAGTCAGAGGAATAGCGCGCTCGGAAAGACCGGGTACTCGCCAGAGAAGAGAGATTGCCTATGGATCTGAAATTGACAAAGAAGAGGCTTATAAGGTAGGCGCTTATGCCGCCAAAATTGCTTTATCCGGAGAGAATGGCTTTATGTCGACTATAATTAGAAAACCTAAAGATGTTTATAAAATCTCCTATGATAAAGTTCCTTTAGATGTGGTGGCTAACTCAGAAAGGGAATTCCCCCAGGAGTGGATTAGCGGAGATAGAGTAGATGTAACTGATGAGTTTATAAATTGGGCTTTACCTCTTATTGGAAGCCCGCTCCCTCAATTTACGAAATTTAAAGAGACTTATGTTCCTAAAAAATGCGGAGAATATGTACCAGTAGAGTATAGAAAGTAAAATTCGTATCTCGTATCTCGTGAATCGTGTCTCGCGAAGAAGAAGCAGTCCAGGTGCCAGAAGTAGGGGTTCGATTCATCGAGCTCGCAAAACCCGGGCCGAATAAATTTGACCCCTACAAAAAAATCTGAAAATACTTACAGAATTTTTATTTCCTATCCTCTTTTAAAAAGAGATTAAATGTATAAGTTAAATAAAGTTTAAATTATAAAAGACGAATATTTTTTTTATGATCCTATAGGCTAAACGCTACCCACTGTAGCTAATATCAGGAAGGAGACGGAATAATGGCCTTGCCCAGACTTACCGAAGAACAGATAAAAAAAGATCCGGAACAACAGTTAAGAAACTTTAAAAGGACTAAAGATTTCTTAGTAGCTATAGATACCGATGGCTGTGTTACTGATAATATGAATGGAAAACAGATGCTGATTTTTCACCCCCAGTTTATGGAATTTTACCAATTGTGGGAGATTGAATCTTACTACCGGGAAATTGCTGAATATTATAATCTTTTTTCTATAGATAGAGGGTGTAACAGATTTATTGCCATCCAGCTCACCCTTACTGCTCACCAGAACAGAAAGGATGTTCAACGAGTGTTACAGGAAAGGCATATAAAATTACCCAATATAAAACCCCTAAACGAATATATTGCCTATACCAAGGAGAATAAGTTGGGTTTGGGGAATCCAAGTTTGGAGGAATTTCTCAATCAAAATCCCAAAAATTTTGCTTTATATAAACTTTTAGGTTGGAGCGAGGCTGTAAACAGAATGTTTCCTCATATTTCTGCCAGGATCCCGCCTTTTGACAAAGTTAAAGAATGTTTGGAGTTAATGGCTCAATATGCAGATATATTAATTGTCTCTAAAACTCCATACTCAGATTTAGCAAATTACTGGGAAGCTCAAGGGATTGCTCAATATGTCCAAATTATTGCCGGTCAGGAAATGGAGTCAAAGGGACATCACATTGAAGTAGCAAAAAGGGCAGGTAATTATGAAGATAATCAGGTATTAATGATCGGTGATGGTGGTGGAGATTTAAAAGCAGTTAAAGTAAATAATGGGCTTTTTTATCCTACTCCACCTGGACAAGAACAGAATGCCTGGGATAATTTTCCTCAGGCATTTCAGCGATTTGTCAAAAGAGAATACAAAGGGGAATTTGAAGATAAACTTTTAGATCAATTTAAAAAATCGCTTCTTACTTCCCCTCCCTGGCAGGAAGATGGTTATGATCACGTAAGATCTTATAGAGAAAAACAGGAGATAAGAAAAACCCTGTATGCAAAATTTAATCCCCAGGGTAGGCTGCTTATATTGTAAATGTTAAATGTTTTTACAAATTCTTGATTTTTTTAAAAAAATTTGTAAAAAAGGAAGGAGGTTGATAAAAATTATAGTATTGTAGTATAATGTATATATATAAGAAAATTATATATTCTTATATGGTTAAAAAACCATAAAAATTAAAATTAGGAGGATTTTTATGAAAAGGTTAATTTTAACGTTGTTATTGGTTATGGTTATAGTAGGTAGTGTGTTTATCGCAGGTTTGGCAGCAAGTAAAGTGCTTCATATGTATACCGCATTTGATACCGAAGAAGCTCAATATTACATTGAGGCCTTTGAGAAAGAAACTGGAATTGATGTAGAATGGGTGAGAATGTCTTCCGGTGAAGTATTGGCCCGCATAGAAGCAGAAGCCGCGAATCCTCAAGCCAGTCTCTGGCACGCTGGTTCCAACACATCTCATATAAATGCAGCATTAAAAGGGCTGCTATCACCTTATAAGCCTAACACGGATTTCGAGCTATCAGGAATATTACATGCCGAAGACTGGGCTTGGACAGGATTCTATACCGGTGCAATTGGATTTGTCTCCAATATAAATTTTTTAGAAAAAAATAATGTACCCGCACCGACTTCCTGGTCTCATCTTTTACACCCGGCTTTTAAACAGAATGTTGCCATTGCTTATCCGTATACTTCCGGTACTTCTTATACTACTTACGCTACTCTTATCCAAATGGTTGGACTGGAAAAGGCTCTGAACTGGTGGGAAGAATTTGATAGACAAAGTATTTTTCAATATACTACATCAGGAACCGGATGTATACCGATGGTTGGATTAGGCGAAATAGCTGTAGGCATTGCTTTCTCACACGATATCCTTGCCAAGGGTGTAAATGAAGGATATCCGGTAGTTATGACCTTCCCCCTGGAAGGAACTGGTTATGAAGTTGGGGGTCTTTCTTTAATTAAGGGTGGACCGGAACCGGAATTAGCAAAGAAATTTATTGACTGGTGTTACACTAAACAGGCACAGGATCTCTTCCAGAAATATAACCGCTTACCGGTTAATCCAAAAGCAACAGTTGCCGAAGGTTCAGTCACTTTAGATAAAGTAAAATTAATCGATTATGACGCAATTTGGGCGGGCGAACACAAAGATGAATTGGTTACTGCTTGGAGAGACAGGATAGGAAAATAATTAAAGTGTGTTAGTGAAGCAATGGATAAATAATAATCCCTGTTACTGGTTGATTATTTTAGTAGCAGGGATTATTATATTAACAGCACAAATATTACAGGATTAGAAAATATGAACAGCTCAAATAGAAAAATACAGGAAATTACCGGAAATCTCCGTTTGATATGGAAAGAACCGTTATTATTTGTATCTATCCTGGCAATTTTTTATTGCTTAATAGCATTTGTGGTATTTCCGATATTTCAAGTCTTTAAAAACAGCTTATTTATTGATCAGCAATGGAATTTTTCCAACTATTCAGCAATTTTTTCTAAAAGATATTATTATCAACCTTTCTTCAATAGCATGCTTTTAGGAGTGTACACTGCAACGATAGGCACTATCATTGGGTTTATCTTTTCTTATGCTCTTACCAGAACTCCAATGCCCTTTAAAAATTTCTTTCGGATGACCGCAACCTTCCCTATTATCTCCCCACCCTTTGTCGTTGCACTATCCGCCATTCTGCTCTTTGGGAGGGCGGGGAATCTCAATCCTTTTTTGACTAAAATTATTGGTGACTATACCATATATGGGTTAGGAGGATTGATACTTGTTGAAACCATTGCTTATGCCCCTACTGCTTTTTTAGTACTTTACGGTATTCTTCAAGCCATTGATCCATCATTAGAAGAGGCTTCTATGGATTTGGGAGCATCGAGGGCAAAAGTGTTTTCTACCATTACTTTGCCTTTGGCTACTCCAGGCATTGCCAGTGCCTGGCTTTTGGTATTTATCCAATCATTGGCTGATTTCGGGAATCCTATGGTTATTTCTGGAAATTATCGAGTTCTTTCAGTGCAGGCTTTTTTACAAATTACCGGGATGTACGATTTACCTCGGGGCTCTACTCTGGCGATACTTCTTTTTATTCCAACTATAGTTGCTTTTTTTCTTCAAAAATACTGGGTTTCTCGAAAATCATATGTTACCGTTACCGGAAAGCCTACCGGCGCAACGATTAAGCAGTTGGAATGGTATATAAAATTACCGGTTTATACCTGTTGTATTATTTTTACCGGAATGGTGTTTCTTTTTTATGGAACCATCGTTCACGGTTCTTTTCAGACCCTCTGGGGAGTTAACTCCACCTTAACCCTAAAACATTATGTACAAGTGTATCAGGTAGGCAAAGATTATTTAATTGATTCTTTAATTCTTTCATCTGTAGCTACGCCAATAGCCGGTATCATAGGCATCTTTATCGCTTTTTTGGTCATCAGAAAAAAATTTATTGGTCGCGGTGTAATGGAGTTTATTTCTATGCTTACCTTTGCGGTTCCCGGAACGGTAGTGGGAATAGGATATATCTTGGCTTTTAACCAGAAAACTGTGCTGTTTCCTATTGTAATGACCGGAACAGCCTGGATTATTATCATTCTTCTGGTATTTAGAAATATGCCGGTAGGGATACGCTCTGGAATTGCTGCTCTGCAGCAAATTGATCCTTCTATTGAGGAAGCTTCAACTGATCTAGGCGCAGATAGTAATACTACTTTTCGTAGGATCACCTTGCCTATGATTGCTCCGGCTTTTTTCTCCGGTCTTGCCTATAATTTTGTAAAAGCTATGACTGCTATCAGTGCAGTCATATTTGTCGTATCGGGTAAATGGAATTTAATTACTATAGCCATATTGCGTTTTGTGGATAATAGCAGGTATGCACAAGCAGCAGCAATGAGCAATTTATTGATTATTATTGTATTAATTGCCCTGGGGATTATTCAGTTAATAGTCAATCGAATTGGTAAAGGCGTAAGAACCATTGATATTGTTGCCTAATTATAAAAAAAAGAAAGGATTTTTTATGAAACAGGATTATCTTGTTCTTAAAAATTTAGAAAAAATTTTTGGAAGCGGAAAAGAAAGTGTCAAAGCAGTAGATAAAGTTAATTTAGAAGTAAAAGAAGGGGAACTAGTGACTCTTTTAGGACCTTCCGGGTGTGGTAAAACGACTGCTCTTCGAATGATATCTGGCTTTGAACTGCCTACATCCGGGAAAATATTTATTGATGGAGAAGATGTAACTACCACCCCTCCCAATCAACGACCCACCACTATGGTGTTTCAAAATTATGCTCTATTTCCGCATATGACTGTATATCAAAATATTGCCTATGGATTAAAGATACACCGAATAGCAGAAAAAGATATTCGACAAAGAACAGAAGCTATTATGGATTTAGTGGGTTTAAAAGGATTAAATAATCGATCTCCAGCACAACTTTCTGGAGGTCAGCAGCAACGAGTTAGCTTGGCTCGTTCTTTAATTATGGAGCCTAAAGTATTATTGCTTGATGAGCCTCTTTCAAATCTTGATGCCAAGATGCGGGTATCTACCAGGTTAGAGATTAGAAAAATACAACAGAGAGTTGGCATTACTTCTGTCTATGTTACTCATGACCAGGAAGAGGCTGTGACCCTTTCCGACCGAGTAGTTATTATGAATGCAGGTAAGATTCAACAGATAGGCACCCCTCAGGAAATCTATGCTCATCCGGTTAATTATTTTGTAACTGATTTTATTGGTAAAGCAAACTTTTTAGAGGGACGAGTGGCAAATATTTTATCTCAGGAAGAAATTGAAGTCGATATAAAAGGGGTAAAATATAAAGTGTCTATACCAAAGAATACCTTTTCTGAGGGAGATAAAATATTTCTGGTTATTAGACCTGAATCTGCAGATCTGGAACCCAAGAAACCAGGTGCTATTACTGGTCTGATTAGTCAGGTGATTTATCTTGGCTCCAGGATGGTGTACGAAATTGAAGTCGAGAAGAATTTCCTTACCGTAGAGATTACTAGCCCTCAGGAGCATAAAATTTATTCTATAGGAGAGGAAGTATCTGTAATTTTAAAAGAAAAAAGTTTGCATGTTATACCTTACGAGGAGATTAAAAAATAAAAAAAGATTTTTTTCTTTAGGATGGTTTATCCTGAGACCTAAAACCTGCTAAAAAATAGGGTTCGATAACTTAATTTGTATTCTTATATTTATTATCAATAAGGTTATTAACTTCTTGCATAGTTCGCTGAAAAGGTCCTTCTGCTTCCATCTTTAAACTGGTTACCGCAGCTGCCCAGATAGTTGCCTCTTGGGGAGAAGCACTTAATCGTTTGGCAGTATAAGAGGCAATACACGTATCTCCCCGTCCGCTTCTTCCTATAATTTCTTTAGGTAAGAATTTTTCTTCATAAAATTTACCATCGGCAAAGACTAACAAACCTTCACGGTAAGTTATGATTACTTCTTTAGGTCCCAAATTATGCATTTTTTGAGCAGCTGTATAGAGATTACATTCACCGAATAAAAGTCCCGCTTCTACTGCATCAGTTTTTAAAATATCCAAACAGGTAAATATATCGTTTCTTTCCGGCCATTCCTTGGGAACTAATTTACCATTATCATTTACCCGGATAAAGCTCTGCACGTCAGCGGAAAGAATAGTTTTCTTTTTCGACAGTTTCTCTATAACTTGCAAGCTAACCTCATCACGCATAGAGGCGCCTACAACGATTGCTCTGGCTTGGATTTTTTCCACTTCAACCGGGGTGAAAGGACCTGCTGAGCTGGTTACATAGATGATCCGTTCATCAAGATTGGAAGTGGGATATTCTAGACGCAGACAAGTAGATTGAGGGGAAATATGTGCGAATACATCCACACCTAAGTGTTTTAGTTTTTCAACTACATAAAAATCTTCTTTTGCTAAACGGGTAACTGCTGCTACTTTAAGCCCCATCCTTACTGCCACATTAGCACCGTAATTAAAGGCGCCACCATCGACAACTCTGATGCCCGAATTAGAAACAATAGTATCTTTAGTGTAATGTCCTATGAAAGCAATGTCATAAAACTTTGCAGTACTTTCCATCTTATCATCTCCATTATCTATTATAAAACTAATAATTTAATGCTTTTGTCTTCTTTGCCCAGTCATTGTG
>Ga0307380_10012333_pt1 | contig 10649 bp, 8 predicted proteins | sample UN3MG_FD_202239 | JGI IMG/M metagenome (GOLD analysis project Ga0307380, IMG submission 202239) | Soil microbial communities from Risofladan, Vaasa, Finland - UN-3 | ecosystem: Environmental > Terrestrial > Soil > Coastal area > Acid sulfate soil | place: Finland: Risofladan, Vaasa | collected... | reverse complement strand
ATTTGGCAAGGGAATTCTTGAAGGTGTAGCGGCTCCAGAAGCAGGTAATAGTGCAACCTGTGGGGCTTCTATAATTCCCCTTCTTATATTTGGTATACCGGGTAGTGCTACTGCTGCCTTGATAGGAGCAGCACTTATAATGCAGGGTATTAACCCAGGACCATTAGTGTTCCAAGAAAATACACTTATAATGTTTTCCTTCTTTGTGGTCATTTTTTACGCAAGCGTAATGAATCTGGGTATTGGTTATGCTTTGATTCCTCTCTATGCTAAAATTGCCATGGTAAAGCCTCGGTTCCTTTTTCCTTCAGTATTTCTTTTCGCTCTTATTGGAACGTACGCTTCCAGGAATTCTGTCACTGATATCTGGATTCTTCTTGTAGCCGGGTTACTGGGTGCACTTTTAAGGAAAGGTAAATTCCCCCTTGGACCCTTGGTTTTAGCTTTTATTATTGGACCAGGTGCTGAAAAGGCTCTTCGCCAAGCTCTTTTGATAGGAGGAGGGGAATGGAGTGTCCTTCTTAAAAGCCCTATAGCAATAGGGTTTTACGCCATAAGCGTTGTGAGCATAATACTCCTAATCAGGTTTCAGAAAAAATTAGCTTAGTTAAAATTAAAAATAAGAAAGGAAGGAGCTTCATAGATGAAACGATTTTCCCTTAATTATGATCTGTTTTTATCAGGTTTTATTACATTTATTGGGCTTGTTGGGCTAGTTTATCTCCACTTTGAAGAATTGAGTATGGGAGCTGGAATAGGAGCAAAGCTTTTTCCCCAGCTTTCCCTTTTGGTAATGTTCATTTTTGGAGTATTAATGGTGGTTGATGCACTAGGTGTAAAACATGCAGTGGCGTACCCTGAGATAAATATTTTATCTATCGCTCTTTTTTTGACGCTATCGATATTGTATGTACTATTTTTAACTAGAATAGGAATAATAACAGCTACATTCTTGTTCTTTCTTGCTTCTTTTAGTATCCTTGCACCTAAGGGGTGGATTGCAAGCTTGAAGAGCAGTATAATTTACGCAGCCCTTTTAACATTCCTTATGTGGATTATTTTTGTACGAATATTCGGCATTATTCTGCCTCAAGGGCTATTAATCTAGGAAGCAGAGGTTTTAATAAAAAATTATGAGAAAGATTAGATTGACTTCTGTTAAAGAAGAGGTGCTTGAAAAGCCTTGTAAGATAAGGGATTCAGAGTTTTCTGAAAGGCAAAAATTTAAATTTAAAGGAGTGGAATTTTATGATGGATAATACAAGTTGGAAATTTTCTCGTTCACGTAAAAAAAGTGAAGAATTATTAAAAGGGACAATTGATATACATGTTCATGCCGGTCCCCATCTTATAAGTAGCCCGAGGAGTGTTAACCCTATAGAGGCGGCTATTGAAGCAAAGGAAGCAGGTATGAGGGGTATTGTTTACATGGATGTTTTTAATATGTCTGTGGGAACATCATGGATAGTTAATCAAGTTGTTGAGGGATTTACTACGTATGGTGGAATAATATTGAATACTGTCTATGGAGGGATGAATCCAAGGGCGGTTAAAACGGCTGTGCACTATGGATCAGGAGCACGTTATGTTAGTTTTGGAGCACACTCCACTTATTACCAGGCTTATAAGGAAGGGCGCTATGAAGATGGAAAATGGATTACCCTAAGGGAAAAGTACCCCAAATTTGTAGAAGAGGAATTGAGTCGTTGCATAAGAATTCCTCAGGGAAAACCCGGACCTGAACTTACTGAAATACTAGAAATTATAGCGGCTAACCCACAGATTTATCTTGTTACAGGACATGTTTCCAATGAAGAAGCATTTAGATTAATTGAATTGAGTAAAGAATTTGGAATTAAAAAGGTTGTTGTCTCCAATGCCGTTATAGAAAACATGTCTGATGTTGAAATAGAAAAAGTTGCAGCATCCGGTGCGTACGTGGAACGTTTACTAGCTGCCCATACACATACCACTACAATTCCCAAGACTCACTATTATGTCGAAGAAGAATATAAGGCTATGGACGAAGGGCTTAAAGGGACAACCAGTACGGGTGTTGCGGGAGTAGCTGCACAAATCAGTAAATTTGGGTCAGAACACTTTATTATCGGAACAGATTTTGGAGTATATACGCTGCCAACACCAGTAGAAGGTATGCGTGAATTTATAGCTTGTCTGCTCGATATGGGACTAAGTGAAGAAGAGATACGTACGGTAAGCAGTACAAATCCTGGAAGACTCCTTGGATTTAACGATTAAACCCGTAAGATAAATAATTTACAGGGAGGAGCAAAGTTGAAAAAAATAAAGATTACTTTTCTAAAAGAAAATGTTTGGGCGGTAGCCATTTTACTCGAGGACAAGGCTCCTCAAACATGTAAATTGCTTTGGGATGCTGTAGAAACCCCCTTGGAAAACTATGCAATCCATGCAATGTTTACCGGCAGAGAATTGTCCTTTCCAATTTCATATCAGAAGTTGGATAATAAAAAAGCGTTAAATATACCCCCGGAGAATCAGATAGTATTTCCAGTGCCGGGTGACCTTATCTGGAATGCTTACTATCCATATCAATGGCAGGGAGTTCCACACCCGGTTTATGATTTTGGAATTTTTTACGGAAGAGATGCTCGTATCTTTCTTCCTATGGGCTGGAGGCCAAGTAACCATTTTGGATGCATCGTGGAGAATCTTCAAGAATTCGCTGAAATTTGTGCCAACTGTCAGAGTGAAGGAAAAAAGTTAATGAGAATTGAAAGAATAGAATAACCTTGAGGAAGCACATAATTGCTACGAACATCCGTTATATGATTTTTCAAAAAAGTTATAATTCCAAATAATAATAAAAAAATAGTTGCTGTTGTTGGGGTACCCATATTTATTAAATTTTCTAAGAACATTATAGAAATGGAGGGAAAAGAAATGGCTATTTATACCGAAGAGATTGCAGATTATATCTGGAGAAACGGCGATATTATTCCCTGGAAAGATGCTACGGTACATGTAAATTCCGTTGGCCATGCGTCGGTGGCGGGAGTCTTTGAAGGGATTAAGGCATACTGGAATGAAAAACACGAACAGCTGTATGCATTCCGGCTTCCGGAACACATGCAGCGTTTTGTTCAATCGATAAAAATGGTGCGATTCGCTTTTGATTACAGCGTAGCCGACCTCAATAACGCAGTACTGGAGCTTCTAAAGGCCAACAAGTATAAAAGAAGTGTGTATGTCAGGCCGTATATATTTCAGAAAGGAATGGTCCGGGAGCTGCTACAGGCAGTTCCGGGTAAACCGGTAGAGACTATTATCGATTCCTGGCCCTTTCAGGCCTATCAGGACCCTTCCCACTCCTTGAATGTGGGAGTAGTCTCATGGGTACGGATTGCCGACAATGTGATGCCTCCCCGGTTGAAAGCCTTCTCGAACTATCATAACGGTCGTTTGGCTGCCATGGAATCGCAGGCTGGCGGATATGATTGGCCGATCCTTCTGGATTCTACCGGTAAAGTGACCGAAGGTCCGGGAGCTTGTTTACTTCTGGTGCGGGATGGAAAGGTGATAGCGCCGCCTATTACCAGCGGTATTCTGGAAAGCGTTACCCGGGATACGGTAAAAGTATTGGTTGAAGAAGTACTCAAAATACCTTTTATCGAACGGGTGGTAGACAGGACGGAATTGTATCTGGCCGATGAAGTGTTTTTTGTAGGAACCGGTTGGGAGATTAAACCGGTTGCCTCGGTGGATCGTATTACTGTCAGTGATGGAAAGGTAGGGAAAATAACGTCCCAGATTCAGGATTTGTATAAGCAAGTCGTCCTGGGTGAAGATTCCCGATATATGAAATGGCTGACCCCGGTATACTAGAGATCCGGCTTAAACAGAATGGATGGAGAAAAAAATATGAAACAATTGAAATTGTCGTCTCTTTTTAAACCCGCCTTCCTTGCCGTAGTGGGAGCTTCCGAAAAACCGGGACCGGGATTGCAGGTCATTGAAAACTTGCGGGTTCTGGGGTTTAAAGGAAAAATAATTCCCGTAAATCCGAAGTATGAGAAGGTTTTAGGGTTACAATGTTTCCCTTCGCTTACCGCGGTTAAGGAAGCCGGTTTTTCCGTTGACATGGTGGCTATCTTGTTGGGAAAAAACAATGTGCTGCCGGTTGCAAAAGAAGCGGCTGCCACAGGCGTAAAAGCTGCTTGGGCCTTTGCCGCCGGTTTTGGTGAGGCAGGGGTGGAAGGGAAGGCGATAGAGAATGAATTACGTAATTTGTGTGCGAAGAGCAATATGCTTTTCCTGGGTCCAAATTGTGTAGGATACCTAAATCCTAACGATAAAACCGGAGCATACAGTGCTCCTGTTCCCAGGGAAATCAAGGGGGGCAATATCGGGATGGTTACCCAGAGCGGATACCTGGGACTTGCGGTTGCCAACAACAGCAGGGGTCTCGGATTTGGCCTGATTTGCACCACTGGGAACGAAGTGGTGATAGATGCGATTGACTGTATGGACTACATGTTAAATGATGAAAGAATTGATGTAATATTGGCCTTTATAGAACAGTTTCGTAGGCCCGATAAACTGATTGAGGTAGCCTGGAAAGCTAAAGAGAAAGGGAAACCCATTGTTTTGATAAAAGTTGGGAAATCTGCTATAGCACAGAGAGCCACTATAACCCACACTGGTGCTCTGGCTGGTTCGGATGATGTTCAGGATGCCTTGTTTGAGAAGTTGGGGATCATTCGGGTATACGACTTTGATGAAATGTTTGAAACCGCAGAGCTGTTATCCAAGGTAAAATCTAAAATGCCGAAAGGGGAAAATGTTTTCACTGTAACCCTTTCAGGAGGGGTAATCAGTCTTATAGGAGACTTGAGCGACTCCCTAAATATCAACTTTCCTCCATGGAGCGAAGAGGGTAAGGCCAAGCTTCGGGAAATCCTACCGGATTTTAGCACCATAGCGAATCCTCTTGATGCCTGGGGCAGCGGACGAATAGAAAAAACCTACCTTTCCTGTCTTCAAGCCGCAGTGGATCAACAGCAAGCCGATATGATTTTAGTCGTCCAGGATGTGCCCGGCGGAATGTCCCCTCGGCAAGTGGACCAGTATAAGGTGGTGGCTAACGCGGCAGTAGAAGTGGCGAAAAAAACGGAAAAACCTGTGATCATGTTAAATAACCAATCCAGTGGTTTTAATGAAGAAATCCGTGATATCATGAAGGCAAGCAATGTCCCTCTTTTACAGGGTACCCGGGAAGGACTTCTTGCGCTGAATCATCTTGCAAACTACGCTAATTTCCTGCGGAAACCGGTGCCCGTATTCACGGTAAAACGTAATGACTCTGCCCACAAAATGCTGCCGGAGGGTGATACGGTTTTAACCGAGTTTGAAAGCAAGAAGCTTGTGGCCAAATACGGTATTCCTGTTACGAAGGAATACTTGTGCCGTTCACGAGATGAAGCATTGAAGAAAGCCGAAGAATTTGGTTACCCATTGGTTATGAAGATTATATCAAAAGAAATCCAACATAAAACGGAAGCAGGCGTGGTTAAGCTCAATATAAAAAACGCAGCGGAAGCCGGGCAGGCCTATGACGAAGTGATTAGTAATGCCACAGCGTACAACCCGAACGCAATAGTGCAGGGAGTATTGTGTTACAGGATGATCGAGGAACCGGTTGCCGAAGCTATCGTGGGTGTTTTATCTGACCCTTACTTTGGACCCGCGATAATTTTCGGTTTAGGAGGAATTCTGGTGGAGATTTTTAAAGATCGTGCCCTTTTGATTCCTCCTTTCGAAAGAGAAGAGGTACGCAGAGCGATTGATTCGACCAAAGGAAGTAAACTTCTGTATGGTTTTCGGGGTAAACCTGAAGGTGATATCGAGGCTCTGATTGATGTTATTGTGAAAGTGGGAGAGATGACCGTGGACTTGGCTGGACGAATTGATGCATTGGATATAAATCCTTTGTTGATTCTTCCTGAGGGAAAAGGTGTTATTGCAGTAGATGCATTAGTTTCTATAAAGCGAGACTCAGAGATAAATTGATAGGAGGTAAGTGAATGAAAGAAATTTTATCAGGAAACGAGGCATTTGCACGAGGTGCCTATGAAGCTGGAATTCAGGTGGTTACCGGTTATCCCGGGACACCAAGTTCTGAAATAATTAAGACTATTGGAGAGCTATACAGTGAGGATATCTATTCTGAATGGTCTACCAATGAAAAGGTAGCTATGGATGCCGCGGCAGGTGCCGCCTATTCTGGCCGTCGATCCATGGTTACAACGAAACAGGTTGGAATGAATGTTTTGTCAGATTCATTGTTATATACCGTATATACCGGAGTTGAAGCGGGGCTGGTAGTAGTTACGGCCGATGATCCCGGACTATTCAGTTCCCAGAACGAACAGGATAACCGCTGGTATTCCAGACTGGCAAAGATACCAACTTTGGAACCCCAGGATAGCCAGGAAGCCAAAGATTTTGTAATCAAGGGAATCGAAATTTCAGAAAAATTCGATACCCCGGTGCTTATCAGGACAGTAATGCGCGTTTCTCACTCCAAGACTATAGTGGAATTGGGAGAACGACCGGAGGTCCCGAAAGAGGTTGGCAAATTCCCCCGTAACATACCGAAATATAACTGTACTGCTATGTATGCGAAAGAAATGCATGCCAAGGTGGAAAAAAGGATCTTAGATATCCAGGAATGGCTGGAAACTTCTGATCTCAATAAAATAGAATGGAAAGATACAAAGATAGGTATTATTACTGCTGGTGTGGTTCATACCTATGTTCGGGATGTTTTTCCCAATGCTTCTATTCTAAAGCTGGGTATGATCAATCCTCTCCCCAAAAAGTTGATAAAAGATTTTGCTTCCAAAGTTGATCAACTGATCATTATCGAAGAACTCGACCCTGTTCTGGAAGAGCAGGTCAAAGCGCTAGGCATAGGCGCCCAGGGTAAAGATATTTTTCCTCCCTGTTATGAATTACTTCCCGACAGGATGAAAGAACTTTCCCTAAAAGCAGGGCTGATAAAAGCTGAAAAAGTTCCTGAGAACAAATATCGGAAACTGCTTGATAGTCTCCCTACCCGTTCTCCCGTATTTTGTCCCGGCTGTCCTCACCGTTCAAGTTTTTACGTGATGAACAAACTGAAAGTGCCTGTAGCCGGTGATATTGGTTGCTACAATCTTGGTAGCATGCCTCCGTTTAATGCACAGCATACCATGGGAGCTATGGGAGCCAGTATCGGCGTTTTGCACGGGATTTCCCTGGCGAAGATTCCGGAAAATGCAGTATGTACCATCGGAGACTCCACCTTCTTCCATTCCGGAATGCCTCCCCTGGTGAATATGGTGCATAATGGCGGCCGCGGGGTCGTAGTTATTATGGATAACAGCAGTACCGCGATGACCGGCCATCAAGATAACCCGGGTATCGACTGGAGTGTAACCAAGGATAGAAAGGCAAAAAAAATTGAGATTGAACCTCTGGTACGGGCTATGGGGGTAGAAAAGGTGGTTACCGTCAATGCTTTTAAGGTAAAAGAAGTGAAAGCGGGTTTCGAAGAATGCCTTAAATTTGACGGAACGGCGGTCCTGATTGCCAAGGGCGAATGTATCTTTGTTTCCAGAAAGCCAAAACCGGCGTTTACCGTAAATAGGGAAAAATGTATTGCCTGTCATGCTTGTTTTGAGGTGGGATGTCCGGCGGTGGCTATGGATATAGTGAAAAACGAGAAAAACGGCAAGTTTAAAGCTAAGATAGATCCAACCCTTTGTAATGGATGTAGTGTCTGTTCTCAGGTATGTCCTACGGGGGCGATTGAGCCACCCGAGTCTGGAAGGAGAGTTTAGTAGAATGAAAGATATCAATTTTATTATAGCTGGTGTAGGTGGTCAAGGAACGATTCTCGCAAGTGATATCATGGCAGAGGTAGGAATGCTGGCTGGTTATGATGTTAAAAAGACTGATGTTTTGGGGTTGGCTATCCGCGGAGGTAGTGTAATTAGTCATATCCGGTGGGGAGAGAAGGTGGATGCGCCCATGTCTATGAGAGGTAAAGTGGATTACCTTCTAGCATTTGAACCCATTGAAGCCCTGCGGCAAATAGAATTTCTTAACCGGGGAAGCACCATTGTTTTCAATGAGTACAAAATATCTCCGGTCACAGTATCCAGTGGCCTTGCGACATACCCTGCGGATAATGTGATTGAAAAAGCGCTGAAAGATAGTGCTAAAAATATATACAGTATAAATGCCACCAACAAAGCGGTGGAGATTGGAAGTGTGAAAATCATGAATGTCATACTGTTGGGAGCGTTGACTCCGTTTTTGGACACCAATATGGAAATATGGGAAAAGGCGATTAAGAAATTCGTGCCGGAAAAATTCAAGGAAATCAACCTGAAAGCTTTTCATACCGGTCGTGAGATGATGAAAGTAAAAATAAAGGAGAAACTTGTATGAAAATCATGGTAATCAACCCCAACAGTTCAGTGGATATGACTAATCATATCCGTAAAGCTTTGGAAGTGATTAAGCGGCCGGAAACGGAGCTGGTCGTAACCTGCCCAGATAAGGGTCCTGTGGCCATAGAATCGGCTTATGATGAAACTCTGGCCGCTTTTTACTGTATGGATCTGGTAAAGAAGGCAAATAAGGAGAACTATGATGCTGTTATTATCGCCTGCTTTTCCGATCCCGGTTTGGCGGCGATGAAAGAAATTTCGGATATTCTAGTGGTGGGAATACAGGAAGCTTCAATGCATGTGGCTTCCATGCTGGGGAATAAATTTACTATTTTGACGCCTATGAAAAAAAGGATTCCCAGCAAATATAACGATGTCTGGCGCAATAAACTTCCCTATAACCTGGCATCGGTCCGGGAGTTGGGAATGACGGTAACCGAAACCGATGAAAAGCCGGATCTTGCACAGAAGCGGATCATGGAAGTGGCCAGGCAGGCTGTGGAAGAAGACGGTGCTGAAGTGATCATTCTTGGGTGTGCGGGAATGGCCGGATATGCTGAAAAAGCAGCCAAAGAGCTCAACATCGTGGTCATTGATCCCACTTTGGTAGCGTTCAAATACACTGAGGCGATGATAGAAGCGGGTATTAAACAATCAAAACGAGCACTGTATGCCTATCCTTCACCGAAAGAGTATAAGGTATAATATATATTCAAGTGTATTATTTTTAAGTGGCGTTTACACTTTTTACTCTTTTTAAAAGGATAATATTATGAGTATTGTTAGAGATAGTAATCTATGTTATGCAGGTTACAAAACCTGCCAATTGGTCTTGTCCTACCATTATGCTAAAGTCTTTTGGCCCGACCAAAGCAGTATTAGTATATCTCGTAATTTTTAAAATAAGATCATTGAACGATGTATTAAAATAACCTGCGCTGGTTTAGAAGATGATTATACTCGTCTTGCTTATTCTAAAATATTAAAATGATAAGAAGGCCTTTACTCTTACTTGTTTTATGTTTCGGGCTTTATATTGGCTTAAATAGATCTATAAATTTGAGTTTGAAATGGAATAGTTAGTGCTATAATAATGATGGTGGAATTACATATTAGATATGGTGTAAAAAAGAAGCAAGATAAGTACTAAGTATCTGTAAATGTATGTAGAAGAAAATTAAAGCAAAAAATTATATTAGTTATACCTTGCCTTATATTTTAGATTCTAGAAATGTGAAATAAATTAAACTATTGATATAGGGCAAAAGTGATTTTATTAGTAGAAGAGAGTGTAAATAAACTAAAAGAAAAAAATATCTAGAGGTGAAGATATGAATAAGTTCGATATGGTAGTCAAGTCAGATAAGATATTTACAGATGGCAGATTAATAGATGGTTATATTGGAATAAAAAATGGAATAATTACTGCCATAAGTAAAGAAAAATTAGAAGCAGATGAATTTATTGACGCAGAAAGAAAAATGGTTTTACCCGGTACCGTAGATCCCCATGTTCATATTAGGGCTCCCGGTCATGATGAAAGAGAGACCTTTGAAAGCGGTACAAAAGATGCTGCTTTAGGAGGGGTTACAACCATCATTGAAATGCCTTTTGCCTCTCCCCCTCCCTATTCTCCCGAAATAGTAAAAAACAGGATGAATGTTGCAGACAAAGAAGTGGTGGTTGATATTGCTTTTTTTGGAGCAGCAGGTACAGATCATTTGGATGATATCATTCCCTGTTCAAAATCTGGTATTGTGGCCTTTAAAACTTTTTTACATGGAGCACTTCCAGGTAGAGCCAAAGAATTTATCGGGCTAACTGCACCAAACACCGGAGATCAATACGAACTGATGGAAAAAATAGCTCAAACAGGTATAATGATAGGCTTTCACGCAGAAAATAATGATATGATTAATAAGAATATAGCCAAGCTAAGAAGAGAAGGAAAAACTTCTCCGATATATCATGGCCGGTCTCGACCACCGGTGGTAGAGATTGAGACAGTAGCAAAGATTTTGCTCTTTGCTGAAAAAATTGGTACCAAGGTAGAGATATGCCATATTAGTACACCAGAGGTGGTAGAATTAGTAAATAGAGCAAAATCTAAAGGAGTATATGTTGTAGCAGAAACCTGCCCCCATTATTTGTTTCTTAATGAAAATGTTCTGG
>Ga0307380_10012332_pt1 | contig 10649 bp, 7 predicted proteins | sample UN3MG_FD_202239 | JGI IMG/M metagenome (GOLD analysis project Ga0307380, IMG submission 202239) | Soil microbial communities from Risofladan, Vaasa, Finland - UN-3 | ecosystem: Environmental > Terrestrial > Soil > Coastal area > Acid sulfate soil | place: Finland: Risofladan, Vaasa | collected... | reverse complement strand
CTTTTCCCCGTCCCCTTCCCGCCGTGCGCTTCGCGAGAAAGATCTCGGCGCTTTGGGAGTCGGCCACCTTCCGTATGACTTGAAATCCGTCTATGGTTTCCGCCATGGCTGTCGATAGGGCTGGAGGACGTTGCGGGCGTCCGCCTGAGGTGGACTGAACCTCTATCCCTCCACGAGGGCGGCCGCACGGCTGTTATCGTCTGTTCCGGAGCAATGAATGATAACGGCCGGGTTCGCGGTCGGCAACCCAAAAATCTGTTGACCCCCCTTGGCTGGCGCCTAAAGTGGGGCTGATCGTCGTGGTTTGCCTTTGAGGGCTTCCGTATCCGCTCCCGCACATGACGCCTTGGAACCAGGTAACGATTATCGGGGTTGGCCTGATAGGCGGCAGTCTGGGCCTGGCCTTGAAAAAGGCGGGCCTGGCGCGCCGCGTGGTCGGCGTGGGCCGCCGGCAGGCAAGTCTCGACGCCGCGCGGTCGCGCGGGGCGTGCGACGAGACTACCTTTGACGCCGCTGCGGGCGTTCGAGGAAGCGACCTTGTCGTCCTGGCCACGCCCGTTGGAACGTTCGCCGAGAAACTGAAAGAGGCCGCCCCCGCCCTCGAGCCGGGCGCGGTCGTCATCGACGTCGGGAGCACGAAGGCCTGCGTCGTCGCCAACCTCGAACCGCTTGTGCCCGACGGATGCGCCTTCGTCGGATGCCACCCGATCGCCGGCAGCGAGCGGCGCGGCGTGGCTCATGCCCGCGAGGACCTGTTCCGCGGCGCCACCTGCGTCGTTACGCCCACCGCACGCACGCCGCCGGAGGCCGCCGAGCGCGTCATGGCCATGTGGCGCGCCCTGGGGATGGAGGTTCGATCGCTTTCGCCCGAAGCCCACGATCGGCTGCTGGCCGAGGTCAGCCACTTGCCGCACGTCCTGGCCTCGGTCATCGTCCAAGCCATGAGCGCCGAGGCGGAAACCCTCGTGGGGCCCGGCTGGGCGGATACGACGCGCGTCGCCAGCGGCGAACCCGTCCTGTGGCGCGACATCCTGATGAGCAACGCGTCGGAGGTGGGCGCGGCCGTCGAACGCACCCAGGGCATCCTGGCCGCCTTCCGCGCCGCCCTCCGCAAAGGTGACGCCGAACGCGTCGAGGCGCTCCTGGCTCAGGCCAAGCAGCGGCGCGACCGTCTCCTGGGCGAAACGAAAGGCCGCGCGCCATGATCTGGGAGGTCGAGATCCGCTGGGGCCGGCGCGCCCGCGACGTCCACGGCGAAGAGGTCCTCCGCGCAATCCGCGACCTCGGCATCGAGTCGGTGACCGCAGTGGAGTCGGCTCGCCTGTTTTACCTTGACACCTCCGCCTCTGCCGCCGACGTCCGCCGCATCGCCGCCGAACTCTTGGCCGACCCGGTCGTGGAGCAGTATGTGATCTCCGACGGCGAGAGCAAACCACAGGATTCGCGCCCCGTCGTGGTGGTGCGGCGCAAGCCCGGCGTGATGGACCCGGTCGCCGACAGCGCGCTCCAGGCGGTGGCCGACATGGGTCTTGAGGCGCGCCGCTGCCGCACGGCACGAAAGTATTACTTTTCCGGCGCCCCTTCGGACGCGGATCTCGGACGGATAGCCTCCAATCTTCTCGCCAACGATGTTATCGAGGATATCGAATACGTGGACGACCCCGCGTCGGTCCTTCGTGAGGCGGCTCCCTATGAGTTCCGCGTCGTCACCGTTCCCCTGTGCGAGGCGGACGACGAGGCGCTCGCGCAAATCAGCCGCGAGGGCGGCCTCTTCCTCAAGCGCAGCGAGATGCGGGCCATCCGGGAACACTTCCGCTCCCTCGGCCGCGACCCGACGGACGTCGAACTCGAAACCCTGGCCCAGACCTGGTCCGAGCACTGCGTCCATAAGACCCTGAAAGGCCTCATCCGCTTCTCGCGCCGAAATGGCGAGCCGCGCGAGGAAACCATCGACAACCTTCTGGGGAACACGGTCTTTCGCGCGACGAAGGAACTTGACCGGCCGTGGTGCGTCTCGGTCTTTGAGGATAACGCCGGCGTCATCGATTTCGACGGCCGATGGTGTGTGTGCTTCAAGGTCGAAACGCACAACCATCCGAGCGCGCTCGAGCCCTACGGCGGCGCGGCCACGGGGATAGGCGGCGTGATTCGCGATCCGCTCGGAACCGGTCTCGGCGCCAAGCCCATTCTGAACACGGACATTTTCTGCTTCGCCCCGCCCGACTATCCCGCCGACCGTCTGCCGCCCGGCGTCCTGCATCCGCGGCGGCTGATGCGCGGCGTCGTGGCGGGCGTCCGCGATTACGGAAACCGAATGGGCATCCCCACCGCCAACGGGGCACTCTATTTCGACGAACGCTACCTGGGCAACTGCCTCGTTTACTGCGGCAACCTCGGCCTCATTCCGCGAGACAAATGTTTCAAGCATCCCAGGAGCGGCCACAAAATCGTCCTCGTCGGCGGGCGCACCGGGCGCGACGGCATCCACGGCGCCACCTTTTCCTCCGGCGAACTGACGCACACGACCGGCGAAACGTTCAGCCACGCCGTCCAAATCGGCAACCCCATTATCGAAAAGAAAATGGTCGATACGCTCCTGGTGGCGCGCGACCGCGGCCTGTATTCAGCCATCACCGACTGCGGCGCGGGTGGCCTCTCGAGCGCCGTCGGCGAAATGGGTGAACATCTCGGCGCCGAGGTCTATCTGGAACGCGTTCCCCTGAAGTACCAGGGCCTCTCCTACACCGAGATCTGGATCTCCGAGGCCCAGGAACGGATGGTCCTGGCCGTCGAGCCGGAGAAGGTGGACGAGTTGCTCGCCCTGTTCGAGTCCGAAGACGTCGAGGCCACCGTCGTCGGCGAGTTCACCGACACAGGGCTCCTACGCATCCGCTACAACGGCAACCTCGTCTGTGACCTCGCCATGGAGTTCCTCCACAACGGTCTGCCGCGCTTCGAACGCACGGCCGAATGGACGCCGCCCGACCACCCCGAACCGGAGGTGAAACCCCAGGCGGATTACACCGAGGACCTGCTCAAGATCCTCGGCAGTTGGAACGTCTGCTCCAAGGAGTGGGTCATCCGCCAGTATGACCACGAGGTTCAGGGCCAGACGGTCGTCAAGCCCCTTGTCGGCGTCCGCGAGGATGGGCCCGGCGACGCGTGTGTCATCACCCCCCTTCTCGGCTCGACGAAAGGCCTGGCCGTCGCGTGCGGCATGAACCCGAAATACGGCGACGTGGACCCCTACTGGATGGCTGCCGCCGGCATCGACGAGGCCGTCCGCAACGTCGTGGCCGTGGGCGGCCGGCCGGACCGCATCGCCCTGCTCGACAACTTCTGCTGGGGCAATTGCGACAAGCCCGACCGTCTCGGCGCTCTGGTCCTTGCGGCCAAGGCGTGCTACGACGTGGCCGTTGCCTTCGGCACGCCGTTCGTGAGCGGCAAGGACAGCCTCAACAACGAGTTTGCGACCGGCTCTGAAACCATCGCCATCCCGCCCACACTTTTGATTAGCGCCATGGCCATTGTGGACGACATCCGCCGGTGCGTCACCATGGACCTCAAGGAGTCGGGCAACCCGGTTTACCTGGTGGGCCTGACGAAGAACGAACTGGGCGGCTCGCACTGGTATGCGTTGCGCTCCGCCATCGGCAGGACGGTTCCGCGCGTGGACACAGGTCTGGCCCCGCGCATCTTTGCGGCCGTGCATCGGGCCATCACGTCCGGGTGCGTGCGGGCCTGCCACGACCTTTCGGAGGGTGGTCTGGCCGTCGCCGCAGCCGAGATGGCCTTCGCCGCCGATCTCGGCCTCCAGGTTGCCCTCGACACCGTCCCGCGGGAGGCGGGCCTCGAAGACAATGGCCGCATCCTTTTCAGCGAGTCGCAGACGCGGTTCCTCGTTGAGGTCGCTGTGGGGCGTGCAGCCGAATTCGAGAAACGTTTCGACGGCCTGCCTTGCGCCTGCATCGGTGAGGTCACCGACTCGGGTCGCCTCGTCGTGACCGGAACGGGCGGCAAGACGGTCATCGACGCCGCCTGCGCTCGGATGCGGAACGCGTGGAAGGCCCCCCTCGCGTGGTAAGTTTAGCCGCCCGCCTTGGCGGGCGTGAATGATTCGGGAGCGACTATGCCCGTTCGCGCGTTAGTTTTGCGAACCGCCGGAACCAACTGCGACTTCGAGACCCAGTTCGCCTGGGAACAGGCGGGCGCCCGCGCCGACCGCATCCACATCAACCGCCTGATTGAGGACCCGAAAACGCTGGCGGCGTATCAAATTCTCACCATACCCGGCGGCTTCAGTTACGGCGACGACATCTCCGCCGGCAAAATCTTCGCCAACCAACTGGTCCACCACCTGGCGGAGATTATCCACGACTTCCTGCAAAAGGATCGGCTCGTCCTCGGCATCTGCAACGGGTTCCAGGTCCTGGTCAAGTGCGGCCTGTTGCCGGGTTCCAAGGATGGCGCCCTGACACTTACTCAGTCCGCGACGCTGACGAGCAACGACTCCGGACGCTTCGAGGATCGCTGGACGCACCTGCGCGTCGAGACCGACCGCTGCGTGTTTCTCAAGAAGGGCGAGGAACTCTACTTTCCCGTCGCTCATGCCGAGGGCAAGTTCGTTCCCGGCGACGGGATGCCCCTGGAGAAGTTGGAGCGCGCCGGCCTCGTGGCTCTCCGCTATGTCGGCCCCGATGGAAAACCCGGCGCCGGCTACCCCTGGAACCCGAACGGATCGGTGGACGACGTGGCCGGCCTCTGCGACCCGACCGGCCGCATCCTCGGCCTCATGCCGCATCCCGAGCGGCACATCTCGCCGTGGCACCATCCGCAGTGGACGCGGCTGCCCCCGCGTAAGACCGGCGACGGCCTGACCGTGTTTGCGCGCGGCGTGGGATACTTCCGGTAGGAGCGCCGCCCGCGCGCCGGAGACAAGTATTGTGTCAGCAGGACTGGAGATCGAGAACCAGCTTGGGCTCTTGTAAGGCGTGCCTGAGGAGTGTCTTGGCGGCGTTGTCCAAGAATGTGACAGCCGTTTTCTCGTCCTTCAAGACTTGCAGGTTTCCGTCAAAAGTTGGCGTCCTGCCGTGGGCAATAGCACTCCTGTAGGAGTACAGACATCCCCAAATAGTGTTGCTCTTATCCGAACTAAAACAGGAATAATCGATCAGATTGCTGAATCGTCCATTTAACAGACTCATCTTTGCCTTTATCTGGCGCGTCAGGCTGTCGTAGCCACCATGTGGATCATGGGTTAGAAGGGACTCAATAACCGCGAACACTCCGAGAGGATACAGGACGTTTCCTTGATACATCGGGCCGAGGCGAGCATACATCTCCACTGCAGCTTTGGTCGGAGCGAAGGTTGTCTCGACGGCCCGCTACGTAGTCTTTCAGATGGCGGAGGTGGCTATCCCTCGGAGGCTCTTCCGCGCCATCCTTGAGCGAATTCGACGACTCAGGCCCCCCTCCGTAGTGTTCAGATGAACAGGTTCGCCGCCGAAATCCCACGAAACGCAACGGGACGGCGGAGGCGGTCTGTCCCCGACCGGGGAAACGCGCCTTCCCGAGCCCACGGATGCGGGCTTCGACGCTGTCCGGAGGGCTCCGCAAGGGCTTGGGACGCTGGGAATCCGCTTGCCGAAACGCCCAAGCCTGGTAGAATCGTAAACACGGCTGGCGGTGGTCGTCAGCGAGCAGTCATCTGGGAAATCCCGGTTGATAAGTAGACGAGCATCGTTTCTGTCAAAGAACCCGTCAGACAGCGCGCCGGTCGCCACGCGAAGGCCGTTGTGGGCACATCCGCAAGGAGCCCGCAATGCCCGACATGCTGGACGACCCGACCGACATGACCCCGCCGCAGCGCCGCCATCCTCAACCGCCCGGAGGAAGGGCGTTTTGGGCGGCATCATTGCCTGGCAACGGCCGGATACCCCCTCCGCCGAGAAGGAAGAATGCTTGCTGATCTCACGATCGGCGATATACTCATCAGAAAGGCCGACGGTGGTCGTTGGCCAAAGGCCATCCGGGAAATCCCGGTTTATCAGAAGGAGAATCAGCATGAATCGCCGCACTGCGTTCACTCTTCTCGGGACTGCCGCACTGCTGCTGCCCGTTGTGCTCGGTGGGTGCGTCTGGGCAATGGATGATGACACTTTTGCTAGCGACAAGAACATGGCACGGGGCTATACGTTCCTCGACACCGGTACTGTTACCACCGTAGACGGGAAGAAATACAGGGGAGACTGGCGTGTGAGTAACTCAACCGGTAGCTACGAGAGGATTAGCCCGGGATTACCCAGGGTTGTCAACAGAAATTTCTACAACGAGCACGTTGCTGCCTACGGAAGCTATCCCTGGAAAAAGTGGTACGAAGCTCCCGTCGATCTGAGCATACCTGCTGCACGTGTGGCAGGATTCGCGAAGTAGCCTGAGGGACAGACGCTCCTAGTCCGTAGCGACTGTCTTGAATTCAAGTCTGTTTTGGGGTCCATGGAGTGGTTTCTCTGAGGATGGCATTGAGGATGATGAGGAGTTTCCTCATGCATGCGATGACGGTGGTCATCTTGGCTTTGCCGTTTAAGAGGTTCTGGCCATCAGGCGGGGTGTCGTGGTAGAATCACTCTCGAAGGCTGGCGTTCGAGAAGGGTTATGTAGCAAGGTCAAAGGAGATTGGATACCATGGCACACAAAGAAGAAGCTTGTTGCAGATCTAAGAAGGCTTCTCGCGTGGGGGCAGCTGGTGGCGCAGCTGTCGGGTTTGCTGTTGGCGGTCCGGTAGGTGCAGCAGTTGGCTTCCTGGCAGGTGCACTAACAGGCCACCACGCAGCCAAAGCGACATGTCCGAAAGACAAGAAAAAATAGGATACTCAACCAGAGCATCGACTCGTACGTTCCAAACTGCGCGCTTTGCGGCTAAGACCACAGCCAAGAGCGGTTGATCGCAAAACTTGCCGAGAAAGTACCAGCCCAGCCACCCGACAGGGAAAGTGAGCGCGCAGACGGCGAGTACGCCGGCCGAGCCGGGCAGGACATCGGAGCCATAGGAGCTGAAAGGAAAACGTCGTCTTCTCTTTCCCCGCCTTCCGCTCCGTGCTACAATGCCGCCGCTAGGACATTCTGCGGAGTTCCTATGGCCATTGTCTGCATTGCCGGCATCGCGCGGGGAATCGGTAAGACCGCCGTCGCCGAACTGGTGCTCAGGGAACTTGGCGGCCGGCCCCGGTGGGGCTGGCGTGCCGCGCGGGTTCGCATGGCCGACGAAATCCCCGAGGCGGACGCCGCCCGAGTCCATGACGAGGGATATCTGCTCCTGAGCGCGCCCGACGCGCTGGATGACGACGCCGAGGTCCAGAGGCTCCTCGCCGCCGGCGCTTCGGGCGTCACAGCCCTCGTGGCCGAGGCGCGCGGCTTGGAGGCAGGGCTTGAGGCCCTGCTGGCCGTTCTGCCCCCGGACGCCAATCTCCTCGTCGAGGGCAACACCTATCTCTGGGCCAGGCCGGCCGACGTCGCCATCATGGTCGTCGGCACCGGTCCGTCGGGCAAGGGCCTTGCGCGGGTCCGTCCCTCGACGCGTGAGATCCTCGACAAAGTGGACCTGTGGGCCTGGAACACACGGACCGACCCGACGGCCGAAGGCTTCTTCGAGTTCCCCCAGGCCCTAGTGCGGATGGGTTTTCGCGGCGCCGTCAGCCCCCGCGCCGACTTTCATCACGTGCATCCGGACCGTCTGAACCACGCGGGCAACCGGCGCTTTCTGGCGGCCCTGCGCCGGCGCGTGGGCGGAAGCCTTGGTCATGCCTAGACGGTGGACGATTCGCCCGGTTCCGCCCGAAGCCGACCGATTGGCCCGCGCGCTCGGCCTGCTGCCGCTCGTCGCGCGGGTTCTGGCGAACCGCGGCCTCGCCTCTCCGCAGGCGGCGCGGGCCTTCCTGAATCCGGATCTGTCGCAACTTCACGAACCCGCCTCGGATCCCGCCATCTTGGCCGCCGCCGACCGCCTCGTCGCCGCCGCCCGAAACGGCGAGCCTATCGTCATCTATGGCGACTACGACGCCGACGGCATTACCGCCTCGGCGATCCTCTGGCAGGCGCTCCGCCTGGCCGACGCCGACGTCCGCATCTATACCCCGCATCGCCTGGAGGAGGGCTACGGCCTGAATCGCGACGCCATCGGGCGGCTCGCCGCCGAAGGCGCCCGCGTTCTGGTGACGGTGGACTGCGGCATCACGAGTGCGGCCGAGGTTGCCCACGCCCGCGCGCTCGGTCTGGAAACCATCATCACCGACCACCACGAGCCGGACCCCGACCGAGTTCCCCAGGCCACGGTCATCGTGAACCCGAAACTTCCCGGCTCACCCTATCCGTTCCGGGACCTGTCGGGGGCCGGGCTGGCCCTGAAACTGGCGTGGGCCATCGGCCAGCGCCTCAGCCGCCGCGACCGCGTCACCGACGCCTTCCGCGAATTCCTGGTCGCCGCGACCGGCCTGGCGGCGCTCGGAACCATTGCCGACGTCGTCCCCCTGGTCGGCGAGAACCATGCCCTTGCCGGTTTCGGTCTGCGGGCCCTCGCTTCAAGCCGCCACCCCGGTATCGGCGCGCTGCTGGCGGTTTCGGGCCTTGCCGATAAGCGTCTCGATGCGGGCCATGTCGGCTTCATGCTGGCCCCTCGGCTCAACGCCGCCGGCCGCATGGGCAGCGCCCGCGAGGCCATCGAACTCTTGACCACAGCCGGCCCCGAAGCCGCACTCGCCATCGCACAGAAACTCGACCGCCTCAATCGCAAGCGCCAGCAAACCGAGAAGCAAATCTTCGAGGAGGCCGAGGCCCGCATCGCCGAAACGTTCGACAAAAAACGGGACGCCGCGATTGTCCTCGCTTCCGAAGGCTGGCACGCCGGGGTCATCGGCATCGTCGCCTCGCGAATCGTGGAGAAGTACTGGCGGCCGACCGTCCTCATCGCCGTGGCGGAGGACCATGCCCAGGGCTCCGGACGCAGCATATCGGGGTTCGACCTGTTCGGGGCGATGGCGGCCTGCGGCAAGCACCTGAAAAGGTACGGCGGCCACGCGATGGCGGCGGGACTTCAACTAAGTCCCGCGAACGTCCCGGCGTTTCGCGAGGCGTTTCTCGCCCACGCCGGAGCGTCCCTCCGGCCGGAGGACTTGGTGCCGCGCGTCACCGTCGATGCCGAGGTCAAACTTTCGGACCTGACGCTGGAGGCGGCCCGCGCGCTGGAGCGCCTGGGACCTTTCGGCGCGGGGAATCCCCGGCCGGTCTTTGCGGCCAGGCGCCTGCGCCTCGTAAAAGACGCTCGCCAGATCGGTCGGCGTGGCGCGCACTTGGCCTTTCGCGTCACCGAAGGCGGACATGCGCGGCGCGCCGTCGCATGGCGCGGGGGTGAAGCGGCTGACGCCCTTTCCCGCGCCGGGTCCTGCGGCATCGCCTTCACCTTGCGCATCTCGGATTACCGCGCCACGCCCGAGGTGGAACTCCACGTCAAAGACCTCTGGATCGGATCCTACGAGGACCCCGAGGCCGCCAGGGAATATGCGTGAAAGCGGTGGCCCCGTTGCAGTTATCTATCGCTGGCTCTGAAAGCGGTTTCAGGACGGCGGAGCGCAGGGGAATCTGAAATTTGACGTTTCAGACAGGGCCCGGGGACCTCACTTCTTCCTGCCCCGCTTCTTCTCTTCCATCTCCATCCGGTGCGATTGGTAAATGGCACCGATGACGGCCGGCACGCCCACCAGAACCGGAAGAAGATACCGCCTTGCTTCGATTCCCGAGATGACCGCATCGTGCACGTTTGGGACGGCCGTCACCAGGCCCACCACGCCGAGGACCACGAGCAGGGCGCCGATGAGGGACGTCATGAAGACAACCACTGCTCGGAACACGAACAACGCGAGGACACAGCCCACCACCAAGCCGATGCCGCCCGCGATGAGCACGTAAACCGGCTCCTCCTTCCAGAAGACGAGCATCGCTCCGAGAAGGCCGCCGGCGATCCCGCCGAAAACGGTGACCGCCACCTTAAAAAGCGGCCAGGCAAGGAGCCCGAGAACCACCGCGCCGCCGATCATGCCGACCGCCGGATTCAACTCCAGCCACGCCGCCGCCAGACGCCCGACCAAGACGCCCGCCATCGCCGCATACACCACCACCATTCCCTTGAACAACTTCAGGCCGTACAGGAGGCTCACAAGGCCCACCGGAATCAAGGGCGTCGCCTGCCACCACTCCAATTGACCAAGCAGGGCCGGAAAGGTTTCGACGGCCTCGGCGGCGGCCTTGTATGCCTCCTCGAGCGCCGACTGCTGTTCCAACGGGCCAAGCATGGTCTATCCTTTCGGCGAGCGGCCCTGTCGGGGCGAGAGGGGTTCCGGCGCTTCCCGCGACCCGCCTGAGGCGGGCCGCGGCCCCAACGCTGCCTGCGCAACCAAGCCAACTCCCACGAGACACACCCACGCTGCCGCCAGCGTTAGGGGGTACGATTCCGCCAGGGACAACCGCTCTGGGCCGTAGTATTGCGAAACCACCTCCGCCCCGGCCACCAGAAGCAGCGCCGCCCCTTGGGCGCTCGTCAGGAACCGTTCGCTGAATTTGAATCGCGTGACGGCAAGGGCCGCCCCCAGGACGAGGCC
>Ga0307380_10012330_pt1 | contig 10650 bp, 8 predicted proteins | sample UN3MG_FD_202239 | JGI IMG/M metagenome (GOLD analysis project Ga0307380, IMG submission 202239) | Soil microbial communities from Risofladan, Vaasa, Finland - UN-3 | ecosystem: Environmental > Terrestrial > Soil > Coastal area > Acid sulfate soil | place: Finland: Risofladan, Vaasa | collected... | reverse complement strand
TGATTTTAAATGTCTGGGTACCTGAATAAGCAAGTACCCAGACATTTTCCATTTAAATTGCTGGTTCAATATTGTCCAGCCTCTTTCATAAGTTCATCAATTGATGCATTGGCGTCGTCCATGGCCTCTTGAGGAGTCTTAGTTTGGGCCAGTGCCGCTGAAGCTTCTTCGGCAAGTGTTAGAATAAGTCCACTGGTGGCTAGTGTGGTAGGCCACAATTCCATATACTGTAAGGATTCGTTCAAAAATGCAAACTCAGGATGGTTCTTGACCATTTCAGGGTCGCTTAGTACCGCCTTCGAGTTAACATTTTTACTTGCTGCATTGTCCGGGAAGTATTTACTTCCTTCTTTACCTGTCAGGTATACTAGGAACTCATAAGCATCGTTTTTATTCTTCGAGCTGGCGTTCATCGAAAAACCCCACACGTGGCCAATCGTTCTACGGGAAATTGTACCATCAGCTTGTTTCATACCGGGAACCACAGTAACATCGAATTTATCATAGATGAGCGGGGATTTTTCCTGATCTGCAAAATCGGAATAGGCCGCATTCCACTGGAGAACCATTGCAGCCTTGTCCTGCTGGAACGCAACTAATACCTCAGGATATTCATAAGTTGGAACACCTGGCGGTACCACTTGGTATTTATTAAGTAAGTCAGTAAAAAACGTCAACCCCACAACGCCCTCTGGTGAGTTAACAGTTGGGTGAAAGTTTTCATCCAGCAAATTACCGCCAAAACCCCAGAAATAATTGATGAAGTCCCAAGCGATTGACTGGGGCAGCTTACCAAAGATAGTTGTACCGAAGCGTTGATCGGTAGTCAGTTCTTGAGCAATTTGTAAGAACTCATCCCAAGTCTCTGGTGGCTTTTGTATCAGGTCTGTTCGGTAAAATAAGAACAAGGTATCCATTGAAATTGGGAAACCATAAAGCATATCCTTATAATTATATGCTGCAATAGAACCGGGTGAAACCCAATCGCCCTGGTCGGGTTGGCGTAAATCACTATTTGCCATATAGGAATCCAGAGGTTCAAGTAGACCACCTTCGGCCAGTTCGGCAATCCATTCAGAAGGTACCAAAAGAATATCATACCCACCCATCTTGGAGGTTAGTTCGGTCTTCTCTTTTTCTTCCAGGATTTCTCGAGCAATTTCCTCTACAACCACCTTCTTACCGGTCTCCTCTTCATAAGCCTGGGCAGCCATCTTGACTGCTTCAGCATCCGTTACCCATACAGAAACAACAATCTGCCCCTCAGCACAGATAGGTGCGGTCAGTGCTAACAGGAAAATACCTACCAACAAAAGAATATAGATTAGTGATTTTTTCATAATTATTACCCCCATTTATATTATTTGATTTAATAATGCAGTCTTAACTGCTTTATCCAGATTCTCGACCATGAACCTACCCTGCATCGTAGATCCAAAAAGCCGCTAATTCTGGATCAGACACTATATAGTTAACTAACTAATTCACCTTGTTATACCTCCTCCCTTCTGATAGTCATCTCAGAGATATCGAATAACGCAGCCAGTTCCAGTGTAGCCACTATCTTTTGTTTTCGATCCAACCTTTATCGAGAGAATTAATATACTTCTTAACCTTCTTTTCATATTATCCTCCTTTTAATTCTTGATTTTCGTTGATATCACTCTACCTTAACGCTCTTCCCTGTAAATAACTCCTTTACTTCGCAATAATCACCTCCTTCCCACTATTCTCCAGAGCTTCTCTATCTGCTTTTGAAATACTACTATCGGTGATGATCTTATCAATTTCTGAGAAGGATATAATGGGTGTAAGGCTAACCTTACCTATTTTTGAGTGATCTGCTACTACAATAACCTCTTTGGCTATCTTTATCATAGCCTTATCGGTTAAAGCCTCTAATAAATCCGATGTGGTAATTCCGTGTTCTACGGAGACCCCGTTTGCTCCGAGAAAGACCTTGTTCACTCGGATCTCAGCTAAAGCCTTTTCAGTTAGAGTCCCAACCAAAGCAAACGATCGCTCCCGTAAAGTGCCCCCAGGTAAGATGAGTTTAATATCTCCTCTCTCGGCCAGCTTCATCCCAATATTAATAGCATTGGTTACTACCGTTAAGTTCATGTTATCTTTGATATTCTTAGCCACCTGGAGAGTGGTAGTACCTGCGTTTAAGGCTATTATGTCTCCTCTTTCGATCAATTCAGCCGCAGCCAATCCGATGCTTCTCTTCTCCTTCAGATGAATAATCTCTTTCTCAATATAAGAAGGGCCCAGGGTTATAATTTCATTAGCCATAGCCCCTCCATGGGTCTTCTCCAATAAGCCATCCTGACTCAGCTTTGTTACGTCCCTTCTGATAGTCATCTCAGAGATATCGAATAACGCAGCCAGTTCCGATGTAGTCACTACCTTCTGTTTTTGAACCAACTTCATGATCTTGAACCGACGTTCCGCCGCTAACACTTCACCACCCCCTTGACAAATTGTAATCGTTCGTTTTCGATTGAATTGTATCATAAATGTGCTTATCTGTCAATAAACGGAATATATAATATTTTTTCTTCTAACTACCCCACTAAAGTTTACACTAACATTATACGAAAAGGGATGGAGGCAGGAAATATCGATATTTGTATGGAGTACACCAGAACTGCTTGGATAGTCCACCTTGGAAATGAATGTGTTTCAACAGGCCATTTTGAATTCTCTCAACATCCAGATGGATGACCAGCCATACAAAGGGCTTATAACTTTGCAGTTGATCCAGATTAACTTGAGGTTGCTGCTACTGGTGCCTCTTTAATAGCTTTAGGAAAACACAAAATTGAGGTAGCAATGGTTTTTGCTACTGATGCTTCAATAGCAAAATATGGTTGGGTAGTTTTAAAATTTTTTGAAAATATGTATAAAAAGCAAGATTTTACCTAATAATGCAATTATATCTATAGCATTAATATTTTTTATTATATAAAATCATATCAAACATTAATGAATATAGGAGGTAATATTATGGTAAATTTGAATGATATTTCAGAAGCTTTACAAAGAGGAAAAGCAGATAAAGTAAGTGAACTTGTTAAGCAAGCTTTAAACGAAGGAGTAACTCCTAAAAATATTTTAGAGGAAAGCTTGATACACGGAATGTCTATTATTGGAAAAAAATTTAAAAAAAATGAAGTGTATGTTCCAGAAGTTTTAATTGCTGCTCGAGCAATGCATGCAGGAATGAACATTCTACAGCCAAAATTGACTGAAACCGGAGTAAAAAAAATAGGTACAGTAGCAATAGGCACTGTAAAGGGAGATTTACATGATATAGGAAAAAATTTAGTAGAAATGATGTTAGAGGGTGCAGGTTTTGAAGTTATAGATTTAGGAATAGATGTGTCTGTAGATAAATTTGTAGAATCTATAACAAAATATCAGCCTAATATATTGGGAATGTCTGCTCTTCTAACTACTACTATGATTCAAATGCAAGAAGTAATTAAAGCGATTTCTGATGCCGGCCTAAGAGATAAAGTGAAAATAATAATAGGAGGAGCACCTATAACTCAAAATTATGCTGATCAAATAGGGGCAGATGGATACTCTCCTGATGCTGCTTCTGCGGTAGATAAGGCAAAAACCTTTATTGCTTAAATGTTTAGATATTTTTATACAAAAATCGCTACTTTTTAATTTGATGTGGACGGTTAATTAGTTCTTAGTGAATTATTCACCAAGAACTAATTAGGAAGATTTATTCGGGGGGAGGAAATTGATTTTGTCTAATTCATCTGTTTTAGTAATTGGTGCAGGTGTTACCGGAATTACCGTAGCCCAGAGACTTGTCGAGAATAATATTAAAGTATATTTAATAGAAAAAGAATCCTATATAGGCGGACAAGCACTTTCTTATGGCTGTAAAGGGGTCAATAGTTGTAATGACTGTTCAGTATGTTTATTGCAGAGAAAGATAAAAGATACTGAAGGATATTTTTCTCATGTACTTTTTAAGGCCAATTCTGAAATAGAAGAAGTGATAAGAAAAGAAAAGAATTTTGAAATTACTTTGAGAAAAACAATACCATTTATAGACCCCGATAAATGTCAAGGGTGCGGTCTTTGTGAAAAATTGTGTCCTTCCTCGGCAATATCTATTTCTCATCCTCAATCTATTCCACAGGTTTATTCGTTAAGCAAAGAGCAATGTTTAAATTTTCAAAATAAAGAATGTTATATTTGTTTAAATAGTTGTCCTTTTGGGGCGATTAGTTTTAATCATAAGGTTGAAAAAGAAACATTATCTAATATTTCTGCTATTGTTCTCGCTACTGGCTTTGAACCATGGGATCCTAAGTTAAAGGTTGAATATGGATATGGTGTGAATAAAAATGTAATAACTGCCACAGAATTGGAGAAACAAATTTATATTAAAGGCTTTGTTTTTCGTCCTTCAGATAAAGAAAGAGCAAAAAAAATTGCTATTATTCAATGTGTGGGAAGCAGAGATAGAAGTACCGATAGTCCAAATTGTTCCCGAGTATGTTGTGCCTATGGTATGAAAATGGCTCGTTTCTTAAAAGAACGAGATTCAGAAGTAGAAGTTTCGATATTTTACATAGATATTCAACCTTTTGGTAAAGAATTTACAAAATTTTTTACCAAAAGTAAAGATGATTATAATATCAAATATATCAAATCTATTCCCTCTCAAATTAGCGAAGACCAAAAAGGGAAGCTTAAGATAAAATATGAAGATTCCCAGAGAGAAACTATTAAAGAGGAATACTTTGATTTAGCTGTTTTGTCTATCACCATGAATCCTGATAAAAAATTTGAAAAATTATCAGAAAATTTAGATATATGGGTAAAAGATAGCGGATTTTGTGAAAACCCTAATTCTATGCAAACTATTAAAACTAATCAAAGAGAAATATTTGCAGCTGGAGCTTGCCAGGGACCAAAGGATATTGCTGAATGTATAGCTAATGCTGAAAATGCTGCCTTAGAAGTTATTTTGTTTTTAAGGACTTTAAATAATAAAGTAGCTAAAAATGAAGAGCAAAAAGAGAAAAGGGAGAAATTATTATGCCTCAAAGAAAGAAAATAGGTATTTTTCTTTGTAGCTGTGGGGATACCATTTCCAAAGCAGTTAATTTTAAAAAAATAATAGATTACTTTAAGAGCTTTAAAGAAGTTAAATTAATTGAGGAAAATAGCTTTTTATGTAAACCTGAAACCTTATTTAACTTTAAAAAGAAAATTAAAGATAATAATTTAAGTGGATTAATAGTAGTGGCTTGTTCTCCTCAACTAAAAGGTACTTTTTTTAAGAAAGCAGTAGAAGAGGCGGGTTTAAATTTTAATTTGCTATCATTGGTTAATTTGAGAGAGCAATGTGCTATGGTTTATAAAGAAAAGGAGAGTTCAACAAAAAGCGCTATAGATTCAATAGCCAGTGCTTTAAGAAGAATAAAACTTCAACTGCCCATTGCTTCAAAGACAGTAAAAATTGAGCAAAATACTTTGGTTATTGGAGGAGGGATAGCTGGTTTACAAACTGCTATTAATCTATCTAAATTAGGTCATCTGGTAGTTTTATTAGAACGAGAATCTTTTTTAGGGGGAAATATTAATATTAATTCAGTGTCTTTAATTAAATACGATCATAATAATATTAACCTAAAAGAAGTTGTAAACAAAAAAATAGAAGAAGTTAATAATAATTCACAAATACAAATTTTTACCCAAGCTGAATTAATTAAATTAGAAGGGTCGGTAGGCAATTTTAAAGCAACTATTGAAATAAAAGATAAAGATAGAAAAAAAGAGATAAAGAATCTTAACGTTGGTTCTGTAGTATTAGCTACAGGCTGTCAAAAATTTTTTCCTTCAGAAAAATATGGAATAAATTTATCGTCACAAATAATAAGCCAAACTCAATTACAAGGGTTGATAAATTCAGGAAATGATTCTTTTAAGGGAATTAGTAGCATCTGTTTTGTTAGCGGAATAATTTGTGATGATCAAAGGTTAAAAGGAGATGAACTTTTAAAACAGGTTTTATTTTTAACTACAAACTATAAAATTCAAATATATATTATTTGTAAAAATGTTTATGTTGCCGAAGATGGTTTAGAGGAAATATATCAGCAAGCGCGGGAGAAGGGAATAATATTTTTAAAATATGACCAAAAAAAACCAGAGATAAAACTCAGGACAAGCACAAATAAAATAGAAGTTTCTTTATATGATCCTCTCTTAGGAAAAGATTTTTATGATGAAGGTAAAGAACTTGTAATTTCATGTGATTTATTAGTTTTAGAAGAAGAAATAATTCCTGCACCTGGCACTAAAAAATTAAGCGAGATATTACAAATAAGTTGTGATGAAGAAGGATTTTATCAACAGAAAAATATTAGCCTCCAACCTGTTTTTACTAACCGGAAGGGTATATTTGTGGTGGGAGCTTGCCGGGGATTAAAAAATGTTATCCAGACTTTGGATGATAGTGGAATGGTTTCTTTAGAAATACATAATTTATTAAAAGAAAAATTGGTAAAATATAATCTTGATCGAGCTATTGTAGATGATGATAAATGCACTCTTTGTTTAACTTGTTTGAGAACTTGTCCTCATAAGGCAATACAATTAGACCAAGATGAAGAGCTTAACCAAGTAAAGATTAAAATTAACGATCTTGCTTGTGAAGGGTGTGGAATATGTGTTAGTCAATGTCCAGCCAGTGCTCTAAATCTATCGAAGTATGAAGACGATCAAATAATAGCCGAAATAGCTGTCCAGATGACTTAAGAGGCAATAAAGACTTAAAAGATAATAATTTATACGGGAAGGATTATTGAAATTTATGAATTTAAAAAATAAAAATGAATTTATACCCCAAATAGTTGTTCTATGTTGCGAGAATTCTGCTTATCGAGCAGCAGATATGGCAGCAACATTAGGGCTTTCCTATCCCGAAATTATTAAAATTATTCCTTTTCCTTGTATAGGGAGGGTTGATGAAAGACATATTTTGCATGCCTTAGAAAATGGTGCTGATGGGGTAATGGTGATGGGTTGCTTAGAAGGTAGTTGTAAATTTTTAGATGGTGATGTTCGAACCAAAAAGAAGATTGTTTATCTAAAAAAAACTTTAGTAGAAATAGGGATTGGAGATGCCCGGGTAGAATTTCTTCATATAGCTCCTAATATGGGAGCAAAATTTTTAGAATTAGTTACCGAAATGAATAAAAAAATCAAAGAATTAGGCCCTTTATTTTAAAAAAGCTAATATTTTAAGGAGGAAAGCGATCTTGAAAAAAAATACTAAAGTTAGCCAACTTGATCCTCAATTTAAATATGAAATTGCTAATAAACCAGGTGGTGAGTCTCTCTTTAATTGCTTTGCTTGTGGGAAATGCAGCGCAGTATGCCCGGTAAGTGAAGTTAATGAAGAATTCAAGCCTCAGAAGATTATTCATATGATTTTATTAGGCATGAAAGAAGAAGTCTTGAGTAATGAATTTATCTGGCTATGTGCAACTTGTGATGCCTGTTCTTTTAGATGTCCTCAGGAAGTTCGAATGGCAGATATAATGGGCGTAGTAAGAAAGATAGCCGAAGAAGAAGGATATGTTCCTTCTAATTTTAATCAACAAATAGAAATTGTAAAAAATTTTAGTCAATTATATGAGCTTAACTCTAAATATAGTTTATGGGGGAAAATTAAAAATACCATAAATAAGGACAGAGAAAAGGCAAAAGAAAAAATATCTTCTAATTATTTTGTAGAATTTGAACTATGCATCGATTTGTCATTAGATTTTATTAAAAAATATCCTCAAAGTTGTCTTTTATCTAATGTATTAGAATTAATAGATAATAGATTTAAATTGTATTTTTTGGATATTAAAGATTTTTCTAAGAAAGAAGAGAAAGAAGAATTTATTAGATTACTTGCTAAATATGAAAATTTATTAGAAGATTTTACCTCTTCTTCATTGGAAGGTTTAATTATTAAAAATTCGGATAATATTGTCAGTGCTTATAAAAATTTGGAAGAAAAGAATAAATTAGAAACATTTCTTCTAAAAATATCTAAGAAGTTTCCTGAAAGTAAAATTAATTTAAAAAATAATGAAGAATGATTATCACGGAGGTTTAGAATGGAAGAGCATGCTAATAATAATCATGTTTTAATAGTAGGTGGCGGTGTAGCAGGAATTCAGGCAGCTTTAGATACAGCTGAATTAGGATATGAAGTTAATTTAATTGAAGCAAGTTCTAGTATTGGCGGTGATATGGCAAAATTAGATAAAACTTTTCCTACCAATGATTGTTCAATGTGTATATTGGCTCCTCGCTTGGTTGCTGCAGCCAGGCATCCTAATATTAATATCATTACTTCTGCACGAGTAAACAAGATTGAGGGAGAAGAAGGAGATTTTAAGGTACAAATATCAAAAAAAGCCAGGTATATTGATTTAGATAAATGTACTGGCTGTGGAGATTGTACTGAAGTATGTCCTGTTGAAGTTCTCAATGAATATGAGGAGAACTTAACAAATAGAAAAGTAATATACAGATCCTTCGCTCAAGCAATTCCCAGTGCATTTGTTATTGATAAAAAAGGAATTCCTCCATGTAGAGCTGCCTGTCCTCTCCAGGTTAATGTTCAGGGTTATGTTGCTTTGATTTCTAAAGGGAAATTTAAGGAAGCTTTAGAAGTTATTCGGGGAGAAAACCCACTACCAGGAATATGTGGACGGGTGTGTACTCATCCCTGCGAAGGAGAATGTCCGAGGCAAAATGTAGATGAGCCTATTGCTATTGATTTATTAAAAAGGTTTGCCGCAGATTATGAAAAAGAAGTAGATATTAATTTAGAAGTTGAGAAGGAAAAAGATAGAAAGATAGCTATAATTGGTTCTGGCCCTGCTGGTTTAACAGCAGCCTATAATTTAAGAAAAATAGGCTATAAGGTTACTATATTTGAAGCTCTTCCGGTTGCCGGAGGTATGCTGGCCGTTGGTATTCCTGATTATCGTCTTCCTAAGGATATTTTAAGAAAAGAAATTAGCATTTTAGAAGATTTTGGTATTGAAATAAAATTAAATACTCCTCTAGGTGAGGATTTAACGATAGAGGACATTAAAAATAATGGCTATGAGGCTATATTTATTGCTGTTGGAGCTCATATAAGCATGAAATTAGAAATCCCCGGAGAGGATCTAAAAGGTGTATATCATGGTGTTGAGTTTTTAAGAAGAGTAAATTTGGGCGAGAAAGTAGAAGTAGGAGAAAAAGTTGTGGTGGTGGGAGGTGGAAGTGTTGCTATTGATGCAGCAAGAGCCGCTTATCGATTGGGAGCAAAAGAAGTTAGTATTATTTATCGGAGATCAAGGAGGGAAATGCCGGCTAGTGAAGAAGAAATAAAAGAAGCGGAAAACGAGGGAATTAAAATTCTCTATTTATCCGTACCTACTAAGATTATGGGTAAAGAAGGTAAAGTTACTCAGGTAGAATGTATCAGGATGAAATTGAGTGAACTTGATGCCACAGGAAGGAGAAAACCTATTCCTATAAAGGGATCGGAATTTATTTTTGATACAGATATGATAATTCCTGCCATTGGTCAGTCTCCAAATTTATCATTATTAAGTCCTTATTATAGGTTTAATCTTGTCCAAGGAAAGAGATTTGAAGTAGATCCTCTAACCTTAGAGACAAATATAAAAGGTATTTTTGCCGGTGGTGATGCAGTTACAGGACCTGATACAGTCATCAAGGCTATGGCTGCGGGTAAAAAAGGGGCAATTTCTATTGACCGTTATCTTAATGGTAAAAATATGCGAGTAGGTCGTGAAGGAGAGGGCGCTCAAAAAAGCGAAATTGAAGCAGATATAGAAGGATTGAAACCCGAAAAGAGAAAAGAAGTAGCTACCCTTTCTGTGGGTGAAAGAAAAGGTAATTTCAAAGAAGTTGTTTTGGGTTTTAGTGAGGAAAAGGCAATTGCCGAAGCAAAAAGGTGCCTTAACTGTGGCGTATGTTCTGAATGTATGGAGTGCGTAAAAATTTGTGATGCTAAAGCAATAGATCATACTCAAATAGATAAAGAAATTGTTCTGGAAGTAGGAGCAATTATTTTGGCTATGGGCACAGAACATTTTGATGCTAAACAAAAGAATGAATATGGATATGGCCATTTCCCCAATATTATTACCAGTACAGAGATGGAGCGTATTCTAAGTGCTTCAGGTCCTACCAGTGCTGAAATAATAAGACTATCAGATAAAGAACATCCTAAGAAAATTGCTTTTGTTCAATGTGTAGGTTCTCGTGATACAAGTTGTGGTAATGAATATTGTTCTTCAGTTTGTTGTATGTATGCGACTAAAGAAGCAAATATAATTAAGGAGCATTTAAAAGAGGTTGAGATAACCATTTTCTTTATGGATATGAGAGCTCATGGAAAAGACTTCGAGCGTTATTACGAAAAAGCAAAAAATGAGTTAAATATTAAATATATAAGAGGTATACCTTCTTCTATTGAGGAAATTGGGGAAAACAATGATTTATTGTTGAAATATGAGACTCCAGAAGGAAAAACAAAAAAAGAAGTTTATAATATGGTAGTTTTATCTGTAGGGTTAATTCCTTCTC
>Ga0307380_10012328_pt1 | contig 10652 bp, 13 predicted proteins | sample UN3MG_FD_202239 | JGI IMG/M metagenome (GOLD analysis project Ga0307380, IMG submission 202239) | Soil microbial communities from Risofladan, Vaasa, Finland - UN-3 | ecosystem: Environmental > Terrestrial > Soil > Coastal area > Acid sulfate soil | place: Finland: Risofladan, Vaasa | collected... | reverse complement strand
AACATATGGCTGGAATGCCAATGTGGGTATTCAAACGAATCTTTAGGGTGGTTTGAATGAAACCTAATATCGGTGTCCGTGAAGTGGGCGATCAAGAGGAGGAAAAATAAATGACATGGATGCGATATGATGATATTGGTAGAGTGCTTGAACTCCGCGGTTTATGATGACGCACTCAAGAAGAACACGGTGTTTACTAATTATGCCGTTCTCCTAGCTAATCGAATTTGCTGGGAATTAGAATTATATTGTAAGGCCACTTATGGTAAGTGGGGCGCAAGACTAGAACCTAGTGAAAACCCAGCTCTCACAAAGGAGGAACTTGAGGCAGTTGCGGAAAAAATAATTAAGCACCCCTCCTGGGTGGCTCTAAAGGAATCAACACGCATATTCACATTTGGCAATGAAACATCCGTTAATGGTACAGGTGAAGGATATGGCATGGTTCAAGGGTAGCCTCTTGGAATATTTCTTTGTGGAGTTAGTGATAGCCCCGGCCCTCTTCTTAATCCTCGGTGTGGTCATGCATTTTACATTACCTGAGCCGGTCAGTAATACAATATTACCCATAGTCTTGATTTCATTGTTCGTTTACTATAACTCAGTGATAATAATTAACTAGGTCCATTTTACTCAGGTGAAGAAGATATAACCTTTTATATAGTTTTTACCATGTAAATACCATGACAAAAAATCCCAAACCCTGTAAGGAACTTCAACTAGGTGACGAAGCCGAGGAGGAGGCGTGAGGGATGAGCCATTCAACCCGCACGTTTATTCTGTTGCGTAAGTTTGTTTTAGTTTCGCTGCTATGTTTGTTGTTGTTAGTGCCAATCGGAACTTTTACGTTACTTCATCTAAACTCTGTTTCCGTAAATGCTTCTCCTTCCAGCGTGGATATTATTTATCTTTACGTGAACACGACTGATATAGCAACTTCATCTCGAAAACAGAATACAAGGTCAACAAACGATTTGCGATTTACTATCAATAAAGCTCTTAGCGTAAGCGGAATATCGTTTACACAGACTCAATGGGAATATGTGAATGATCCTGCATTAAACACGTCTTATCTAGACTCGTTTGACTTAATTGTAATCGGAAGCCCAGATATTCTTAGTGCTTATGCCCCATCTGTTGATAGTTGTTTAATCGTTACGATTACACCGATTCTTGCAGACTATCGAGGCGGAGCAGGCTATAATGTTGCATTTGACCCAATGTTTGGTTTGATTAAAGATGCATCACATGATGGTACAGCGGTTTCTACACCCGTGAACATCAGTTTTACAGACAAGGCACCCGAAATTCTAAAGGGTCATACTGTAAATGTTGGGGCAACAGCAACTTATATCGCAAATCTTACGGTTAGTGCTTCAGCAAGTATAATTTGTTGGGGGAACACCACCTTAGGAGACTTTCCATTACTAGTGTATAATGGGAGCAAAAACTACATCGTTAATAGTTGGGCTTATATGGACAACTATGACCCTCCTTCGACCAATACGGGAAGTAATCCGTTAAGATGGCATAGAAACTTGATTTATCTAGTTGCCTTAAACATGATGCTAGACGTATTTAAACAGCCAGAAACTATGACTCTTACCTTCTGTATGGACGATTATAGTAGTTATGACAATGCAACTAACAACCAATTAGTCAAAGATTTCGTGGATGTAAATAAGGTTCCCTTTGTCTTGTTAGAAATTCCACCAAACGAAATTGTAGACAATGGTGATACAGGACTTCTCGTTTCACCTTATATAGAACTGGTTGTTCATCCAAACTTTCAGGACGTAAAAGACAATTATACTAAATGTGTAGAACGGGTTACGAGTACGACGACGGGGTATGCTAGATACAAAGACATTCATAATGCCTATGTTAGCACCGCCGTTGTGAATGGACATTATGGAAATGAAAATGTTACGAAAGCTGTGGGCGTAGAATATCCTAACTCAATGATTCTTGGTTCAAGTCTATTTATTCCAGATAATTATCAATTGTTTCAACTTGAGTTCGGCGGAAACATTCTTTATGTTGATGGAATGTATTTGACCACCAGAATGTATGGAGCGGTTGGTGGATCTGACGTTGAAACATTAAAAAGTAATTTATGCTTGTTAAAATATCTCGGTATCCCATACTTTCATGTTTATGGGCATTCGCATCCATCTGAATTGAGTATAATGCAATCCTTTTTAACTTGGGCTAAAGCAAACATAAATATTAGAGTAGTTTCTTACAACGCTTTTCTGTTTAACTATCGTCTTAATCTTTTTGATTCAATATATTTCGTGAATGCTAAATATGACCAAATTACCAAAAAGACCCTTTCAGAATACTCTTTCACTTTCATAAGTTCTGCTCCTTCTGGCACGACCAGCACCACTAAAGTTTACTGCGGAGACAAAGGTAGACCCCAGGATGTGGAGGGAGCAAGCAGTTGGAGTTATGATGACGGAACGAACATTATAACCATCAATGTTGTCCACAGTAGCTCAAAGAAAGTAATAATACATTGGGCAGCCATTTCATCCTCCCTCGTTGAATTGAAGAGCAGGCTAAACAGTTATCTCCTAATCTTCTATCTTATACCCGTTGTATTGGCTGTGTTCGGGGTACAGCAGACACTTCAAAACGGGTTCGACCCGCAACTCTTTAAAGTAGTTTTAGGGGCCATCGTGTCCACCATCATAGTAGCTTATATCGTAAACGGCATCTATACCACAATTTAAAAGCCCCCCAAACTCAGGTTTTTGAGGAGTGATCTTTTACTCATCTGGTCTAGGGTATTTGTGTTGGAAAATTATAAGACACCTTTTAGCTTTTTTAGTTCTAACTCTATTTCTTCTAACCGTTGATTAGTTCTTTCCATATTAATGTGTTTTATTCTTAATTTCGCTATACTTAGTGCCTCCATGACAAGTTCTGCTTGGGGTTTCTTTATTCTCAAATATGGTGCTATTTTTGGGATTAATTTACGAAGATAATTTGAAGAGAATGCAATAAAATGTGCGCGTGAATTTACTAACTGTCCATATCCTAATTCATTGATTATACTTTGTAAAAAGGCATTGTTATTTTGAGTAATTGTCATAGATATTTGCCATGAATACCCAAGAGAACATTTTTTATTTGCGTGTTTGTGGACCAAAAAACACCCTTCACCATCTATAAGCCCCGCTAAATATGCATAAAATTCAATCATTTTTTTTGCCTCTTTTCTCTCAAGTTGGTAGTTTCTTTATTCCCATCGCCCTTGCTAGATCTCTAGTCTTTGTGTAATGGATCGCCATGTCTGGGCGAGCCCATTCAAACCATTTCATAAGCATCTGTAGACTGAAATCTCTTTCAGAAACAAGCATGCTGGCCCTCATGCCCCGTAGTCCGTGAGGCCACATGTTACGTTCCTCAATAAGTAGTTCTGTGTCTATCTCAGATATGCGATTGTAGAGTGTACGACCCGTAGTGTGTTTTCCTGGTATGACCCCTCGGCTAAATTTGTTTCGTGCTGGGTAAAGATATTCGTGATCAAGAGACTCCACATACTCTACCAAAGTCTCAGCCCAAGGATCTTTATCGTCACGGAGGATAACAATGTCTCGCCACGTAGTAGCACGGTGTTTCAGTACAGGTACACGGCGTATGATTATGGCTTCCTCATTATATGATACCTGGTCCTTACGTATGGTTATGGCCTCAGCTCTGCGGCATCCAGTCTCGAAGGTGATCACGGTATAGTTTTTAGAGTCCTCTGGATAGGGTGTTTCATCTGCTTTGGCTAGGTAGCAGTTCATGGTTTTCCAGCCGGGCCACTCGGGGAGATCCTCAGTAACCTTCGGGCGATTCATTTTTTGATCTCCTGTATTGAATTGGTGACATAGATTATTGCGGTAATTAAGAACCCAGTTGAGAACAACGTGATAAAGACTTCAAGGTTACTCCATGCAGATTCATAGTCCACGATTAACCCGAACACATAGTAGAATAAACCGACAAGGGAGGACCAGCATAACCCTTCAAAGAACCAGTCGCTTAGGAACCCCATTTTATACCATGTAAGTACACCGTGTTTAACCTTATAACATTTCCTACAATAGTATTACACGGAAATACTGGTGTTTTGCCCCATTATGGACGGGGAAGGCAGATGAATCAGGATAATACTATAAATATATATTCAATTAGCTTAAGGTGGTGGTGTCTTCGGTGGGGTACATGCTGTTCCAAATGATCTGTAGTTCATGATCATCCATTTTACCACCGTTCTCTCTGTAGTTGTTGGAGAAGTCTCTAAAGGTTGGGGCTATTGTTTTTTGTTTTTTGTTTTTTTCTCCCCAGTTTACGATTCTGTCTCTGAAGGTTTCGAGGCTGCTTTCCTTGCGCCAGTCAATGTACCATTTGATGAAGTGTTCCGGGGCTCTGGGTATGGTGTTCTCTCCCTTGTACTTCATAGATAGTAGAGGCTCAAGGGGTCGGCTGTAGTCGCTGTAGGCTTTGAGGAACTGTACCTCGTAGTAGCCCTCGTATGGTATCTTGATCTCGAAGTTCACCAGCTCCCTGAAGCATTTGGCGAGTTCTCCGACGCTGGGGCATGTGAATATCACGACGCCCATGAATGGGCGGGCCGTCGATAGGAACTCGGCCCAGGACTGTACGTAGATGTCGCGGCTCTTGCTCTTTCCCGCGATTCGTTGAAGGTCGTCCATCGTGTAGGCCACTTTACGCCGTATGGCGGCTTGCTCCACGATGGCTATGTGGTGCTTCCATGTGTAGCCTATGTTGTCTTTGACGGCTTCCCAGGGTTCCAGCCCCAGTACACTGTCGTATCTCTCGAAGATCTGTTTCTCAAGTATGCACGCGAACAGGCTTTTTCCCTGCCCGAAGCTGAGGCCCTCGGACTTGATCTTACCCTCTACCTTGCTTGTGACCGCTATGAATATGGTTTTGGCTCGGGGTCCACCCTGGGCGGCCTTGTCGATGTACTCCCATAGGAAACCGATTTCTTCCAGCTTCTCAGCTTCTTGAACTAGCTCCAAACCTATTTCGCCGTCCACGGCTTAGTACCCTTAAACGTGGTGTCTCTGCGGGCTTCAACCCCATACGATTTATCGTAGAGATAGCTTTTCCCAGACTTGGGCTTCCAGAGTATCTGCACGATCATCCTCGCCCACTTCCAGTATGTGTGTGCTGAGCTGGTTAGGTGCCGCCTATACTGTTTGCTGCTCTCGGTGCCCTGTGCCTGGTTCTCCTCTTTCATGATTTTGTCAAACAAATCGTCGGGTACATCGTCCTGCCGGATGTCGCTGAGGATCGCCCTCATCATGCGGAGGGCACCGATATAATCCTCTTGCCGCAGCCGACTCCACATCTCGTCTTTGGCTCTTACGAGGCTGCCTATCTCTGGGTGTGACACGGTAATTAATATGTAAACACATAGTAAAAGTTTTATGTTTAGACTACCATGTAAATTAACATGGCTATCTAGGTGATTGTCTTACATCCTGTTCTCGGGTGTGTCCTTGATTACGTGAAGCAAAAGGACTTCGACGGGCTTGAGGCGTACCTGCATAACGAGTTTGACATGCGGGAACTCACCGTCATAAAATGCGAGTCTTGTGGGGAAATTGTGGCGGTTTCACCTATGAGGGAGTGGCTGCCATTGGCGTTCCGTGGAGGCGACAGCCTAGTAGAGTACCTGGTGTTAAAGCACCTGAAGACTCACCGGGACCACCAGATAATTATGCCCATCGGCCCCATAAGGCACAGCCTCAGCGACATGTTTCTAGGCGCATTAAGGAGGACAGCGGAGATCCACGGCATGACCGAGGAAGAGGCTTTCATGAAGCGGCTGCCCTATTTAGAGGCTAAATTATAGTAAAGGTTTTACATTCTATTTACCATGTAATTAATAGTATGCCCAAGAGATTAAATGAGATAATGGCAAGATCAACGCAAAACGCTAGAGTCTTCCTCGCTTGTATGCTTTTCACGGGCAACCTTGTTTGTGTTGGTACTTGGATTTGGGCATTTTTGAATTATCCAATAATTCTTCATGAGCCGGATCCAATGATATGGACCACGGAGGTTTTAGGGTTCACCCTCACAATCCTTGGGGATGTATACGTGTTTTTTCTGTACCTTATAAGACAGTCAAGAGGCATTGAGGTGTTCCCAGATGTCAAATGACCCTAATCAAGATCTGCATAGTCAAAACAGCAGGAGAGGCCGGTAATGTCCAATTATCGTGCCGAGACTGAGGAGGGCAGCCTAGAGGCGGCTAGGGCCGAGGCAGCTAAACGCCAAGCCGAGGAGGAGCGGCGCAGAGTCCAGCAGCGACGGGATGAGCTTGCTCGTAAACGTGAGGAAAAGGAGCAGCGCAGGGCTCAGAAACCCACGCAACCCAAGACGCCTGAGAGGATTGACGATCTTCATCAGATGATAGAGGAAGAAAAAGAGCGGGCCGGGGGATTATTAACTAAAATTACGGCAGCGACGGAGGTAGGTGAGAGAGTTCAGGAGGCTGGCCCCGGCAGCGTCTACGCTACCCCTGAGTACCGGGAGTACGTGCAGAGCGGTCAAGAGATCAGGCAGGCTATGGGGGATGTGCCTGAGACACTATCCATTATCACCGAGGCCCCGGAGGGCTACTCTTACCGGGGGCAGGACGTTCAGGAGTACAATGCGAAGGTAAGGGAGTATAACCGCCAGATAAGTGAATACAAGAGGAAGCTACAGGACACATACAACCAGTACCGGGCCGGGTTGATCACCTATGATTCCTATGAGGTTCAGCGTAAATCCTATGAAGCCCAGCTCAAGCTCTACGAGGCTGAGATGAAGCGCACGGCCCCACAGAGAGAGGCGTTCCTAGAGTATCTTGAAAGCATCGGGCCGCCGGAGCCCACGGACGAGCAGCGCAGACGCATAGAGGAGGGCGCACTCATATATGGCGCACCCGGCAGACCGGGTGAGCAGGTTCCACCAATATTGCAGGAAGCCTTCGAGAAGACCCTGGGTATCATGGAGGCACCTTTCAAGGCGGTGACGGACCCGTTTAGAAACGTTGCGGCAGAGCTTGGGGATAAAAGCATAGAGGCCGCGATGGAGGCGAAGCCTTGGACCGGGTTCGGCTACTACGCGGCGGGTACAGCGGCTAGCATCGGGGCCATGAGCGTCGATATAGCAACCTGGGAGTTTAGGCCGGGGCTATGGGTTGACGTAAGCCGCACCCTCCTCGGGTTAGCGGTTAGCCCCGAGGCACGCACCGCCGTAGCCGACGAAGCCCTTAGAGATCCCTTCGGGTTCACCGCCGAGATAGTAGGCGGCATGTATCTGGGTGGCGCACTCAGAAAGCTACCGGGGAAAGTCTATGGAGAGGCGGAGCTAGCGTACAAGACCCTGAAGGCCCAGAGAGGCAGCACATCCGAGGGACTATACGGTGTGTCAATAAAGGAGCCCACATGGAGCGAGGCCCTGGGCGAATGGAGAGCAGTAAAAGATGTTAAGTACCGTGAAACCTACGCAGCCAAGGCCCCTGAGATATTCGAGTCCAAGTTCTTGGAGGAAGCCGGGATAACCGAGTTCCCCGAGGAGATAGTAGGCATAGAACCCACATACCGGACCTTCGAGAAGAGGTGGCTGAAGATCGAGGGCGAAGGGATCAAGGCCGAGCTACCATATTATACAAAGATGAAGGCAGGGACGCCGGGAGCCGAGCCCAGGGCGTTTGACGTACCCGGCGACGAGTGGAGTATAGAACAGCTCACCCGTGAAGCAGACACGGCCTTACCCTACGAGTACGGCGAGGAAGGCGGGTTCCTATGGGTGCGGGGCGGTTATGGTGGTATGAGGCCGTTTGCAGAGCCCAAGCTACCTGAGCCGCCACGCGCTGAGGCCCTGGTGGTCACAGCCGAGGCAGCACCCAGCACCAAGATACTGGACCTCATAGGAAAACCCAGGCTCAGCCTAGAGACAGAGCTACAGTTTATTCCAGACATTGAGACTATCACGGCACAGAGGGCGGGCTTCAAGTTCATTACACCGGAGACGATCAGGCCGCCGAGTGCAGCCTTCAAATTCCTAGATATAGGCAAGGCCGCCACCCTTGGCCTGAGTAAAGTTAAGGGCTTCGACAAGGTGTTCACGGCCCCCACTATCAGCCTCAAACAATTAGAGCAACAAACCCAGAAACAGCTAGAGAAGCCTCTGGAGCTAGAGTTACCCAAGATGAAGCAGCCTCAGATAACGGGGTTGACGCCGACGCAGATACAGACGCCGACCCAGACACCCATCGAGAAACTCAAACTGGATCAGATACAGTTACCTATCCTGGACCTACCCCAGATAACCATACCCGACATACCCGTACCGGAGGAGCCATACCCCCCACCGTCAATCTCGCCTTATTTCGGGCCACCGGGACCGCCACCCAGACCCAGAGTGAAAGGAGAACTATTCCCCAAAAAGAAGAAAAAGAAGAAGAAAGGCCGTAAAGGTGCCTTCGAGATACGGGTGGAATTCAAGGAGCCTAAGCTACCGGATATAGCTGACATTACGTTCAAGGAGCCCAAGATCCTCGGATTCGGCACCGAGAAGAAAGGCAAGAAGAAAAAGAAGAAAACAAGGAAAAGGAGATGAAGCATTGAGTTTAAGGCAGACGACGACCCGTGCAGTGGGTAAGGTAGTGGGCCTCATATTCGGGTACTTCATCCTGGCGGGGCCTTACTACACGATACTTGATGAACTGTATAACATAGCGGCTACTGAGGCAGATGCCACCCTGAACACGTTCATCGCCTGGGTTTACCCCACCTTCTACTATGGATACCCGAGCGTAGTGGTGTTCGGCGTAGTCTGGACCATAGTGGGGCTCTACAGGGAGATAAGGAGCAGATACTACGCCACCGAGGAGGTATCGTATTATGGTTCTTAAACACTTTGAGGCCGCCCTACTGAACATCATATTCGGGGGCTTTGAGTGGATCATAAGCCGTTACCTGATCTTGCAGGCGGCTAACCTCTATATGACTGAGTTTCCGCATTGGGCGGGGATACCTCACGTTGATTTTATGCTTGCGGTGGCTCAGTGGGGGCTCTGGATAATGATACTCTTGCCTACAGCGATCTATCTGTGGACGCAGACGCAACGCCCGGAGGCAGAGCAATGAGGAGAACGGCGTCGTTAATGGTTCTCCTTTTAACGGTGGCGTTCCTAGCCCTGCCTCATCAGGTAAGTGCTTCCTATCCCGTAACCACTTTGGATAGCTACAGCGAGACAAACAAAGACACACAATATAATTTAAATGATAACCACCCCTCAAATGAGGCTGGTAAAGCAAGCTCAAGCGCACAGTCATTTAACGCTACGTATGGTTATCGGCTTCACTCTGTCAAGTTCTATCTAAGGAAAACGTTAAACCCTACTGGGAACGCGGTGGTTGTCCTTTACACTCATAGTGGGGTCTATGGAACCAGCAGCGTACCCACCGGCGCGGCCCTAGCCACCAGTGATCCCTTTGATGTATCCACGTTGACGGGTGCCTATCAACTGATCACGTTCACCTTCACGGGGGTCAACCAGTATCTTATGACGGCGGGGACCAAATACTGTATAGCGTTTCAGAACCCCGCAGCGGGTATCGACGCCGCAAATTACGTGGAGATCGGGGTAGATAACACAGCTCCCGCGCATACAGGGAATGTGGCAAACTATGTAAACGGAGCATGGGGGGCGATGGCACCTGATCTATGCTTCTATGTCTATGGCGTCCCAACAGACTTTGTTTACCAGTTCACAGGCACTTATTACGAGAACGGCACAAGGGCGTGGGCAGACGCGGTGAGTGTCACAGCTTCCGTTAGCGGCAGCACCGACGAGTTCCTGGTTAACGGCACCAGCACCCAGTATTATAACCCTGAACCAGAAAAGTTTGAGTGGGACTTGGGCGGAGGCTACGCCAGAAACATATTCAGCTTTGGCTCCGAGAACTTCACCGTCACCATACCCGACGCAACTTTCTATGTCTACCAGTTCACCATAAAGGACCACACCGGCAAGACGGGGCTGGGCGACAACTACCTTGAAGCATACCGGACCATTAACGGCACCGAAACCCTGATCGAGCGCATGAAGATATACCTCGGCAACCCCGTGCCCCTCACCCTCGTCTACGCCAGAACCTACCACCTCAAAATATTGTTCGCAGACGGGTCACGGTACGATTGGGGGTACTTCGTAGCTGGAGGCACAGACTCTATAAACCTCATACTCAAAGCCGTCACCTTCACCGACCAGGCCCAGATACTCTTCAACCATATACACGTAGAGGTGACGCGCACCGCCACCGTAGTCACCGTGAACTACCTGGACGACAGGGATAACACGGTATGGGCAAACACCACCATAAGGATAAGGAACGGTGCCGTTGTTTTGTTTGCGGCTCGGACTAACAGCAGCTACACCGTGAACTGGGGAGGCGCAGACGCAGACACAGGGTACACCGTCACCGTAGCCGGGCTGCACACCGATTACGGCACATGGGGCAGATCCTTCATACTAGACCCAGACGAAACGTTCCCCGACCCGCCGAGCCTAACCGGGATATTCGGGGACGTGGACCCCAACTTCATACCCTGGGTGATAACCA
>Ga0307380_10012327_pt1 | contig 10653 bp, 8 predicted proteins | sample UN3MG_FD_202239 | JGI IMG/M metagenome (GOLD analysis project Ga0307380, IMG submission 202239) | Soil microbial communities from Risofladan, Vaasa, Finland - UN-3 | ecosystem: Environmental > Terrestrial > Soil > Coastal area > Acid sulfate soil | place: Finland: Risofladan, Vaasa | collected... | reverse complement strand
CAGAGCTTAGCCCGCCTCTTCGGGCTCCGCGGCGAGGTCGGCGGGCTGGGGTCCGTTGGCCAGGCGGACGGCGAACGCGGCGGCGACGACCGCCTCGGCGGCGAAGCCGAGGACGAGGATCGCCCCGGCCCAGACCTGGTCCAGCAGCCCCGCCGCCTGGAGCAGCCACGACGCGCCGTAGATCGCCGCCACGCGAAGCATGCCCCCGACGGCCATGCCCAGCGTCCGCCGGCGGACCAGGAGCTGGCCGTGGAAGTAGTTCCGCAGGGCCATCACCGCCGGCCAGATGCACAGCACGCGGAGGGCCTGGACGGCCGGGCGAAGGACGTCCTCGGGGATGCCCAGCGGCCCGCGGAAGATCGCGTCGACCAGCGGGGTGAACACGATGGCGGCCATCAGGGCGATCACGCCGATCAGCACGCGGGTCATGAACCGCCGCACGCCGGCCAGGTCCTGCCCGCCGAACGTCACGAACAGGTTGCGGAACTGGTTGACGAAGCCGCCGAAGATCATGGAGAAGTCAAAGGCCACCCTCGTGGCCGCCACGGCGATGATGCCGTCGTCGGTCCGCTTGAGGAAGCCATAGAGGATCGGCCGGCTGAGGGCGAACATGAGGCTCGTCACGGCCACGGGCCAGAAGAACGCCATCACCTCGCGGTAGGACAGGTCCTCGTGCTCCGGGCGTTCGGGCGGGCGGTAGAGCGCCGCGTACAGCAGCAGCGTCAGCGCGAGGCTCAGCCCGGCCGAGGCCAGGCGGGCCACGGCGAGGGTCCGGACGGCGGGCCAGCCGCACCACAGCCCCACGAGCAGCCCGGCGATCAGCACGGCGAGGCCGGCGACGTTGAGGAGGGTGACGGCCCCGGTCCGCCGGGCCTGGATGAGCATGCCGATGTGGTACTGCTGGGTCCCGCTGAGCAGGGCCAGGGGCGTCAGGAAGCGCAGGTAGCGGACGACGATGCGGGTGGTGGGCGCGTCGAGCTGGAAGATGCTGGCCACGGCCGCCGCCCCGGGCTCGGTAAAGGCCGCCAGGACGATCGGCAGCGTGATCGCCAGCGAGAGGCCCATGGTGAAGCGCAGGCAGACGGCGTGCCCGCGCCGGGAGCGTCCCAGCACGTTGGCCATCTGCGGCACGAACGCCAGCAGCGCCCCGAACGGCATGTACACGCCCATGGCGAACGCGAAGGTCGCCAACTGCTGCGCGGCGTCCTCGTAGCGCGACAGCACGCCGTTCTCGAACTGCCGCCCGACGAGCATCGTCAGCCCCATCAGGGCCAGCGGCCAGTAGAACCTCCAGTATTGCTTCTGCACGGCTCGGCGGGTCCTTCCCGTCCCGCGGCGCTGCGCCTCGCACGGCGCGGGAAGCGTTCAGGATACGCCCGATCGGCCGGGGTTGCCATCCCCCGCAATGCAAAGCCCCCCGGCCGCGCTTGCGTCGACCGGGGGGCAACTGCCGAAACCCGCTCCCGCACCAATCGGCCATCGCCGATTGGAGATCGGAGATTCGCCTAGGTCCCCCCGTGGACCTCTTCGAGCTGCTGGTCGGAGCTTTCGGGGGCCTCGTCGACGCCCTCGAAGTACAGGTGGTCGGGCATCTCCTGGTCGTCGGACTTCCGGACGCCGACGACGATCTTGCTCTTGCCCTTGTAGCCGCCGCGGAGGATCTCCTCGCTGATGGGGTCCTCGATATGGTGCTCGATGGCCCGCCGCAGCGGGCGGGCGCCGAAGTCGGGGTTGTAGCCCTTTTCGATGAGGAACTGCTTGGCCTGCTGGTCCAGCTCCAGCTCGAGCCCGTGCTCGCGAAGGCGCTTGCGGACCTGGCGCAGCTCGTAGTCGACGATCGTGTCGAGGTCGCCCCGGCTGAGGGACTTGAAGACGATCACGTCGTCGAGGCGGTTGATGAACTCGGGGCGGAAGTGCCGCTCGACCTCCTTGTTGAGCAGCTCCTTCATCTTCTCGTAGGTCGTCTCCTCGTCGCGCTTGGCGAAGCCGAAGCCCCCGCCGGACTTGATCAGCTCGGCGCCGATGTTGGTGGTGAGGATGACGATCGTGTTGCGGAAGTCCACGCGGCGCCCGAAGGAGTCGGTGATGTGCCCCTCCTCCATGATCTGGAGCAGCGTGTTGAACACGTCGGGATGGGCCTTCTCGATCTCGTCGAGCAGGACGACGGCGTAGGGGCGCCGGCGGATGCGCTCGGTGAGCTGCCCGCCCTCCTCGTAGCCGACGTAGCCGGGCGGCGCGCCGATGAGCCGGGAGACGTTGTGCTTCTCCATGTACTCGGACATGTCGATCTGGACGAGGCTCTCCTCGTCGCCGAACATGAACTCCGCCAGGGCCTTGGACAGGAGGGTCTTTCCGACGCCGCTGGGCCCGGCGAAGATGAAGCTGCCCATGGGGCGCTTGGGGTCCTTCAGGCCGCTCCGCGCCCGCCGGATGCTCTTGGCGACGGCGGTGATGGCCTCGTGCTGGCTGACGACCCGCTTGTGCAGCTCGTTCTCCAGCTCCAGCAGGCGCTGGGCCTCTTCCTTCTCCAGGCGCGTCAGCGGCACGCCGGTCATCTTGCTGACGACCTCGCCGATGACGTCGTCGTCCACGAGCCCGCCGACCTCGCTGGTCCGCTGCTTCCATTCGGCGACCAGCTCCTCCTTCCGGACGCGGAGCTGCTCGGCCTGGTCGCGCAGCTCGGCCGCCCGCTCGTAGTCGGCGTTCTTGACGGCCTCGTCCTTCTCGATCTGGAGCCGCTCGACGTCGGACTCGATGCTCGCCAGGTCCGGGGGCTTGGTCATGCTCTTCAGGCGCACGCGCGCCCCGGCCTCGTCGATGACGTCGATGGCCTTGTCCGGCTGGACGCGCCCGGTGATGTACCGGCTGGACAGTTCGACGGCGCGGTCCAGGGCCGTGTCGGTGAACCGGACGCGGTGGTGGGCCTCGTAGCGGTCGCGAAGGCCCTTGAGGATGGCCATCGTCTGCTCCTTGGTCGGCGGGTTGACGATGATCGTCTGGAACCGCCGCTCCAGGGCGCCGTCCTTCTCGATGTACTTGCGGTACTCGTCCATGGTCGTCGCGCCGATGCACTGGATCTCGCCGCGCGAGAGGGACGGCTTGAGCACGTTGGCCGCGTCGATGGCGCCCTCGGCCCCGCCGGCGCCGACCAGGGTGTGCAGCTCGTCGATGAAGAGGATCACGTTCCGCGCCCGGCGGACCTCGTTCATGACGGCCTTGATCCGCTCCTCGAACTGCCCGCGGTACTTCGTGCCGGCGACCATCATCGCCAGGTCCAGCCCGACGATCCGCCGCTCGTGGAGGATCTCCGGCACGTCGTTGCCGATGATCTTCTGCGCCAGACCCTCCACGATCGCCGTCTTGCCCACCCCCGCCTCCCCGAGCAGCACCGGGTTGTTCTTCGTCCGCCGGCAGAGGACCTGAATGACCCGCTCGATCTCGTCGTGCCGCCCGATCACCGGGTCGAGCTGGCCTTCCCGCGCCAGCTCCGTCAGGTCCCGGCCGAAGTTGTCCAACGCCGGCGTCTTGCTCTTGCCCCGGCGCTGGGGGCCTTCGCCGGGCGAGCCGGCGGGCCCGGCCTCCTCGGCCTCGACGCCGTGGCCGAGCAGGTTCAGGACCTCCTCGCGGACCTCCTCGAGCTTCAGCCCGAGGTTCATCAGGACCTGGGCCGCGACGCCTTCGTGCTCGCGCAGCAGCCCCAGCAGGATGTGCTCGGTCCCGACGTAGTTGTGGCTGAGGTTGCGGGCCTCCTCGATGGAGTACTCGATGACCTTCTTGGCCCGGGGCGTCTGGGGCAGCTTGCCCATCGTGACCATGTCCGGCCCGGGCTTGACGAGCTTCTCGACCTCCATGCGGACCCGGTGCAGGTCCACGCCGAGGTTCTTCAGCACGTTCGCGCCGACCCCCGAACCTTCCTTCACCAGGCCCAGCAGGATGTGCTCGGTCCCGATGTACTCGTGGTTGAAGCGCTGGGCCTCCTGGTTGGCCAGCGCCATGACTTTCCTGGCACGCTCTGTAAATCGCTCAAACATGGCTCTCCCGGCTTCCCTCTGCTTTGTGGAGGACTCTTGCGTACTACGACCTGCCCGGCCGTTCCGACCAGGCCATGATCACACATTCTACTCGGAGCGACGGTCCCTATCAAGCAAACCGGGAGCCGGCGGCTCGGACCCATTGATGTCTATCGGATGTCCCGCGGGGTGGGGTTCAGCATCGCTTTACCTTCCCGGCCGGCGCAGGTATCATCCACACGCCGGTCGGCCGGGCGAACCGGCCGGAGGCTGCCGGCCTCCCGCCGCCGGCAGCGACGGAAGCAAAGGACGGACGCTCATGTCAGAAGATACGTATGCCAATGATCTTGCGCTGATCCGCCGACAGGCCGAACCCGTCGAGCTTCTCGGGCCCGACGACCAGCGCGTCCTCGTCGTGCCCGCCTGGCAGGGGCGCGTGATGACCTCCACGCCGGCCGGGAAAGCCGGCCCCAGCTTCGGCTGGCTGAATCGCCCGTTCATCGCCGCCGGCCACGAGGATTCCGTATTCAACAACTTCGGAGGCGAAGATCGCTTCTGGCTGGGACCGGAGGCCGGGCAGTTCGGCCTGTGGTTCCGGCAGGATGAGCCCTTCGATATGGACCACTGGCGGACGCCCGAAGGCTTCAACTCCGGCCCTTTCGAGCCGACCGAACAGGACCAGGCCTCGGTCGCAATGGCGCGGCGGTTGGCCGTGAGCAACTACTCCGGGACGACCTTCGACTGCGGCGTCGAGCGGACGGTGCGGCTGCTGGGGCCGGGGCAGGCGGCCGAGCTGCTGGGCACGGAGGTCCCCGACGGGGCGCGGATGGTGGCCTTCGAGTCGGAGAACGTCCTGGCCAACGTCGGGGACGCGCCGTGGGCGAGCGACGGCGGGCTGCTGAGCCTCTGGATCCTCGGGCAGTTCAAGCCCCTGCCCCGAGGCAAGGTGATCGTGCCGTTCCGGCCCGGCAGCGAGGCCGACCTCGGCCCCCGGGCCACGACGAACTACTTCGGCGAGATCCCCGGCGATCGCTGCCGGTTCGCCGAGCAGCACGTCCTGTTCGCCTGCGACGGCAAGCACCGCGGCAAGATCGGGATCAGCCCGAGGCGGTCGAGGGGCGTGATCGGCAGCTACGATCCGGACGGGGGGGCCCTGACCATCGTGCAGTTCAACCAGCCGCTGACGGCGTCCGAGCTGCCGTACGTCAACAGCCTGTGGGAGGTCCAGGCCCGCCCGTTCGCCGGCGACGCGATCAACAGCTACAACGACGGCGAGCCGACCCCCGGCGCCGGCCAGCTCGGCCCGTTCTACGAGATCGAGACGTCCAGCCCCGCCGCCGTCCTGAAGCCCGGGGAGTCCCTCACCCACGTCCACCGCACCTTCCACTTCACCGGCGATCCGGAAGGCCTGAACCTCCTGGCCCGGACGACGCTCGGCATCACGCTGGACGCGGTGACCTGATCCGGAAGGTCCCGCGCTCGTGTGGGCAGACGGGCCCGCAAGCCGAGGCGCCCGGAGGGCGAACCCTCTCCGGCGGGCTTACGCCCCGATCAGCAGCGCCGAGGCCGACCGGGACGAGGCGTTCGCCTGGGCCGACAGGGCCGCAGAGGCATTCGCCGCGAGTTGGCTCCTCAGGGCCTCCAGGACGGCCAGGGCGGACTCGGCCGTGGCGATGCGGGACTGGAAGCTGCTGACTTCTTCCGCCTGGGCCTGAAGGCCTTCGATGACGTTCTGCACGCGGACCGTGGAGGCGTTCAGCTCGTTTCGCGCCCCGCCCACGGCCGCGATGGCCTTGCTGAGGCCCGCCAAGGCGCCTTCCGGCAGTTCGGCCATCGACAGGTCCGTGGCGGCCGAGATGTCGATCGTCACGACGGCGTCGTAGCCGCTCAGCAGCTTCTCCCCGTTGAATTCCGTGTCCTCCAGAACGCCCTTGGCCTGCTCAGGGAGGGTGCCGTACTCGGCGTCCATGACGGCAAGCTCCTCCTCGGTGTGATTGCCCAGCGCGGCGTCCTCGACGATCTCGCGCATGCTCTCCAGCGTGCCCTTGAGCCCCGCCAGCGCCTCGTCGGCGACCTGGTAGGAACTGATCATGTCGTTGGCAGCGCTCAGGCCGGCGTTGACGGCCGCCTCCTCCGCGTCCGCCAGGTTGCCCAGCGACAGCCCGGACGGGTCCGTCGACATGCGCTGGATGCCCAGGTCCGCCAGGATGCGGTTCGTCGCCGAGTTGACCGCCCGGAAATCGCGGTTGAGCTGCTGCCGGGTCCCCATTGCGAGCACGCTGTACGATATCTGCATTGCGCCCAGTCCTCCAACGGCCCCAATCCATTCAGACGGCGGCCGGCCCCATACTGCGCTGCCCTTCTCCGACCGGGAACCTACGATTCGCACGAGGGGGAAGGCAAGCGGCCCCTTGGCAGAGGTTCCTGGCCTCCACGCCCTTCCGCCGTGCGGGCGGCGGGTCGGGCGAGCCCGCCGCCGGCACCCCTACCAGGCGCGGCGGCAGAATTGGATCGGCAGGTGCCAGGGGTCGCGGAGGGTGACCAGGTAGGAGCCGTCGGGAAGGTGGACGTCCTCGACGAACGTCGCCCCGGCGGCGATCAGTCGCTGCCGCACCGCGGCCGGGTCGGACACCGTGAAGGCCAGGTGCATCACCAGCGGCGGCCGGGCGGCGTAGTCGGGCACGGGGGCGGCATCGTTGCGGTAGATCTCGAGCATCACGTCCTCGGCCGAGTCGGCCAGGAAGTGCGTGTAGGGCGGGCGGTCCATCCCGCGGACGACTCGCATGTGCAGGTGCTCGACGTACCATCTCGCCATCCCGACCGGGTCGGGCACGTTCATCGCGAAGTGTTCGATCTCCAGTTCCATGGGCATCGCACCTCCTTTTCGGCCCCGCCGGGGAGGACCGCAAGTCGCTGCCGAGGCCCGATTGTCCGATCCGGCCCGGAGGGTGTCAATCCGCCATTTTTCCCCTTGCCCTGGGGCGGGGATGGCTTATATTGAACGGCTCTGCTGAGTGCAGCGGGAGTCTGTGCGCCGTCGCGGCGGCGGGCGGATGGCAACGTGAACCGGTCCCACTGGAGACGACGATGCCGGCTTCGAAACCGCAGGACATCCGTAACCTGATTCTCCTCGGCCACGGCGGGGCGGGCAAGACCACTCTCGGCGAGGCGATCCTGCACGCCGGGAAGGTCAGCACGCGCCTGGGCTCGGTGGAGGACGGCACCACGATGCTGGACCACACCGACATCGAGAAGGAGCGGAAGCACTCCGTCGATCCCTCGGCGGCATTCGTCGAGCAGGACGGCAAGACGATCAACTTCATCGACGCCCCGGGCTATCCGGACTTCATCGGCGGGGCGATCGGCACGCTCGGCGGGGCCGACGTGGGCGTGGTGGTCATCTCCGCCAGCTCGGGCATCGAGGTCAACACGCGGCGGCTGTTCCACGCCGCCCGGCAGGCGGGCATGCCCCTGGCCATCGTCATCAACCGGATCGACAGCGAGAACATCGACCTCGAGCGGTTGCTGGGCGACATCGGCGAGTCGTTCGGGGCGGCGTGCAAGCCGATGAACCTGCCGACCGACGGCGGCAAGGCCGTCATCGACTGCTTCGCCAACGAGTCCGGCGCCGCGGACGTCGGCGACGTGGGCGACGCCCACACCCAGCTCGTCGAGAACATCATCGAGGCCGACGATGAGCTGATGGAGGCCTACCTCGGCGGCGAGGAGGTGCCCAAGGACAAGCTCTCGGCCGCCTTCGCCCGGGCCATGGTGGAAGGGCTGGTCGTGCCGATCTTCTTCACCGCCGCCCGCGCCGAAGTGGGCGTGGCGGAGCTGATGGCCGCGGTGGTCAGCTACTTCCCCTCGCCGGCGGACGTCAAGATCGCCCCGGCCCGGACGGGCAAGGGCGACGACGCCGAGGACGTCGAGCTTTCGGCCGACCCGGACAAGCCGTTCGTCGGCCAGGCCTTCAAGATCGCCACCGACCCGTTCGTCGGCAAGCTGGCGTGGGTCCGCGTCCTCCAGGGCACGGTGACGCCGGAGACGACCTACACCCTCCGCGACGAGCGCAAGGCCGCGAAGGTCGGCCACCTGTTCAAGGTCCAGGGCAAGGAGACCAAGGAGGCCGCCAAGGCCGTCGCCGGCGAGATCATCGCCCTGGCGAAGGTCGAGGAGATCCGCAAGGACGACGTCCTGCACGCCGACGCCCAGCCGCTGTTCCGGGCGGGACCGACGTGCCCGACGCCGATGTACTCCCTGGCCGTGACGCCCAAGAGCCGCGGCGACGAGCAGAAGATCTCCGGCGCCCTCAGCAAGCTGGCCGAGGAAGACCCCACCTTCGTGGCCTCGCGCGACGTCCAGACCGGCGAGACGGTCATCAGCGGCGTCGGCGACCTGCACCTGCGGATCATGCTCACCCAGATGAAGCAGCGCTTCGACCTGGAAGTGGACACCAAGCCGCCGAAGATCCCCTACCGCGAGACGATCAGCGCCAAGGCCGATGGCCACCACCGGCACAAGAAGCAGACCGGCGGGGCCGGGCAGTTCGGCGAGGTCTACCTCCGCGTCGAGCCGATGGAGCGCGACGCGGGCTTCGAGTTCGTCAACGCCCTGTTCGGCGAGTCGATCCCCCGGCAGTTCCTCCCGGCGATCGAGAAGGGCGTCCACGACGTCCTCGCCGCCGGGCCCGTCGCCGGCTACCCCCTGCAGGACGTCCGCGTCAGCGTCTACGACGGCAAGAGCCACCCCGTGGATTCCAAGGAGGTCGCCTTCCGCGCGGCCGGGAAGCACGCCTTCATCGACGCCATCGAGAAGGCCAAGCCCGTGTTGCTGGAGCCGATCGTGAACATGGAGATCTCGATCCCCTCCCAGTACATGGGCGACATCGCCAGCGACCTGTCCGGGCGGCGCGGGCGAATCCTCGGCCAGGAGATGCTTCCGGGCAACATGTGCGTCGTGCGGGCCCAGGCCCCGCTGGGGGAGGTCATGCAGTACAACAGTCAGTTGCGCTCCGTCACCGGCGGGCAGGGCAGCTACGCGATGGAGTTCAGCCACTACGAGTCCGTGCCCGGCAACGTCCAGCAGCAGATCATCGCCGCCGCCAAGGCGACGAAGGAAGAAGAGTAGCGGTCAGCCATCCGCTTGCAGCCATCACCCGGGCCTGGAGACCACCAGGCATTGAGCATGGGACATCAGTCACTGAGCGTTTGACATTCGATCTCGCCTCAGGCGAGCGACGGGAGTGAAGCCATCATGCCTCGGATTTGTCCGTTCACCGGAAAGAAGACCCGCGCCGGCCGAAAATACGCCCACCGCGGGAAGGCCAAGTACCTCGGCGGCGTCGGCATCAAGACCACCGGCAAGACCAAGCGGAAGTTCAAGGCGAACATGCAGCGCGTCCGCGCCGTCATCGACGGCGCGGTCGTCCGCATCAACGTCTCCGCCAAGGCCATCCGCAACGGCCTGATCACCAAGCCGCCCAAGCGGGACTATACGCCGAAGGAGACCGAGTAGGCCCGGACCGTCTTCCGTTGCCCGCGGGTCGCCACCCGCGGGCCTCGAAGGCGCGCGATCTCCAAGCCCGCCGGTGGCGACCGGTGGGCACTCTCCGGCGTGCTTCCGCTCACCCCAACCGATCCGAAACCCCCGCCTCCGCCGCCGCGCGGCGGATGCGCTCGTGCAGCTCCGTGACGTACTCCGCCCGGTATGCCCGGTCGAACAGCACGCGCCGGTACAGCCCCAGCAGTCCCGGCCGGTGCCGCCGCAGGAACGCCTGCACGCTCGGCCAGACGCGGGGGCGCGGGTTCATCGCGTCGGTCCAGATGTGATCGACCGCCGCCCCGGCCGCCAGGGCGAACAGCCGGTCCAGCGCCTCGGGCGAATCGCTGATGCCCGGCAGCAGCGGCCCGAACATGACGGCCGTGGCCAGCCCCGCCGCCTTGGCCTCCCGCAGGACCCCCAGCCGCGCCGCCACGGACGACGCCCCCGGCTCCCACAGGGCCGCCTGGGCCTCGTCCGGCGTGGTGATCGTCACGCCGAGCCGGACGTCCCGCCCGGCGAACAGGTCCAGGTCGCGCAGGACCAGCTCGTTCTTCGTCAGAACGCCGAGGTGGAAGCCCGCCTCCAGCAGCAGCTCGCAGCAGCGGCGCGTGAGCCGGTAGTGCCGCTCGACCGGCTGCCAGCCGTCGCAGGCGCTGCACGTGAAGACCGACCCGGGCTGGAGGCGCCGAAGCTGCCGCACCAGCACGTCGGCGGCGTTGACCTTGACGTCCACGAACCGCCCCCACGGCTCCTCGTGCGGGTGGAACCGCTGCATGAACCGCGCGTAGCAGTACACGCACGCGTGCCCGCAGCCGGTGTAGCAGTTGAACGAGTAGTCGTCGATCCCCCCGCGGTTCAGCAGGCTCTTGCACGCGACCTCGCGGACGACCACCCCCGCCCCCGCGGCCCGCCGCGCCCCGGGCGGGACGCCCGCCCCCTCGAACAGGCTCGGCTGGTCGTCGCGTGGCATGGGCGATCGTTCCGCGCTCATCGCACCAGCGACCGGGCGAACTGGAACATGCTCAAGCGCGCCTTGGGGAGGTCTGCCCAAGAGCATTCGAGATTGGCGCGCAAGTAGCCGTTGGGCTCGACTCGGGCGGCG
>Ga0307380_10012326_pt1 | contig 10653 bp, 10 predicted proteins | sample UN3MG_FD_202239 | JGI IMG/M metagenome (GOLD analysis project Ga0307380, IMG submission 202239) | Soil microbial communities from Risofladan, Vaasa, Finland - UN-3 | ecosystem: Environmental > Terrestrial > Soil > Coastal area > Acid sulfate soil | place: Finland: Risofladan, Vaasa | collected... | reverse complement strand
TTGACGCCCGCGGCGTCGGATCCTGCGTCGGGCTCGCTGAACAGCTGGCACCAGATCACGTCCTGCTCGAGCGCCGGGCGCACCCAGCGGTCGATCTGGTCCTGCGTCGCGTACTGGATGATCGTGAGGATGTTCCACGCGGTGATCCCGTAGGCCGGTCGGGTGACGCCGGCCTCGGAGAACTCCTGCTCGATCACGAGCTGCTCGACCGCACCGGCGGCACGCCCGTACGGCTTCGGCCAGTGGGGCATCACGAAACCGGTCTCGATGAGACGGGTGCGCTGCTCGTTCGCCGGCAGGTCCTTGATGCTCTGCGCGAACGCCCGGACCTCGTCGCGGATCGCCTCGGCCTCCGGCGGCAGTTCGATCGCCTTGTCGCGGACGACGCCCTGACGGGTCAGGTCGGTGAGCTCCTCGGCAGCTCCGGTCGCGTCGAGGTAGTGCAGCAATGTGGTGGCGCGTCGCATGTAGAGGTGCGCGTCGTGCTCCCACGTGATCGCAATGCCGCCGTGGACCTGGGTGTTGAGGTTGGCACACAGATCGGCCGCGGGGGCTGCGAGGGTGGCGGCAGCGGCCGCCGCGTAGGAGAGCTGGTCGCCGCCGGTCGCCGCCGCGCGGGCAGCGTCCCACACGGCGCTGGTGGCGAGTTCGGTGGCCACGGACATGTTGGCGCAGTGGTGCTTGACCGCCTGATACATGGCGATCGGACGACCGAACTGGATGCGCTCCTTCGAGTACGCCGCACCCATCTCCGTGCATTCACGAGCGACGCCGACCGCGTCGGCCGACAGGACCACGCGGGCCAGGTCGACGAGCGCTCGCCGGGCTCCGGGAACGATCGTGACGGGCGCGCCGTCGAGGGTGACACGGACGCTGGGCCGGCTCGGATCGAGGCTGGGCGGCGACTCGATCGCGACGCCGGCGCCGGACTCGACGTCGGCCACCACGGCGACGTCGTCGCCGACGGGCACGAGCAACACCGACGCCGCCGCTCCGCCGAGGACCACACCGGCGTCGCCCGAGGCGGTGCCGTCGGACACCGTGACCGAACCGCCGAGCGCGACGGCGCCGACCGTGGAGCCATCGGCGAGGCCGGGGAGGAGCCGCGACTGGAGGTCGTCGTCGCCGGCAGCGGCGATCAGCGCGCTCGCGATCACCGTCGGCACGAACGGGCCGGGCGCGATCGCCCGGGCGAGTTCCTCGACGACGATGACGAGTTCCTCGATGCCGTAGCCGGATCCGCCGATGTCCTCCGGCAGGTGGAGGCCGAGCCAGCCGAGCTCTGCAAACTCGGACCAGAACTCGGGCAGCGAGTCGTCAGGCGACTCGAGCCGTTCGCGAGCCGCGCCGCGCAGGTTGCGCTTCTCGGCGAAACTGCGCACGGTCTCGGCGAGCGAGCGATGGTCCTCGGTGATGGCGATCGACATGGTGAACTGACCTCTCGTGACGGTGGCGTCGTGCCAGCGGGGCTGGAACGCCGCCATCTTCCCCGACCGCCCCGCCCTGCGACGACCCCAGCGGGCGGTCAGTCGGGGAGCGCCCGCACGACGTCGAGCCAACGGCGCAGATGGGTGTCGCCGAGGTGGGTGTCGATCGCCCGCGCCCGGGCGCCTTCACCCAACCGACGGCGGAACTGGTCATCGTCCAGAATGCGACACACCGCCGCACCGAACTCCTCGAGGTCGGTGGGATCCTGCACCAGGAGACCCGACTCGCCGTCGATCACCTGATCGACCAGACCGCCGACCGCGCTCGCCACGACCGGCGTCCCCTTCAGCATCGCCTCGGCCGCGGTGAGACCGAACCCCTCCGCGAGGCTCTTCTGCGCCACGACGTGCGCGTGGCGCTGGAGCGCGTTGACGATCACCGCGTTCTCCTCGAGGTCGTGCATCGGTAGGCACGCCAGCTGTACGCGACATCGCACCGAGTGCGGCAACTGGCGCCACTGGTTCCAGCAGTCCTGCAGCACCTGTGCCCCCTCGGGGTCGTCGGCGACCGCCGACACCACCGGCCCGGCGAGCACCAGCTGCGCGGTACGACCGGAGTCGACGTACTCGGCGAACGCCTGCATCACGCCGGCCATGTCCTTCATCGAGTCCCAACGCGAGATCTGCACCACCAACGGAACGTCCGGCCCCGGCGGCGGGCCCGTGCGCACCACGTCGCACATCAGCTCGACACGCCCCGGTGATCCGTCGGTCCGTTCGAACACGGTGTCGCCCGGCGTCCCGGCGATCAGGCCGACATGGGTGAGGATCGCCTCGACCGTTGCGTCGTCGAGGTCCTGGTTCTTGGGTGCGAACGGATCGATCGACGGCCAGATCACCGAGAGCCGGTCGGACGACACCCACTCCGGCGGGAACCGCCGATCGGAGAAGACGTAGTGATCGACGAACGGCTCGAGATACGGCCGCAGGAACTCCCAGCCGATCCGGCTGAAATCGTTCTGCTCGTCGAGCCCGACATGGCACCTCCACACCACCTTGCAGCCGAGCTGCTTCGCGTGCTCGGCCAGCCCGGCGGTCTGCGGGTCGTGCAGCACGACGACGTCGCCGCCGCGGGCGTGCGCCGCCAGCGCATCGCGCTCGGGCTGCAACGTGGTGTCGTAGATGCGGTGCTCCGCCTCGCCGAGTTCGCCACCGTCACCCGCGGTGCCGTACAGGTGGTTGTGCAGCCGCTTCGTGACCTCGAAGAACTCCGGGTTGCCGTCGATCACCATCCATCGGGCGTCGACGCCGACCCCGCGGATCAAGCCGAGCAGCACGTGCAACATCTCGGCGACACCGCCCCCGGCCGCCGTCGAGTTCACGTTGATCACGCTGCGGCCGCGCAATCGCTCGACGGCTTCGAGTGCCGCCTCGACGGCGAACAGATCGGTCCGGTCCTCCCCGATCAACGGCGAGTACCGGAACGGGTCGCGTGGCGTGATCGTGACGTGTTCCATGACGCACAGTCTGTCGCACGCGGCCGAGCCCGTGCGCCGGGGTGGCGAACACCGCCAGCGAGGACCCGTGGTACTACGACCATCGTCCGATGCGCGACAGCGGCCCGGCTTGCAAGAATGGCTCCGTGAGTGACCAGTGGCTCGAGCACGGACACGAGATGGACGGCTCCGACCTGGCGCCCGTGTTCTCGTCGTCGAACGTGCTCGCCGACGGAGCCGCCACTCCCCCGACGCCGAGGCGGACCACCGGCTGGCGAGCGGTGGTGGTCGGTGGTGGCCTCGCGCTGCTGGCGACGCTCGGCGTCGTCGGGGTGGCGAACGCGATCAGCGACAACCTGTTCCCGAGCATGGGCTCGACGAGTCCCGCATCGGTGTGGCAGAACCCCGTGCCCCCAGCCGAGCCGGCACCAACCACCGTGCCCTCGACCGCGACGACGGCGCCCGCGACCGTACCGACCACTGCGCCATCGGCCGTGGCGACGACGATTCCAGCGACGACTCCGACCAGCGGGCCGTCGACGACGAAGTCGACCACCCCGTCGTCCAAGGCCGTCGTCTCGCCGGGCAGTTCGGTCGCGACCTCGGTCTCGCCGACCACGTCGACGCCCGATCAGAACGATGACGACCTGGTCGATGATGACCCGGTCGACGACGATCCGGAAGATGACGATCTGCTCGACGACGACTCGAGCGGTTCGAGCGGATCGGGCTCGGGGTCCGACGATTCCGATTCGTCGGGAAGCTCGGGATCCGACGACAGCATCGACGACTGAGCCTCCTCAGCCGGCGGGAGTCAGCGGGAGTCAGCCGGAGTCAGCGGGGTCGAGATGCTCGCTCGCCCAGAGCGCAGCCTGGGTCCGGTCGGTCACGCCGAGACGTTGAAACACGCTGGTCAGGTGGGCCTTCACCGTGCGCTCGGCGATCCCCAGCCGGCGGGCGATCTGCTTGTTGGCGAGGCCGTCGCGCACCAGTAGCAGCACCTCACGTTCGCGGTCGGTGAGCTGCGGGCCGGCGTTACGGGACCGTCGCGATTCGAGCAACGCTCGGGCGGCCTTCGGATCGAGCGGCGATCCGCCGTCGTGCACCGCGCGGATGGCCTTGGCGATGTCGTCGGGGTCGCTGTGCTTGAGCAGGTAGCCGTCGGCTCCAGCGCCGAGCGCGTCCATGATCCGTGTCTGGTCGGAGAAGGACGTGAGCACGAGCACGCGGCTCGACGGATACGTCTCGGTGATTCGCCGCGTGGCCTCGACGCCGTCGAGTTCGGGCATCGACAGGTCCATCAGTACGACGTCGGGCCGGTGTTGGTCGATACGGGCCAGGGCCTCGTTGCCGTCGGCAGCGGTCGCCACGACGTCGATGTCGCCGGCGATCGCCAGGAACTGCTCGAGGCCGGACCTGACGACGGCATGGTCGTCGACGATCACCACCCGGATCGGTTCGGTGTCGTCGTCGGTGCGGTGACTCACCGGAGCATCCTTCCATCGAGCGGGATCGTCGTCTCGACGCGGGTGCCGGTGCCCGGACGTGAGGAGACCGTGAGGGTGCCGTCGAGCTGGGCGACGAGGCCGGCGAGCGACCGCAGGCCGACATGGCCTTCGGTGAACCGGTCGTCGAGAGTGTCGGTGGTGAACCCTCGGCCGTCGTCGTCGACGACGAGTCGCACGGCGCCGTCGTCCACCGCGAGCAGCACCCGGACGTGCCCGGCGGCGGCGTGAGAGACCACGTTGCGCAGCGCCTCCTGCGCGACCCGGTACACGAGTGTGGCGATCTCGTTGGGGATGCCGGCGTCGCCGGTCGGCGCGTCGAGCTGCGTCTCGATCCCGCGGACCCGGAGACCGCTGAGCAGATCGCCGATCGCCGGTTCCAGGCCCTCCTCGGCCAGATTCGGCGGGTAGATCTCGACGAGGAGCGAGCGCAACGACTTGATGCTCGATCGGATCGCCTCGGATGCGTCGAGGGCCTGTTGCGGATCGATCGAGGTGCGGCCCTGGGCGGCGAGCGTGAGCGACACCCCGGTGAGTTCTTGCACGACGCCGTCGTGCAGATCGCTGGCGATACGGCGTCGCTCGGCGTCGGATGCGTCGAGAGCGTGGCGGAGGAGCCGTTCTCGCTCCTGCTGGCTGGCCTGGAGGCGACGTGCCATCGACCACGCGATGGGGATCTGGACCAGTTCGAGCAGGATCAGCGCGCCGATCGTGATCGGGGCGAACTGCAGCCAGAGGCTCCGGCCCACGTCGGTGACGCCGCCGTAGTTGAAGTACGCCTCGAAGAGCAGTGGCGTGCCCGACGGCGTCTCGGTTCGGGAGTACACCTCGAGCAACTTGCTCTCGGTCTCGTAGCGGTTCTCCGGCCCCGACAGGTCGCTGACCTCGGCGATCTGTCCGCCGAGCTCGAGCACCTCCAGCGCGTCGTCGCCGAGCGGGAACTGCTCGCCGATCAGGCGCGGTTCGTCGGCGTAGACGATCGTGCCGTCCTCCCGCCAGATCTTGACCCGTACGAGCGAACCTCGAAGGACGTTGTCTCGCACGACCGCGTCGAGCCGGTCGAGTGCATCTCGGTCCATCCTGACGACGTCGTCATCGAGCACAGGTGCGATGAGGCCGACGCTGCTGATGTCCGCGACCCGTCGGGCTTCTTCGATCGCCTGCTCGGTGCCGACGCGTCGGCTGGCGATGGCGGTGAACGCGATGACGAGGACGAGCGCGACGAATCCGGCGATCGCGAAGCGGGCCACGACCTTGCCCACCGAGATCGGCTCAACGAGCGGTCGGTCGTCCTGCACGACCACAGCCTCGCGCTGACGCGACGGTGCACCCGGTGTCGTACCGGGTGCACCGGGGGGCAGCGTCGTCGCCGTCACGCCGTGAGATCAGTCGCTGTCGTCATCGTCATCGTCATCGTCATCGCTGTCATCGTCATCGCTGTCATCGTCATCGCTGTCATCGTCGCTGTCGCTGTCGTCGTCGCTGTCGTCGTGGCCCGAGCGGTCATCGCTGTCGTCGTGGCCCGAGCGGTCATCGCTGTCGTCGTGGCCCGAGCGGTCATAGCTGTCGTCGTGGCCGGAGCGGTCGTCGTCATCGTGATCGTCGACGGCAACGCCGGCGCCGGTGCAACGGGGGTCGGTTGCATGTTCGACCTCGTCGCACGGTCCGCTGATGTCGTCCGCAACGCTGGTCGACGGCAAGCTCACCGACGGGATGCTGTTCGACGCCACGCTGTTCGACGGCACGCTGTTCGACGGCGTCGTCACCGAGGGGACACTGTTCGACGGCACGCTGTTCGACGGCGTCGTCACCGACGGGACGCTGTTCGAGGGGGTGCTGTTCGACGGCGTCGTCACCGACGGCACCGGTGCCGGGGTCGGCGCCGGCACCACGACCGAGATGCAGTCGGGGTCGGAGGCGTGCTCGGCTTCGTCGCAGTTGCCTCGTACCTCGCCGGGCACGCCGTTGTCGTCAGGGGTTCCGGCGTCGCGTGCCGCTGCGATCGTCGGCACAGCGACGGTCAGCGCGGCGAAACCGGCGATGATCCAGGTGAGATGTCGTTTCATGGGTAGCTCCTCGTTGTGGGGGATGCCACCATGAAGCCAGTTCGCGCAGGCACGTCACCAGTGGACGATGGTGCTACGACCAGACGCTGACGTGTGACGGACTGTCACCGGTGCGGGGGCCCGCGATCAGATCACGTCGTGTCGTCGGGGGTCGACGGCCAGGTGCCGGCCCGGATCGCCTGCCACGCCCCCGTTGCGCCGAGCGCCCAGATCACGAGGACCGGTTGGAAGAAGAGCCGGGCGAACCGTTCGGCATCGGTGTCGAGCCCGAAGGCGTCGACACCTTCGGTCCACTGGGCGACGTTGCCCGGGAAGATGACGACGAAGAACGCGGCCACGATCGTGCCGACGACGACCCGATGACGAGCGAGCGCGATCAGTGCGAGGCCGAGCGCGATCTCCACGAGCCCCGAGGCGATCACGACGACGTCCTCGTCGATCGGGAACCAACCGGGCACCTGGGCCCGGAACTCCGTCCGCTGCGCCGTGAGGTGGCCCACTCCGGCGCCGATCAGGGCCCCACCGAGCAACCACCGCAGCACCGTACGGACCACAGCGCTGACCACGGAGCTTCCTCTCCGGGTCAACGCGCGTCGATCTGTGCACGAACCTCGACGATGGCGTCGCGAAGGGTCGCCACGATCGCGTCGACGTCGGACTCGTCGATGATCAGCGGCGGTGACATCACGTTGAGGTTCACCATCGGCCGCACGATCAGGCCCCGCGGTTCACAGGCGTTGGCGACGAGTTTGCCGACGTCGAGCTCGTCCGGGTACAGCTCCTTGGTCGCCTGGTCGGCGACGAACTCGACACAGGCCATCAGGTGCGAGCCACGCACGTCGCCGACCATCGGGAGGTCGCGGAGTTCGGCCAGTCGCTCCATGAAGTACGGCCCGACCCGCTTGACGTGGTCGAGCAGGCCTTCGCGCTCGATGATCTCGATGTTCTTGAGCCCGGCGGCGCACGACACCGGATGGCCCGAGTACGTGTACCCCACGGCGAAGTAGCGGCCGTGTCCCTCCTCGGCGATCACGTCGAAGATCCGGTCGCTGAAGATCGACGCCCCGAGCGGCAGGTACCCCGACGTCAGGCCCTTGGCCACGGTGATCACATCGGGCTGGATGGCGAACATCGAGTCCGACGCGAACCACTCGCCGAGCCGGCCGAACGCCGTCACGACCTCGTCGGAGACGTACAGGATGTCGTTGTCGCGGCAGAGCTGCCAGATTCGCTGGAGGTAGTCGGCCGGAGGGACGATCACCCCGCCCGATCCCATGATCGGCTCGCCGAAGAACGCCGCCACCTTGTCGGGCCCACCCATGCGGTCGATCGCCGACTCGAACTCGGCGACGAGATCGTCGGCGAACTCCTGCTCGGTGCGTCCGGCACCGAAGCGGTAGTGGTTCGGCGAGGACAGGTGATGGATCCGATCGTCGAGGTAGTCGAACCCGGGAATCCGGTCGCCGGGCTTCCCACCGATGGAGACGGAGGCGAAGGTGGTGCCGTGGTAGGCGTCGATCCTGCTGAGGATCCCCCGCTTCTCGGGCCGCCCGAGCGCGTGTTGGTAGAACTGCACGAGCCGGAACGTCGCGTCGATCGCCGTCGAGCCTCCACACGTGAAGAACACGTGGTTCAGGTCGCCCGGAGCGAGCTCGGCGAGGCGGGCGGCGAGTTGCACCGACGGCACGTTCGTCATGTCGACGAACGGGTTGGCGTACGCGAGATCGCGCACCTGCGCAGCGATCGCGTCGGCCATCTCGTCGCGTCCGAGCCCGATGTTCGTGCACCACATGCCGCCGACCGCATCGAGGTACTCCCGCCCGTCGTTGTCGACGAGGCGGGCGCCCGACCCACGCGTGATGGGCAACACGTCGTCGGTCCGGAAGGTGTCGAAACCCTGATACGGATGCAGCAGGTGACGGCGGTCGAGCTCGACGATCGAGCTGGTGTCGAGATCGGGCATCCACCGACTCTACGACGAGGCGTCGGGAGGGTCGAACGCAACATGACCGACGGTCAGCCGTAGTCGACTCGGAACTCGCGCTCGGCTCGGGGCGGCTCGTCGATCACGGAGATCTTCGACACGATCGCGCTCGGCGGACCCTGGCGGCACCAGTCGAGGAGCTGGTCGACACGGTCGCGTGGACCCTCGGCGACCACCTCGACCCTCCGATCGGCGCGGTTGCGAACCCATCCACGGACGCCGAGGCGACGCGCCTCGCGGCAGCAGGTGTCGCGGTAGAACACGCCCTGCACCCGGCCCTCCACGATCGCCCGCACCCGCACCACGCTCGACGATTCCTGGTTCGACGACTCCGCGCTCGACGAGTCCACGCATCGAGTCTGCCCGCTGCTGACCGCGGCGACCAGCCCGGCCGACACTGCGGCGACCACGAGCGCCGATCCCATAGCCTCGACCCCATGCGAATCGTCGTCGTCGGTGCCGGAGCGGTGGGCGGCGTCGTCGCTGCGAACCTCGCGATCGCAGGCACTCCGGTCGTCGCCGTCGCTCGCGGCGAGCACGGCCGGGTGATGCGCGAATCAGGCCTGCGCTACGAGTCACCCGGTGGCACGACCACCGTCGAGCTGCCCGTAGTGGCCGCGATCGGCGAGATCGAGTTCACCGACGACGACGTGGTGATGCTCGGCGTCAAGAGCCAGGACACCGTCGGCGTGCTGAACGACCTGCGCGCCGCCGGCGTGACCGGCCAACCGATCGTGTGCATGCAGAACGGCGTCGACAACGAGCGCCTCGCGCTCCGGCTGTTCCCCAACGTGTACGGCATGGTGGTCATGCTCCCCGCCGACCATCACGCCCCCGGCGTGGTGCGCGTGTGGACGGCGCCGAGTTCCGGACTCCTCGACCTCGGCCGCTACCCACACGGCGTCGACGACCTCTGCGTGGACCTCGCCAGAACGCTGGGCGCCGCGACCTTCGGCTCGATCCCGCGCGACGACATCATGGCCTGGAAGTACCGCAAGCTGTTGATGAATCTCGGTAACGCGATCGAAGCGGTGTGCGGCCGCTCCGGTTTCGGCGGGCGCCTCTACGACATCGTCCAGGCGGAAGGCGACGCGGTCCTGAGCGCCGCGGGCATCTCGGTGATCAGCGCGGAGGACGACCAGGCACGCCGCGGTGACGCGCTGACGATCCAGCCCGTCGGCAACGACCACCGCCGCGCCGGCGGATCGACGTGGCAGAGCCTCCAGCGCGGCACCGGCGCGATCGAGACCGACTACCTCACCGGTGAGATCGTGCTACTCGGGCGCCTCCACGGCGTTGCCACTCCAGCGAACGAGGCGCTGCAGCGGCTCGCTGCCGAGATGGCCCGGGCGGGCGAGCCTCCGGCGTCGCGTACCGTCGACGACGTGTTGCGCGCGATCGACGGGTCCTGACGGCGGGAGATCGCCGGACTGATCGCCAGACAGATTGCGGGGTCAGTCGCCCGAGTTCTTCTTCGGGCCGTTGCCCCGGTTGCCGGGCTTCTCCGACTTCTCTGACCTGTCGGACTTCTCCGGCCGACCCTCGTCGTCATCGTCATCGTCGTCGTCGTCGTGGTCATCGCTGTCGTCGTCATCGCTGTCGTCGTCGTCGCTGTCGTCGTCGACATCATCGTCGTCGACGTCCTCGACCTCGACCTTCTCGACCTTCTCGACCTTCTCATCGTCTTTGCCGCAGGACGACCGCGCTGCATCGCGCTGCTCAAAGCCCTCGGGAAGCTTCACGTCCCCACGGGCCACCGAGCTGACGAACTCTCCGTGATTGTCGAAGTCTTCGGGGTCGAGGCCGAAGCACGGGCCGAGGCCATCGTCGAGCGAGGCGTCGTCGGCGTCCGTGGTCTCCTCGATCATCGTCCGGGTGACCATCGCGCCGTCATCCACGATCACCTCGGGCGCCTCGGACGTGGTCGTCGTGACCTCGCTGGTGGTCGTGGGCACCTCCGACGTCGTCGTGGGAGCTTCGCTCGTGGTCGTGGTCACTTCAGTGGTGGTCGTGGTGTCGTCCGAGCCGGTCAGGGCGAACGGACCTCCCGGGCCGGCGGCAGCGACCCCGCCGAAGCCGATGACCCCGGCGGCGACGAACGTGGCGACTCGGGCGCGACGTGAGGTGAACATGGTGTGTCCCTTCTGGCGACGGTGATGGCGTGCCATGGCGTCG
>Ga0307380_10012325_pt1 | contig 10653 bp, 11 predicted proteins | sample UN3MG_FD_202239 | JGI IMG/M metagenome (GOLD analysis project Ga0307380, IMG submission 202239) | Soil microbial communities from Risofladan, Vaasa, Finland - UN-3 | ecosystem: Environmental > Terrestrial > Soil > Coastal area > Acid sulfate soil | place: Finland: Risofladan, Vaasa | collected... | reverse complement strand
TTTGGAGAAACCTATAGTTATAAACCTAGGATAGATGAGAAAACTCAGAAAGAATTACCTCCATCTGAAGCAGTCGTATTACATCGTAAAGGACATGAAGCTACATATCCAGATTTGTTTAAAGCTTTATTTGATAATCCTTTCTTATTCTTTATCAAAGGTACCGAAAATGAGACTGAGTTAATACATAAAACTAGCGCTGAAGCTCCTGGTATACCCGTGATGCTTATACCTACGGGTAAAGGAGAATTAATAATTAAATATGGTACAGATAAAACTAATAAGTGGACTCATAATGTATTAAAAGAAGAAGCTAAAAAACCAGGTTCTACAGCTGAGATGGTATATAAACTATTTACTGAACGTGGTGGTTTATGGGAAGGCTTTCTAGATAATGGGAATGGTAGTTATAATAGGTATATGGTTAGTAAGGTCATACAATTAGGTCGTAATATACCTGTAGATGTAAGACGAGTTATCTTCAAAAATATGTTAAATACAGATTTATATGGAATTAATTCTCCATTTGGCCTACAAGATAAAGAAGCCTTTTGGATATCTTTACTCTCTCTTCCTTCTGAACAAGGAGCTAGAGATAATAAAGCCCAAGGATTTCTATTCAGTAAGAATAGATATGATCCTGAAAATCCATTACAATTCCAGTCTAACTCTATAGTGATAGACTTGATGAATGAATATGAACCACAAATGCTAGATGATTATCTTGCTATGTATGGTCATTTAAGTGAAGCTCCTATACCATCAGATTTAGATGTTTCAGGTTTAGCAAATGAATTCAGAGGTGATAATATCATAGAGTTATCAGAAACAGCTCCGCTTAGATCACCACAAGGTGATTTAAAACATTTCTTATCTGACTTTGCAAAAGAACTCAATGATATTACACATGATACATCGTTCTTAAACTTCCATGGTAAGATGATGCATAGTAATTGGGAGGATGGGATAGAAGAACTACGTAAACTTGCTAATGCAAATGTAATGCTTAAGGCCTTATCTGAAAATGGCATCTATTATAAGGATTTAGTGGCAGATATTAAATCACTATCCAATCCAGATTTCTATAAGAAGTATAGTACTGTCGATCCTACGTCAATTAATTTGACTATTGAGAGATATATGGGACAAGGCTTGGTTAATCAGTTTCTACGTCAACATATTAAAGAAGGGACTAAGGCTTCCAATGTTAAAGGTAATATTATATCTTTATTTTGGGTCCTTAATGGTATAACTAAACGTGAGATGAAAGGTAACAAGAAATTAAACTTAGCACGTAAAATTGCAAGATTACCAATAGGTTATGACTTAGTTGCTTTACTAGGAGAGAAAGAAGTATTTGGACTAACGGCTTCGAGTGAAGTTGTTGGTTTTGTTTTAGATCCTGATAAAGGAACTAAAGATTTAACAGCTGAAGATGTTAGATTATCTTTAGCTGTTTTTCCGACTAGAACATTTTTAGGTCAAGGATTATCTTCTTTAGCTATGGGTAAACAAAACCAGATTAATGAAACATTAACAAGATATCAGGTTGGAATGAATAGTGCTGTTGATAGAGCAGAAAAATTTGTTGATCTTCTTAGTGATCCAGAAGCTCGTAAGTCTTGGCGACAAGATCATGCTAGTGCTATACAAGAAGATAAACTTATTGCCAGCACAGATGTTTATATTGCTGCTTTGTTAGACGGTATCGCAGAAAAAAATAATATTAATCCTGAAGTTAGACGTAAAATTATATTCGATATAGCCGAAAATTTTAGAGATAGATATAAGATTGAATTAAGAGAATATAGAGATAGAAAAACAAATGAACTTAAAATTTCTTATTTTTTAAATGCTGGTAAAGGATATACATATTATAGAGTAGAGGAATTAATAGAAGGTCACTTTAAATCCCAATCAGCTTCTGATAAGTTATCATTATTAGCAGCTATAGAATTTAGACGTTTATATGATATTGAAGTACCTACTAAAATAAGAACATTTATAAAATATTTAGAACGTTCAAGGGATGAGTTACAGGGTAATGGTGCTTTTGATAAAGCTGTTAATTTAAATAGTATTGTCGTCAAGTATAAGGATATGATAGAAGCTATTACTGCTCAAAAAGGTAACTATATGCCTCATATATTCCCCATTGCTAGATATAAGGAAATGTGGACTAAAGATTATTTACAAGCAATGATATGGAAAACTAAACTTTTAATTAAAAAACATAAAGATATCAAAAAAGCTGGTGGAAAAAACTATAATGTTACACTTGCTAATATGGACTATATCAAAGACTCCAAAGAAATTGCCAAAATAGGGAAAATTGCAACATTAAAAGCATGGGATAAGGTAAGTATAGGATGGAATAAAGGTAGTATCATACCTAATTTCTTACCTCGTAAAATGCAAAAACAAGAAGGATATACTAAGACAGATCCTACTTCAAATCTTAATTATATTGTTAAACTTGTAGATGGTATGAAGAATGATGGTTTAAGAGCTGATTGGTGGTTATACCAACAACAAGCTAAACTTGCTGGAGAAAGAAGCCATATTATAGAGATTACTAGGAATTGGTATGCAGACCAGGTAAGTGATCATGAGTTACATACAGAACCTATAGATATAAACAATATTAAGAGAGGTCAACAAGTATCTTTTCAAGTTCCTACAATGGTAATACAACCAGGCTTTATGACTGGTACTTTAGCTAGCGCTAACGTAAATGGTGTAGTTAAAAAAGTAACTAAAAATGAAATACACCTCGATATTGATCGCGATAAACTATTATTTGATATAAGAAATGATCTTAAGAAGTACGATAGTATACTAAATGGTTTAGTAAATCAAGGAGACTTTGAACGTAAACCTCAAACACGTCAATGGATAGTGTTACAAAATCTAATCAATGAAAATGTTGTTACGCAAGCCGATATACAAGAGATAGGAGAGCTAAAAGACTTTAAGATGACAGATGTAGCTAATCTTATAGTTAAAGGTTTAGGTAGAAAGTTAGCGAATCCAGAAAAAATAGGTGTATTTAAAAAATCAGATGTATGGAGCTACGATGTATTTGGTAATGAACAAAAGAATAAGGTCAATAGGTATGTACATTTTGGAATGGTTGAAAGATTAGAAGCTAGAGCTAGAGAACTTAAGAACATAGGTTTAATGGATGGACATTATGAAAATATAATGCAAACCACACAGTATGCTCTATATAAAACTGGCGCATATGGTTTGAAGTATCCTATAAGAGGTCTAAAAAAACTTACAGGTTTAACATTTATGGGATTAACATCAGCTGGTAAAGCTAGATTCAATAATCAAATGGGTGCTATGATTAATAATATAATTGATGCACCTGTATATAGATATTTTGGTACCCTTAATCCTTTCAGCAAAAATTTTCTAAAAGGTCAAGCGTCTAAAGCTAAAACAGTATGGGGAAGAATAAACCATGGTAATCTAGAATTTATGACTCCAGACGATCAGGAATTATATAAAACAGTAATAGGCTTAGGCCTATCAGAAGATACAGGTATCATAACAATTGCTCTTGGTAATCTTAATATAAATCCTGAAGAAATGGTTACGAGACAAGGGACTAAAGAAGCTTATACTTGGTTATCTAGAGTATGGAGAGATGCTCTTAAATTTGATTCATATAAGAAGAGAATAGATACACTAAGGGAAACTATTAACCTTTACCAGGTGAGTGATCATGAACCAGGTACAGGACCTACGATGCTTGAACTTCAAGGACAACTTACCATGCTGAATAAAGAATGGGAAGCTAAAATTAATGGCATACTATCTTCTGAAAAGAGTTCTTTCACAGAAAAAGAAATAGCAGATGCTTGGATAAAAGTTGAAGCATTGGCTAAAGAAGATAGGAAGATCAATCTTTCTCAAGAACAAGGTTTAACGTTATCAATGGCTACACATATGATGGGTACTATAGCATGGCGAAATTTTTATACCGGTAACTTTGGTATGGGATTTCAAGCTAAGGCCGAGAGATTGAGAATACCAGCATTCTTCATGGATTATTTAACTGCAATTGATTGTGGCTTCCCAGCGGATGTAGCAGAGCAACTAGGAGTTAATGGTGTAGGATTACGACATGCATTCTATGACGCTCCTCATAAACAATCAGGTGCTAATACAGAGGCTGGTAGGCTAGGTTTCCAATTTGCAACATATCAATATAATGCAGCAGCAAAAGCTATTAAAGTTATACATGAAGCTATCCCACAAATGTTAAAATTTGCGTATAGCAATCCAGAATCTGTCAGTAGATTAAAACATCTGGGACATATGCTACAATATCTACATGATTCGATAGACACTCAAGGTAAAGCAATGAAGCGTGGAGAGACACCTATAAAAGAGGTTAATCTTGCACATACAATTTGGAACAAAGTATTCTTCACAACTTTACAATTAAGTGTAAGTTCAGGTGCAGCATTATATGGAGTGAATAACTTTGCAGATCCAGTTGGTCAAACATTTTATAATATGATTGAGTTCATAATTGATGTGCTCCAAGGCAATCTAAAATTAACTGGAGATGACGATAGAGATCAAGTTATAATGATGATAAACGATATAATGTTGGTCTATGGAGTAGGCTACAAGATGACTGCGCAAGCTATACTATCAAAAGAAAATTTAGGTACTACTTTCTATAAAGGTAGAGCAGGAGATACTGCTGAGTTTATTTATAGAGCCTCTAATGATTACAATCGTCTTGGGTATGAAATATTTGGTAAAACTAAACTTTTCCATAAACCCAAGAAAGATGAAAGATCATTTGTTGATATTGATTATTTGACAGATCAATTTGCTACTGGTGTTAAGTGGAATACTTGGGTGTCGGGAGATCCAAAGAGAGAGAAATATAAAAGAACAGGTTTATATCCAGGATTTTCGTCTAGTTTCCCTTTTATATTTAAGAAAGAGAGACAAAGGAAAATGTCATATGGCGGTGGTCAATACATAGAAACACACGGTAAAGGTGTAGGAGGAATCCTTAACCCTGGTCGTGCTGTATGGAGAGCATCGTTGTTCTTTAGACCAGAAACATGGATACCTTTCATGGGTAAATTTACATATAAGAAAAGAAGGTAATACTATGGAAGTAGAACACGTCTTAATATTATTAACTACTGTACTAGGATTAAGTGCTAATGCTATAGTAGGTTTATTATTTTGGAGAATAAAAAGGATGGATCAAGATATTGAAATTTTAAAAATTGATATTAACCAAGTACGTATGAATTATTTAAATAGATTTCAAGATGTAAAAGATCATAATACTAACTTACACTTGCAATTGTTAGAAAAGATTAGTATATTAGACAGGAATCTCTCAGCTCACTTTGCACTAGCAAAGGAGAATAGAGATTTACTTAGAATGGATAACATAAAAAAAGGATAAAAATGGAACCAATTAAGGTAGGATTCGTAGAGACTAAACAAGCAATTGATTTAGCTATAGCTTTAGGAACAGGTATAGAAAAGTCATTAGCTGATAAGAAATTAGACTTTACAGATATCCCAAACTTTATACCAGCATTTTTAGTATTATTCTCAGCTATTGAAGGAGCAGAAGATATTCCAATGGAATTTTCTATTGCTGATTCAACTGAGATAGATGAACTAAAAAAATATGTACAAGATAAATTAGATTTAGAAGACGATAAAGTAGAAGGCTTTATTGAAGATGCTTTTAAAATACTATTAGATATCTTTATGGTATATAAATTATATTTTGCACCTCAACCAGAGACTCCCGTAGAGCCTGCTCCTGATGTGGAATAAATTCTTACAAATTTACTATAAAGCCCTAAGATATGTTGACGGCAATAAGATGTTGATAGGAATGTCTTTCTTATATGCTGATAGCAAATTTGACTTTGGTAATAGCTGGTACGTTGAAACAATACGTATCGGCTTCTACCTTTGGACTGGCTTAGGAGCAATGGATAAAGGAATAAAATATGGACAAAATAAAGGCTACATCAGCGAGAAGTCTATGCTTCATCAGTCAAACAATCTCGTTCGAAACTGGAGGAGATAAGAGCGGAGCATATACAAATGATCCCACTGATAGTGGCGGTGAAACTAAATGGGGGATTAGTAAAAGATCACACCCCCACCTAAATATTAAAATATTAACTTACACACAAGCAGTAGAAATTTACAAGGAGCAGTATTGGAATGAGCTTTATGATTATATTAAGTCTGATAGCATCGCTTTTAAGTGTTTCGATATGGGCGTTCTGTCTGGCCCATCAAGAGCAGTCATCGAATTACAAAAGGCTATTAAGAAGTGTGGCTTACTTGTACGGGTTGACGGTGCTTTTGGCCCTATTACTCTTACTGCTACGAATATAATAGACGAGAAGGTTCTATATGATAGATACATTGAAAGCTATGGCAACTGGTTTAATCGACTGGTTCTTAGGGTTACTAAAAATAAAAAATACCTCCGAGGTTGGCTTCTCCGCCTTAACTGGAGATGGGAACATAAAGATTAATGGAAATGGTGGAAGTATTGGACCTGATTGGACAACTATTGTTCTATTTGTCATCTTTGGCGTGGCTCTCTACCTTACTCCTAGTCCTTTACAAAGGGCTAGCATCATTACCACTCCAATCCCCGTCGAAGTGCTTGTTCCTGGCAAGTCTGACACTGTCTGGGTTGTATTACCTATGGTCAGTGGTAAGGATAGTACAACTCAGACGCAACCGATAGCAGTACCTGAAATGGTAGAGCTTGTAACTGATAAGGAAGATGCTAATGCACATGTTTATATTCGTACTTCTGCTTATCCTACTATACAAGACGATAGTCTTCATATCACGATGTGGCATGAGTATAATATACAACCACGTGGTCTTGAAATTCAAACGACTGATACATTACGTCTACCATATGCTGTGTTAGTTGAAGTAGATGTACCTTTTATAGAGAAACCTTATGTTGTAGCACCAGTAACTGCTGCGTTAACATTAGGGATTGTATATATTATAAAAACAATTTTAAAATAATATGGCTACTCCACAATGGATAGTACGGAGAAATAGAAGACATGTGTTTGACTATTTACATGACCATCCCTGTGTAGATTGTGGACAAGATGATGTATTAGTATTAACGTTTGATCATACGAACCCAGAAACTAAGACTGATAGGGTTGCTAATATGATCTTTAGATCAAGCATAGCGACCCTTCAGACTGAGATAGATAAGTGTGAGATAAGATGTGCTAATTGTCATACTAAAAAAACTGCACAACAATATAATTATTATAAGTACTTAGAAGAGGAAGACTAAATAGATTTTAATGCAACAAAACCAATGTAAACTTTGTGATAAGCCATTTATATCAGATGGTCTATGTGCGACACACTTTAAAGAGAAGAAGTTCGATGAGTGGTTGGATAATACTGATGAAAAAAATCTAGGTATAGTTAAGTGGTGTCATGAGATGATGCCAGAATTTGCTTATGATCATACTCCCTGGTTCCATGAAAAGTTATTTATAGATTTACTTAAATTATATAACCCAGACTATAGAAATAAATATGAAAGATTATATGAATTCATTTCCTTTAGAGAGTCGGCAAAATCTACTGCCGCCAACACTCTCTTCGCAAGCTACATCTTGGCCCATAATGGACAGAAATTCAAGATTACAATTGATGGGGAAATACGAGAATTCACTATCAACGAGAAGCTTATCGTTATTGTCTCTGAGACCTCTACCAGCGCAGAAGAATTTACTGTTAGGATTAGGGATGCCTTCTCACAAAGTGAACGACTTAGATATTACTATCGAATTGCAATTACCGACGCCATCGATTCCATTACTGGACAATGGACAAGATCTTCCTTTAGATTTAATGATTGCTACGTCCAAGCTGTGGGAAGTGGTCAACAAATTAGAGGAAAAGTAAAAGGTGCTAGTAGACCCACCATGTTAATAGCGGATGATATCTATTCAGAGAATAATACAATAACAGAAGAGAGACGTTCGCGTATTAAGAGATGGTGGAATAACTCTGTGATGAACTCTATTGATAACGTAAACGGAAAGGTTATAGTACTTGGCACTATATTACATGATGATACAATCATCGTTGAGTTAGAAAAAAATCCCCAATGGAAAACTATTAAGATAGAGGTTATGCCTATAGACCTCTTTCATAAATTTCTAGAAAAACATACTAAAACCGATTGGGATCTCGGACGTTGCTATTTACCCCACGATGATGAAGAAGATAAAGACTCACGTCTTAAGAAACAGAAGGTGTATTTTGATAGTTTACAGAAGGATCTTGATTGGAAACTGGCTTGGCCAGAGCGTATCGATTTATTTTTACTTGCCATTAAATATCAAGAAGCTGTCTTTAATAATGCTGTATCTGGCTTGTATCAAGAGTACTTCCATATTACGCAAAGTCCTCAAGATAAGAGGTTTAGAAAGAGCTATTTTCAAGTGTTGGCCCCTTGGGAGCTCAAATACGAACATTATCATACGTGGATTAAGTTGTCGGCAGAAGATTGGCAAATTTGTAATGTCGAGTTCGGAGTGGATTTGGCAGGCAAAGGAAAAGATGACGCAGTTATTACAACAGTGGTTACGCTGGCTGATTTAAGAATATTGGTTTTAAACCAACGTATTGGCAAGTTCTCTATTAGAGATGATGCACAGAATGCACCGGGATCTGATCTACGATTGAACAAAGTAATTTTAGATCGTGGTGAGATTCATCGAGTGGGAATAGTAGATGAAGCATTTCGTTTAGCTCTTCGTTTTCATCCTACCAAAATAAAGGTGGGTGTGGCTGCTGAAGAAGAGTTAATTGTTGATGAGATGCGGAGAGTATTTCAAGAGAATAGAGACTATAAGACATATATTTATCCAAGGCGTCAAACTGCACTTGAAGGAAAAAAAGAGCAGAGAATAGCAAATACTTGTCTTCCCTACTATGAAACGCGAATGGTATATCATGACCCAGGTCTTTCAGCTTTAGAGTATCAGTTAGAATATCTTGGTAAGGCCACACATGATGATGCTGCTGATTCGTTAGAGTGTGCTCTTCATAACATTGACTTTCCTGAAAAAATACCGTACGAGTGGTTTACCGCTAAGAATACCGACGAGAAACAAGTTCCTTGGCATATACCACCAGATTCTTCTATGTTTAATTGGAGAACTGACTAAAAGCGAATCTCTAAACAACCATCTATCTAAGCCCTTAGTCAGTCTCTTAGGTGGATCATATAGACCCTCTATAAATTTAACCATACGCAAACGCTCTTTATACAGAGGTTCTGCGATTTCCATTATATCATCTAAGTGCATTTACCATACCTTTGAGTTATAACACACTATTGACAATCTAACGTTGAACTCATAATCATCTTCATAATCAAACCAATTAGTTTCAAACGTCTCTCTTGATATTAGTCTATGTCTTCCAGTACTGGGATCTGCAACGACAATATATTGATCGCTCACATCTACCATTACGACATAATGACCTTCGTCTAGATCCCAAAAATCTAGTATAACCATGATATTAGGATCGGCATTCCATTCTTTTAGTTCACTCCAAGCAGTCCTAGCTGTTAAATTACAATGTAACTTACTGCTATATTTTTCTAAGCCTCGAGCTAAGGCGTTTGGCCTGGTACCAATTGCAGGAGTCGTACCTAAATATTTTACAAGCTTAGACCATACTGGTTTCTTACCTGTAAAATAATTGATTATCATTGCTGCAGAAGCTACACCACAGTCATAATTACTCTGTTGCTCTAGAGGTTCTAAGTTTTTCATTTTATGTCTCTCATCTAAATATCATTACCATCATCATGATAGTCAGTGCAATAACTATAATTGAATATCCTACTTCTAATATAATATTTTCAGTTAATTTCATTAGTGCTTCCTTCCTACTCCTGTTGGAGCTAATTGACCTGTTGATGTGATAGTGTCCATAAGAAAATTAAAGTTAGTACAATGAGCCACCTTTATTAGTGGTCTATCTTTGCCACATACATCACACTTTCCTTTAAATAATAAGTACTTGTGGACGTCTTGTGTATCGCTATACATTATAGCACATTCCATACAAATTTTTTTATATTCCTTCATCATATTTTTTTCCTACCTCTGCTAATGTTATTATACCCCTAATTATTGAGTCGGGTGTATACATATAATCCGCACTCCCAAAGTCTAATGCTTCTGGTTGATCATAACTTGTACCTTCCCAGTTAACTTCTTCTTCTTTTTCTTCCTTTATCTTTCCTATTTTCATACGGTCTTTGTTTTGAATAACTGGTCCTGGAAAAGCTATTTCTTTGCACATAATATCAGAACGATAACCCATTACCTTTATCTTTTTATCTTGTGCCATATGGTGCCATTCATCACAAGTATATCCCCATTTATTAAGTCTTACATTTAATCGTTTATGATTTGCCATTAGTTAACCTCGTTAGTCTTTCTAAATTTTTTGATAAAAATAGAGCGATGAGGTAGGCATCTGCCGTAAACCTCGTCATTTTGTCTCTCTCATCTGCTCTACATAAACTCTTAGCTAAATCCACCAACCGCCCTTTAT
>Ga0307380_10012324_pt1 | contig 10653 bp, 9 predicted proteins | sample UN3MG_FD_202239 | JGI IMG/M metagenome (GOLD analysis project Ga0307380, IMG submission 202239) | Soil microbial communities from Risofladan, Vaasa, Finland - UN-3 | ecosystem: Environmental > Terrestrial > Soil > Coastal area > Acid sulfate soil | place: Finland: Risofladan, Vaasa | collected... | reverse complement strand
TTGGAAATATCCCGAATCGATAATATTAATCGCAAAAGTCTATGGCTCTGATGCTGGGTTCGCTATACTCGATTTAGAAGGCGAAAATCGAGAGTTTGGTGCAATAGCAGGCATGGGAATATTACCCCGTTTTCAAAGAAAGGGACTTGGAACCGTTATAGGTATGGCAGCATGGAACTATTTTAAAAACAAAGGAGTACAGGAATTACGATGTGAAGTATATAAAGGAAATACAGTATCGTATCAGTTCATTAAATCTATTGGTTTCAAAGAATATGATATAAAAACATATAGGAGTGAAGATTTTTTCTCAGAATCATAAAAAACTAAATGATTCTAAAATAAAAAGGCAATTTAAAACATTTTGAATAGGTGGAACTGTTACGGTAAAACTGAAAAGTATTGAACTAATTAAAGGACTTTCTATTCTGATAATATTAATCTCGAATGCAATTAATTATTGGTTAGCGATTGATAGTGAATCTATCTATATTCTCACCTTAATGCTTGCCTTTTTAAACATACTTGGTCCTAATTTGTATATATTTATCGTTTCATTCTCCATTTCTTTCACTCTCAATAAAAAAATGGGAAGGATTCCTGAAAGATTTAATAGAAATACCGTATTAGTTCAAGGTTTTTTCATGATTTCATTAGGAATTGTATTCAATTTAATAACAAATTCAAGTTCCCATTTTCCTCAGAATCTTTGGGGATGGAACATTCTTGTCTTTTTAGGTTTCTCACATTTTATTAGTTATTTCATCTTCAAATTAGTCAGATGGGCTAGATTTGTTGTTGGCTTGATCATTATATTTTTTACAGCTGGCATTAGAGAATTACTTTTCTTAGGAAAAGATCTGAATCCTATAATTAACATTATATATTTCGTCGTTGTATCGCCTATACCGAATTTTTCTTTATTACCGTATGCCTCGATTTCTGTTTTCTCTACTGTATTTGGAGAATTAATACATGAATCAATCCATTTAAATTCAAGTACGGCTAATCTACATTCTACGAACTCAATACTGAAATACGGTACAGTTTTACTAATTTGTGGACTTCTGCTTCCATTCATTGATATTGGATTCATTATTACAGGAGAGAATTTTGATCCATTAAAGTATCCATTTATTGACGCTATTCCCATTTTAAAAGCGTACCCTACTACATTTATCTCGGGAATACCAACATTTCTGTACGCAGGAACTCCATCTAACCTTTTTATTGCAATGGGAGTTGCATTGCTTTTTATTGGTAGAAAATATTACAGAAAGGATGTTTTACATAAAAAAAAATTTAAATTAAATATATTGTCTCTTTTTGGGAAGAATTCGATAACTTTATTCTTTCTCCAATTCATATTCTTACCTATTTTTTATCAAAAATTACCTTTGCTAATGTTTGTTCCATTTTTAATAGCTTACATTGTTTTGTTAGGATTTTTATTGTATTTATGGCAAAAATACGGAAATTCTATACCATCATTTGATTGGATGCTAAATAAAATAGATGAGCGCTTTATTAAGTAGTCTTGTGATTTTCTGTATCTTTTAATGAGTTAATTTTTCCATCTATAATGGTTTTATTATAATCATCCTCTAATTCAGCGTAAAGTTTTTTTGCAATTTCAAAATTGCTTATCGCAAGATCATACCTCTGTCTAGAAATATAAATATCTCCTAACTTATCATGAATATCTGCTGCAATCTTGGATTTATTTAAATTCTCAAAAATTTCTAAAGCTTCTCCATAATACTGAATAGCTTTTTGATCGTTCTGTATAAATTCTTGAAAAATTTTTGCAACTTGATACTTCATTTCAGCGATTTTTAACTTATCTCCAAATTTTTGGTAAATGTCTTTAGAATAACTAAAATAATCAATAGCTTTTCTATCTTCGCCTTTTAGCGAATAAAACTTAGCTATAGCTTCCAAAACAATCCCTTCTTTAATATTTTCTTGAATTTCAAATGTTCTTACAGCTTCTAAACTTTTCAATAAGTAATCCTCCGCCTCTAAATCGCTATCCCATAATGAATGTAAGTACCCCAAATAAAGAAAACACTCCCATTCTAATTTTTTTCTTATAAAAATTGATATGTGGTTTTTAATCCCATCGACAAGCTCTAATGCACCTGTTAAGCATGTGAAAGATTGATCGTAGTATTCTTCTCCAAGATGATAATACATTTTTCCATACTTAGTACGTGTTTGGATTACTCCATACATATCATCGGCCTGAATAAAAAAGTCGAGATTTCGTTTCAGGATTCTCTTTACACGGTCGTAGTCTTGTAAGGATAGCAAAATCTCTACCAGATTACTAGCCGTTTTTATCGCTTCTAATTCGAGGTTTTCACCATCAGCTAAAGTTAAAGCCTTTTGATAATATTTATTAGCGTTCTCTAAATCATTTATTAAGTGATAAACATTCCCTAAATTATTTAACACTTGGATTTCCTTTATAACATCATCAATTTCTTCTATAAAACTTAAAGCTCTATCAAAATGATAAATTGCCTGGTCAAAAAATCCGGTTTCTTCATGAATAAGGCCAATTTCGTTATGGGTTATGATAAGATTCATTTTGTCTTCCTCTTCTTTGAAATTCTCTAATGCTAATTCTAAATTTTTCAATGCGTTTGAGAAATCTCTCTTCTTATAAAAAAGGCTTGCTTTCTTGAGAAGTAAATTACCCATGTTTTTTCCTAATCTCTCGCTATCAGTAAGTTGACTTTCGAGTTGAGATAACTCGTATTCAATAGTCTCATCATCGATTATGTTGACATCGAAAAATTCCTCTTCTTCTCCAAATTGGTTTCCGTAAATTGATATTCCGTTAGGAATCGGTCTTACTCGATTATTGGATAGACTATTGATATTCGTTATTAACGGTTTATTACAATTACGACAATAGCTCCAACTAATTTCGATTGGGTTCCTACAAAAGGGACATTTATTCATTAGGAAGTGTTTTTTTATTATTTAGTTTAATTTAAAATGATAATTCATTCATATATAATTTTTTAAATTAAATGTAAAACAAAAAAACATAATATTGGATTAATTGTGTGAGTTTTTAGCCGTATTGAGGTAATCATTTAACTCTTTATTAATCTCATCTTCGCTTAATCCTAGCGAATTTAAAAGGATTCTAATCTGCAAAATTGAATTTTTTGCTCTTACTTTATTAGCAATACTCAGAGCTTTTATATACACCTCTTTTGCTTCGTTCATCCTAAACTGATATACCATTACCTCTCCAATGTAGCCTAATCCTTTAAGAATTAATTCTGTATAGCTTGATTCGATCGCTTTATTTGTTCCCTTCTTAAAATAGATAATGGCTTGATTGAAATCGCTATCTTTTTTTTTTATAATGCCTAGATTAAAATAAGAAATTATAATGCCCTTTACATCATCTAATTCTTTAAATGCCCTGAGAGATTTTTTATAAAGTTCATATACAACATCCCAATTTTCTTGATTTTCATAGATAGTAATTAAATTACCCAAACAATCTAATAAATTATAGATGTCTTTGTTATCAGAACAAATAGCACTACACTCAAGGAAAATTTCGCAAGCTTCATTATATTGGTTTAATTTGATGAAACTATTACCAATTCCTTTTAAACTAGTGATTTGCTCTTGAATCTGCTTTAATTCATCATATATATCGAAAGCGTTTTCATAGAATTCAATTGATTTCTGATAGTCACCCTTTTTATAATAGAGCGTACCTAGTACACCATAAACATCTGCTTGACCTAACCTATCTTTCTGCTTTTGAAAATGTTTTAAACATAGCAGATAATTCTTTTCGGATTCCTTAAATAGTTCTAATTGTAGCTGAATTAAGGCGATATCACTTAATTCGTGGATATAATTGGAATCCTTACCAATTTGCTCCAATTGCTTCAAAATAATTAATTTTTCTTTTAGTAGGGCCTCTAATTCTTCTTGGGTATACTCATCTTTGTTTTCAACCATAAATAAGAAGGAAAACTAATTAATTTTAATTAAATTACCATGTGCTATAACATCTCTTCCAAAATCTCTGCTGCGTTCTTCACACATTGAATACATTTTTTTTCTAATAATTCATTTTGGTTGAAATAATCCCTACCTTCAGGAGTGTTTATATCGCAGCCAAGTAATTCCTTACAAATCAATGAACCATTATTTTCTTGAAATTGGGTAGAGAATTCGCTGATAAGCTGATATGTCTTTTCTTTGGCTTCCGTATCCTTTGATACGCCCATACCATTTTTTAATCCAATAACCATATAAGCTCCAGTCACAGCACCGCAAGTTCTACCACTACGTGCCATTCCTCCCCCAAAACCAGTAGATATTTTCAAAGCTTTATCCCGATCTAATCCATAATGAGGTGCATAAGTACTGAAGATTGATTGAGCACAGCTGAAATCTTCTTTAAAACTTGAAAGAGCTTCTTCTATTCTCGACATTTTTAATAACTGTGTTTTATTATAAATAATACATTTTAAACCGATAAGAAATATAAAATTTCTTATCTATTATATATTTAGAGATAGATTAAGCAAACAATTTCTGAATAAAGGTAATTTGTATGAAGGTTAAAGCAAGGTTATTTGATAAACTTGATGAAAATAAGGTTAAATGTCATGTATGTGCTAATGAATGTACTATCCTACCAGATAAGGTAGGAATCTGTAGAACTAGAAAAAACTACAACGGAGAATTATTTACTTTAATTTATGGATCAATGATTTCCAAGGGAAGTTTAGATCCTATAGAAAAGAAACCACTCTATAATTTTTGGCCGGGAGCCACAGCTTATTCTATTGCTTCTATAGGATGCTCCTTCAAGTGCAAAAACTGTCAAAATTGGAATATAAGCCAAGCAAATCCATCTGAAAATGGAAAAAGTGGATTTTACACCTTAGAAGGAATGGAAAATCGAAGAATGAGTTTAGTGGAAACGACGCCTAGTAAGCTGGTTGAAATGGTTAAAAAGAGCGGAGCAAAAACACTTGCTTATACTTATACCGAGCCTTTAATCTGGCACGAATGGATTATAGATACCGCATCGTTACTAAAACAAGAAGGTATTAAGACTATTCTGGTAACGAACGGGTATTCTACCGCAGAAGCTAGAAAAGAATTAATAGAAGTTGGAATCGATGCTGCTAATATAGATATTAAATCAATGTCTGATGAGTTTTATAAAACTATTTGTGGTGTTAGATCAGTGCAACCCGTGCTCAACACGGCTAAAGAGTTTAAATCTAACGGAATTCACATAGAAATAACAAATCTAATAATACCGGATTTAAACGATGGTGATGAGGATATTAAAATTCTCTCAAAATGGATTGTCAATAATTTAGGACCTAATACACCCACTCACTTCTCTGCATATCATCCAGATTTTAAGGAACCTTCTAAGGATCGAACTCCATTCGAAACTTTAGATAAAGCCTATAATATCGCTACAAAGGAAGGTCTTAAATTTGTGTATGTAGGGAATATAAGTCATGAAAAAGGAGGAAATACTTACTGTCCAAACTGTAATCACTTAATTTTGGGAAGGAGTGGTTATAGGTTCACAAAAATTGATATAACTGATTCTAAGAAATGTCCAAATTGCCAATACGATTTAAGTAACGATATTAAGGGCGAAATTAATAGAAAATCCTCTCAAAGGTTTAGCTTTTTTTAGGTAGAGAGAGATAATAATAAAAAAGATTAGAAAATTAGATTAAAAAAATCCAGTTATTGATACTCCTACTACGAGGAGTAAAAACCCTTGAATTAAACAGAATGCTGCTATTATAAACGCTAAAACTGGCCACGATATCATTTTCGAAATTCCCATTAAAGCTCCAATATAAAATTTAACAGTCAGTGCAACTAATGCAAATACTATAATGAATATAATTATTAAGAGTAGTTTTGGATCAATAAATACTGCAATTACTTGGACTACTTGATCTGGAATCGCGGAAGCTGCTACAACAACTACGATTGATGCTAAAAGTATTCCAATTACGCTGGCTATAGGAAGGTCGTTTAACGGTTTTAATAAAGTAAAGACACCTACAATAATTAAAAAGATTGAAACGAACAAACTTTTAGCATCTTGAGTATTAGAAGCGTACGCAACGCTTGGAGCTTGATCTAAAATTAAACCCCCAACTCCACTAAGTAGGCTCAAAATACCAACGATTATTCCAAAATAGGTTAGAAATTTCAAAAGTTTAGTAACATCGTAATTCCAGTCTTCTACTTTTCTTTTTTTAACGGATCCTCTTCTTTTAGCTTCGTATATTGCGTAAACTAACCACATAACACCAAGTAGCAAAGTAAAAAATCCAGCGAATTCTGCCAAAGGTCTTAAAAAGGCTTCTGTAAAATCAAATTGATATATCAACAAATTTCACTTCTTTAAGTTAATTTAAAATTGTTATTATGTTCTATATTTTTTTTTAAGTATTTATATTTCATCTAGTCCAATTTTTAAATTGTATTAAATTCGAAAAAGGAATGAAGATTGACTAAATATTTAGTTTTAAGTAATAAATGAAACACATTTTTTTACATAATCCAAGTATCTATGAATTTCTTCATTTTTTGTTTCATTATCCCAAGAATATTCCTTTTGCATTATTCTTGCTATAGTTTCTGCCGCTTCAGATGCTCTTCGGTGATGTATCCATAGTGACATTTCTGTTCGTCGACAAAACACATCAATCAAATGAGGGGACATTTCATATCTTAGTACATAAAGGATTTCAGCGTAAATGAAATCATTCTCATCGATAACCCTTTCTTTTAAAGATTCATCTTTCTTTATCAAATTGACGATTTGAATAGCGCCTTTTCCATATTGTTGATATAAATGATCTGATATATCCTCATCTAAATGAATACCTGAATTTCGTAGAACATCTAACCACTTATCTTTTTCTAGAGAAATTATAAATGGTTGTCGCGACCAATTTTTCTCTTTTTTTATCTCTGGGAAAATATTCTTTTCTTCAATGTGCTCAAATAAATCCTCTGCCATTTCACGCCATTCTGTTAGCTTACCCCCTGTGATTGTTAGTAGATTGTCGCTAGAAAAAAAGATTATATGTTTTCGTGAAACTTCACTTTCTGATTTTCCTTTTTGCATTACTAGTGGTCTGATTCCAGCATATGTTGAAAGAATGTTTTCATAATCTAATTTTGCGTTCGGGTAGAATAACTTAATAGATTCAATTAAGTAATCTGCATCTTCTTTATCACAAAAAGGATTTGCCAAATCACCTTGATAATCGGTATCAGTTGTTCCTACAAGGGTGTACTTTTTATTTCTCGGAATAACAAAATAAAACCTATCATCAATATTTGAATTAAGACCATTTGCCATTTTATTACCGATATTTTCACGTTTGTATTGGAGATGAACTCCCTTAGTTGGTCTAATTAGCGGTTTTGGAATAGTATCAGGATAACTCTCTATTAGATTATCAGCCCATATACCAGTCGCATTTATTACTAAGATACCCCGAATCTCAAAATCGGATTTTTTTTCTAGATCTTTGCATTTAATCCCAACAATTTTCCCATTGTTTTTGATATAACCAAAAACCTTACAATAATTTATTGAATCTGCTCCTCTAATTTTTGCTTCCTTTAAGATTTCAATCGTTAAACGAGCGTCGTCGATGTTTGTATCGTAATAAATTACGCCACCTTGAAGGCCTTCTCTATTAAATTCGGGTTCAAGTTCATAAATCTCTTCAGCGGTATAAGATTTATGTTTTTTAAAATTCTTAAATTCTGATTTATCATCGCTTAGAAAATCATAAATTTTAGCGGCATTTTCTAAAATACGCTTTTTATACTTTCCTCCTTCCATGAATGGTAAAAAAAATGGAAGAGGTCTAACTAAATGGGGTATCTGAACCCTCATCCAATTTCTTTCACGAGTAGCACTTTTAACTAGATCCATTTCGCTATGTGCTACATATCTAATTCCGCCATGTGCCATTTTTGTACTTCTTGATGAAGTTCCTGCAGCAAAATCTTGCATATCTACTACTGCAACACTCAAGTTTCTCATTGCTGCTTCTCTTGCAATTCCTGCTCCTGTAATACCCGCTCCTATGATCACAACATCGTATTGATTTCTTTGCATTTTTTGGATAATTTTTTCTCTATTTTTGACAGTCCAGGATTGATCAAATAATTTTTTTTCCAAATCTATCATTTTAACCATGTTTAGAAAATTCTGGACTATAAATAAGGTTTCTTAATGTTTCTATTATCAATATTTTTGATTTTTATGGGATAAATAAATTGATATAGTTGTAATCTATATTTTTTCATAAATTATAAGGTAATAAAAATGGTAAATTCAGTATTATTAAATGAGATTAAATTAAAATTATCTGATGGTAGTGCTATGCCTGGAGATTGTCTCAAGCTTTTTGAAATATATAAACAGATCTCATCAGAAAATGCGGGATTAAGAGAAGAATTCGATGATATGGCCATGCTAGATATGGACTTCTTAGGACAAATAATCATATCAGATGAAAACAAGAAATTTTGGTTTAAATTCAAAGAGGGAAAAATAGATTATGGAGAAGGTGATGTCGGTAATCCTTCATTAGCCTTTACAACCAATATGGATACTTTTACAGGAATTCTTTTTGGAACAATTGAAATTTCTGGTGCACATGAAGCCGGAGATGTCAGCTTTGATGGTGGCAGTGAAGCTCTAATGGATCTTCAAGCAATTACCTCCGTTTTGAATGATTTTTTACAAAACATATAATATTTTACATATTTAATGCGCACCCCAAAACTGCCCAGATATTCGTTGTGCTCTATATAATTGAGAACCAAATATACTTTTTTCATTGTATTTTAAGGAAAATTAGGGTAATCATTAGCAATAAATTCCATATATCTACTTATAAATTGAGATAATTGGTTAAAGTTTGGAGAATTTCCAGTTCTTACAAAAATAGCCGTTAGAGCGTTACCCATGAGAATTGCTTCAGGAGGAGAAAGGCCACACGATAACGCTAAAACCGTTCCCGAATGAAAATAATCGCCTGCACCAACGGTAAATTTAGGTTTTGAGGTAAATCCTTCAGTTATCCAACAATGATCTTCTACAGTAGAGATCGTTGCGAAGTGAGGAGAGTGAATTATTAAATAGGATAAATTCATTTCTGTATTAAGCCGTTTTCCACCGTCAATATAATCAGTTGAATTTTCTTGATACGGAGCGAATGTTTTAACATTATCTAAAACTTTTGAAAGGAAATAAACCTCCAAATCGTTTGCGCTTAGCATAACTGGAACTTGTTGGTCTATTTTTTGAAGAATTTTTACCAAATCTAAAAGATCCTGTCTCGAACGCTTTCTTATATCAGCTATGTCTACAAAAAATATTTTTTCTTTTAAATTGGATATAGAAGGAAAGAGGTCATCCAAAAAATGCTGCCATATGTCGTTTAGATTTGGTATTAACGCCCAGTGTCCAAAACCCATAATATTGGACTTTTCTAATCTTTGTATCAGATGTTCCCGTTTTACACTTTTGAGGATTGTACTCCAATCGATATTTAATATTGGGGCAAAATCGGTTATCATAACCTTTCCATCATCAAACTCTAAACCTAATGTTTCTCCGGGATTAGATATTGAGATAGATTCTACTCCTTCTTGTTCTTGATAAAAATCGTTTATATTTGGAATGCCTAAAGCAGCAACTAAGAATATTTTAACTCCTAAAGCGCTCAACGCCCTAGACGTATTTGGAGCAAAACCACCAAAAATTCTTTTTTTTAAAACTCTCTCTATATTTGCTGAACTTCCGGCCACATCAACTAATAATTCCCCAAAAGATTTCATAGTATTCATTCTTGTCCATTTTTTTGCACTACTTCTGCTTAGAACTAAAGAATAGAGAGAATCAATGTAACCATCGAAGCCTAAAAAGCAAGACTTATTAATGACAGCAGATTTAAATGAGTTTAACTTATTTTTTAATGTTTCTAAAGTTTCAAAAGTCACATCATAGCTATTGAGCTTCCGATACATAAATAATGTTATAATTTCTTATTTAATAAATTTAATAATATTACGCATGAATTAAGGAGAATCTTAGCTAAAGTCTATCCAAAGTCAATCCAATCTTTTCAAAAACCAAAGCTATCATATATTCAGTTCCAAATTCCTCGGAATTTTGTATTTCACGATAAATCTTGAGACATTTTAAGCCTAAAGGAGAACTTATATTTAGAATCTCTTCTTCAGTGTAAGCACGAGAATACATTGTCTCTCCCATTATTTTACATATTACATCCTCATCCAAATCTGCATCCTTCACCCTAGGTTCATTTAACGAAAGGTAGAATAGACCATTCCGTTTTAGAGATTTAGCAACTCTTTTTGCGACATCCTTGAACATATGAGGGTTAAGTAAAAGCATTGAGTAATGTGAGAAAACTCCATCAAATTCCTTATCATAATTCAAATTTGTCATCGAAATTTCTTTGAATTTAGCAGAAGGTACATTTTTTTGCGCGATTTTGATCATTTGGGACGAGATATCGACACCTAAATAATTAAAACCTTTTTCTAAAAACAGTTTAGCAA
>Ga0307380_10012323_pt1 | contig 10654 bp, 8 predicted proteins | sample UN3MG_FD_202239 | JGI IMG/M metagenome (GOLD analysis project Ga0307380, IMG submission 202239) | Soil microbial communities from Risofladan, Vaasa, Finland - UN-3 | ecosystem: Environmental > Terrestrial > Soil > Coastal area > Acid sulfate soil | place: Finland: Risofladan, Vaasa | collected... | reverse complement strand
GCAGTCCGAAAGACCCGCTGGACATCCTGGGCATGAACCCGCGGCTGGTGGTCCGCGGCGTGTCGACGGGCAGCCCTGCGGACGAGGCGAACCTCCAGCCGGGCGACGTCCTGTTCCAGTACGGCGACGAGCGGAACCTGACCAAGCTTCGCCTGGACGAGATCAATCGTCAGGCGGTCGGCGCGGGCACTTCGCTTGTCGTCCTGCGCAAGGGGCAGCCCGTCCTGGTGCAGGTGAAGCCTCGCGGTCGCGGCAAACGGGCGCAAATGGGCATCGGACTGGACGTGGACCTGCTTAATCCGGTCGTCGGGGGAGTTCGGCCGAGCTCGCCGGCGGCCCGGGCGGGGATCGCCGCGGGCGACCTCATCTCGGAGATCAACGGCCGAACCGTCGCCTCGTGGATCGACGTGTTCGACGCCCTCAAGCTGCTCAGCGGACAGGAGGTCACAATAGGCTATCGGCGCGGCGAGACGCCCCTGACCGCCGGGATCGGCAAGCTGACGCCGGAGGCCTTCGACCCGGACGACTACGAGTACAGGCTGCTACAGGACGTGCCGTTCGAGCCCTTCACGGTGAGGATCGTGAAGGCCAACCCGGCGGCGGCCGTCGGCTGGGGCGTCAACCAGACCTGGGAGTTCGTCATCATGTCGTACGGCACGCTGAGGCAGCTTGTCGGCGGCAGGGTCTCGAAAGACGACCTCGCCGGGCCTCTGGGCATCGGTCACATGGCCGTGGCGGCCAGCCGGCGGGGCATCATTTACCTGGTGTACTTCATGGCGATGATCTCCGCGGTGGTCGCCGTCATGAACTTCCTGCCGTTCCCGATGCTCGACGGCGGGCACGCCGTGCTGTTGATAGTGGAGAAGATTCGCGGCCGGCCGCTCCCGCCGAAGGTGATGTGGGCAATCCAGCTTTGCGGGCTGCTGTGCCTGCTGGCGGTGTTCCTGCTGCTGACCTGGAACGACCTCATGCGGATCATCCGCGGCATGTGGTAGCGGCCCGGGACAAGGAGCTGACCATGAAACGATACGTCTGCGACGAGTGCGGCTACGTGTACGACCCCGCCGTCGGCGACCCGGACAACGGGGTCGCTGCCGGCACGCCGTTCGAGCAGATCCCCGACGACTGGGTTTGCCCCGAGTGCGGCGTGGGAAAGGACCGGTTCTCCCCGGAGAACTGAGCCGGCCGAGCGCCCTGCTCGCCTACAATTGTGAGATGGACTCCAAGGCCGCCGCAATCGAGCACGAGCTTGACCTCGCGCTGGCCGCCCAGCTTCAGGCGGCGCTGCTGCCGCGACAGTGCCCCTCCGACTGCCCTCACCAGCGCGCCGCTGCCCGCAACCGCATGTGCCGCAGCATCGGCGGCGACTTCTACGATTTCCTCCGCCTCAACGACGACCAGCTCGCCCTGGTCATCGGCGACGTGGTCGGGCACGGCGTGCGGTCGAGCCTGATCATGGCCCAGATCATGGGCTTCCTGCGTTTCGCGGACGAACGCCGAAGCCGCCCCCCGCAGATGATCGCGGCCCTCAACCGCATGCTGATCGACCTCGGCGAGAAGACCGGGTCGGTCACGCCGTGCTCGATCATCTACGGGGTGATCGACGCGCCCACCGGACTGGCGGTGTTCGTCAATGCGGGGCACCCGCGGCCGTTCCTCTGTGATGAGAAGTCCTGCGGTGTGACGCACCTGCGCGCTCACAATATCCTGTTGGGCGTGGAGGACTTTGAGCCCGAGGAGATATGCCTGACGTTCACGCCGGGCCAGCGGCTGGTCCTCTACACCGACGGGCTGGCCGACGCCGCCAACCCAAGCGGCGAGCAGTTCGGCGACGATCGGCTGCACGAGGCGATCTGCCGGCAGACCGCCTCCAGCCCGGACCGGTGCGCCGATGCGGTGTTTGCGGCGGTGGCGGCGCACCGCGACGGCGCCGACCAACTCGACGACGAGACGATCGTGGTGGTGGACCGGGTCTAGAGCGCAGCCGCCCGGCGGCGGGCTATGGCGACGGCTGCGTCTTGGGCGGCGGCGGGCCGACGCGCACCGAAGCGAGCACCGCCCTCAGAATTGGCGCCAACTGCGAAGCCCTGGGCTGCTGCGTCTCGTCGAGCACCGTCACTTCCAGCCACTGCCGCCCGTCGGCTCGCGTCGGCGCGGACGCGTGGACGAACAGCGTGGACTGCCAGCCGAGCTTGCGATGCGGGAAGGTGATCGAGCCGATGCGGCAGGTCCACTGCCGTCCGCCGGCCTTCAGCACGCCCCGATGGTACACCTGGTAGAGCATTCCGCGGAGGGCCGTCTGCGTTTCCTCGGCAGCCAGGACGTCGTTCATCGGCTGGTTGGCCTCGCGGAGCTCACAGCGGACATAGACGGGATCGGTCTTGTGCTCGATGCGGATCTGCGTGATGGGCCGGCCGGCTGAGTCCTTGCTGCTTTCCGATTTTGACCGCTCGAAGTCGGCCGGCACGGCCAGCGAGAGGGAGTGCTTCTCGGCAGGCTTGGCAATCCGCTGCGTGGTCGGCGTGGGCGCGGCCTCGTTCCAGGTCTTCACCAGCTCCGCGACCGGCTTTGCGAGCATCTTGGCTACGGCGGCCTGCTGCGGGTCGGCCAGCGGCTGGGGGTGCTTGCCGGCCAGCACCTCGTCCAGCCACGCGCCCAGTTCCTTCGGCGGCGCAAGGTAATGCTCGGCCTTGGCGCCCAGCACCGGCAGGATGGAGATGCTCGCGCCTTTCGGCTCGAGCCTGGCCCGCACCTGCCGCCAGTACATCAGCGCCGAGCCCTGCGTGATGTGGTTTACAACGAGGTACGGGCATTTCTTCAACGCGGCATCCGCCGGATAGAACCACTCGCTGTCGCGGCCGCGAACCACGACGGGGTTGGTGGACACGGCGATGACGGCGCGGAAGAACTCCGGCCCGTGGTCGGCCAGGAACAGCCCCAACTGCCCGCCGCCTGAGACGCCCATCAGCACGATGCGCTTCGGGTCGATGGGGTGGCGCTTGCGGGCGTCGGCCATCACGCGCTCGACGTACCGGTCCTCGCCGGAGACCCACATCTCCTTCGAGCGGCTCCGCGGGATGACGACGATGCACTTGCGCTGGCGGAAGATCGGCCAGTAGTCCACCCGGAAGGCTTCGAGCTTCGGCTCGCCCGTTGGGTGCAGATACAGGACGGCCGGCAGATTCGCCTCGGCGCCCGCCGCCGGCGGCAGGAGCACCTCGTACGTCCGGTTGCCGTCAAGCGCATGGGTCTGGTGTTCGTCCTGCGCCCAGAGCGGCGCGGCGGCGGCGAGAACGCCCGCCAGCAGAGCGCCAGACCGTAGGGCGCATCTGCGCAATCCATGCAATCTGTGTTCTGCCGTTCTCATTAGCGGCTTCGCGTGTGTCCGCGGCACACTTGCTGATCCGTTGCTGCAACTCGGTTACGTCTGCTGCTCCTCGAAGTAGGCGGCGATGTCCGGCGCGACGGGAGGCACGTCCATTGGCTGGCCGCCGCTGCGGAGCGACTGGGTGGCCATGTAGCCGGCGGCGACGCTGTACCTGGCGGCGACCGGCGAGGTGTTGATCGGCCCGCCATGCCGGACGAACCGGACGAACTCCGCGATGATCTTCGGGTCCGACCCGCCGTGCGTGCCTTCCTCACGCTGAATCTCAAACGCCTCGTCGCCCTCGGGCTTGTAGTCCGACCGCTTGTTCCAGAGCCTCACGACGCTCTGGCCCGAGCTGTCGCCGAAGTTCTCGACGCGGCCGGCCGAGCCGATGATCGTGTAGTTGCGCCACGCATCCGGCGTGTAGTGGCACTGCTGGTAGGAGGCGAACACGCCGGTGTGCAGCTCCATGAGCATCATCGAGACGTCCTCGACGTCGATCACGGGGTTGAGCCCCTTCAGCGACATCGGCGGCCAGCGATCGAGCGACCATGACACGTCGGGCGGCTCGTCGGGCTTGCGGCGGCTTGCGATGCGGTCGTAGAGCGTCAGGCCGCCGAGCGCGGTGACGCGGCGCGTGTAGCCGCCGCAGAGCCAGTGCAGCACGTCGATGTCGTGCGCGCCTTTCTGAAGCAGCAGGCCCGTCGCCTTGGACCGCTCGGCGTGCCAGTCCTTGAAGTACGCGTCGCCGCCGTAGGAGACGAAGTGGCGGCACCAGCCGACCTTCACCTCGCCGATCGCCCCGCCGTCGATCAGCTCCTTCATCTTCAGCACGACGGCGAAGTGCCTCATGTTGTGGCCGAGGTAGAGCCTGGCCTTGTTTCGACAGGCCGTCCTGAGTATGCGGTCGCAGCCGTCGATCGTGATGGCCATCGGCTTCTCGAGATAGACGGCCTTGCCGGCGCTGAGAGCGGCGACGGCGTGCTCCTCGTGCAGGTAATCCGGCGACGTGACGAACACCGCGTTCACGTCGTCGCGGGCCAGCATCTCACGGTAGTCGGCCGTCACGAACGTCTCGGCGCCGAACTCGGCCTGGAACTTCTCCAGCGCCTTGGCCTCAACGTCCGCGCAGGCAACGACCCGCACGCCGTCATCGGGGCGGTGTGCCGTCTTCACCATCCAGCCTCGCTGCCCCACACCGATCACGCCGATGCGCAACTCATCCATTTCGGTCATGCCTCATCACTCGCGATCGCCTCTCTTGCCGTAATCCACCCGGCGTCCCTCGCGCCCGCCCGCGAGCGCGAGTTTCAATCCTCTTCGATGTACTTGCGGCTCATCAGGAAGCTCACGCGGTCGAGAATATCCTTCGTCAGCGACTTGCGGAGTATCTTCCTCGCCTCGGCCATGTTCGTCCGCCGCGTGGTATGGATGATCACGATCCGCTCGTTGCTCATGCCCTCCAGCACAAAGGGCAGGTCGGCCACGTGCAGGTGCCTGCCGGCCCGCGCCCGGCGGAGGTGGTCGGGGTCGAAGAACGTGCACTCCAGCAGCAGCACCCGCGCGCCGGCCACGTGCGGCAGCTCGGAGAAGTTGGCCTTCGCCGTGTCGCCCGCGTACGCCACCAGCGGATACTCCACGCGATCGGTTATCTGAGTGCCGCTGTTCTTAAGTTCGACGATCTGCGGGCCCGTCAGGCCGGCATACTCGCTCTTGAGCTTCTGGCGCACCTCGACGACGGCATACCCCACGGCCGGATTGGAGTGCCGCACGGCGAACGCCCTGGCCACCAACCCGCGGCGAATCTGGTAGTCCTCGCCGGCCCGGATGCCCACAAACCGGTGCGGGTGATACGCAGGGGAATGGCCCTCGACTCGGCCCCAGGCGACCATCAGCGCCTGGAGGGGCTTGACCATCTCGGCCGGCGCCACCACGGTGCCGGTGCCGGCGCCCTGGAAATGCCGCTGTGCGAAGTAGTAAGGCACGCCGGCGGCGTGGTCCATGTGCCCGTGGCTCAGCAGCACGTGGTTGACCGCCAAGGCCTCGCGCGGGCACTTGCCGATGTCGAAGGCGCAGTCCAGCTCCGGGGCGACGATGACGGACTCCTCCCCCGCCACGCTGTAGCCAGCCAGCGTGAAGGCGCCCATGTCGAGCAGCGAGAGCTTATAAGACCTGATCTTCATGGTGCTCGTCCCGGCCAAGCATCGTATTGCCTGAACCCGCCGGAATCAACGGGCCGGTCCGAATAGGTCGCGCAAGGCCCACCCGCTGCGTCCGCAACATCCGATTCGCGTTGACCACCTCGGCCGGCCGCAATAGGCTCAGGGATTCCCGCGCGATGCGCGGGGGTGCCACGGCTTCGCAGAAGCCGTGCAAACCGGGACGAGGCGCACGGCTGCACACAGCGCAGCCGTGGCACCCGGCAGCCACCGCTTCGGCATGACGGACGAACGGAACAGCATGGCGCCTCCTCTGGAAGAGCGACCGACCTCCAGTCTGGGCGAGGTGCTGCGCTTGAGCATCCCGGCCAGCCTCACGATGCTGGGCACGACCGTGATCCGCTTCGTGGACGGGCTGATGGTCGCGCGGCTGGGCGGAACCCTTGGCGCGGTGTCGATCAGCGCGCAGTCGGCGGCGGGCATCACGGCCTTCGCCTTCGAGGCCCTCGCCATGGGCACGCTGACCGTCGTGAACACATACGTCGGCCAGAATCTCGGCGCCCGCCGATACGGACAGTGCGGCGTCTACGCATGGGCCGGCGTCCGCATCGCCCTGCTGACGGCCATAATGCTGGCGCCCCTGGCGCTGCTGGCCGGGCCGATCTTCCGCGTCTACGGCCATCCCGCCCAGGTGCAGCCGCTGGAGGCCATGTACTTCCGCTACATGATGCTGGCCTGCTTCCTCACGCTGCCGGCGGCCGTGCTCGAGAGCTTCTTCTTCGGCCTGCACCGCTCCGGCACGGTCTTCGCCGTCTCCGTCATCAGCAACTCCCTGAACGTCCTGTTGAACTACGCCCTGATCTATGGCGAGTTCGGCCTGCCGCGGCTGGAGCTCCAGGGCGCGGCAATAGGTTCGCTGCTGGCCTGGGGCGTTCGACTGCTCATTCTTCTCGGCCTGTTCCTGCGCCCCGCGATCAGCCGGCAGTACCACACGCGTAAGCTGCGCCAGGTCCGCTGGTCGCACTGCCGCGACATCGTCCGCGTCGGCTGGCCCGCGGGCGTGACATTCTGGAACGACGTATTCACCTGGAGCGTGTTCCTCAATCTGCTCGTCGCGCCGTTCGGCATGGAGCACTTCACGGCGACCTCGATCGTCTTCCGCTACATCCCCTTGTCCTTCATGCCGGCGGTCGGCATCGGCATCGCCGCCACGGCGATCACGGGACGATACATCGGCGCCGGTCGGCCAGACCTCGCGCGCAGACGAACGCACACCGCCCTGAAGGTGGCCATGGTCTACATGGGCGCGTGCGGGTTGGCGTTCCTGCTGTTCGGCGGACAGATGGTCCAGTTTTTCGTTCGGCTCACCCCCGGACAGGGCGCCGAGCAGATCTCGCAGGAGGTGCTCGCACGCCTGGTCGGCGTCGGGCGAGACGTCATGATCTGCGCGGCCGTCTTCCAGCTCTTCGACGCCGTGGGCATCGTGTACATCGGGGCGCTGCGCGGCGCCGGCGACACACGCTGGCCCATGCTCGCCGTGCTCCTGCTGAGCTGGAGCGTCATCGTCGGCGGCGGGTATGCCATGGTCCGCGGCCTGCCGCAGCTCGGCAGCATCGGACCGTGGCTCACCGCCAGCCTGTACGTCGTCATCCTCGGCGTCCTGATGGCCTGGCGCTTCGAGACCGGCAGATGGCAGAGGATCGATCTGCTGCATCGTCCGCCCGACAAGCGGGCCGCAGCGCCCGACGGCACAGCCGCCGGCTGACGATCTGCTCTGCGGTGCCCTCCCCCCGTCGAGCCGCCTGGATATCCCCCTCATTTCACGATCATCTCCGACTGGCCGCTGTCGCCCTGCGCGTCGGGGTCCTGGTTGACGTCGATGCGGATGTTGGTCAGGTACGGATAGGCCCACTTCCGCCGCGGCATCCCGCAGAAGCAGTCGGAGACGAACACGTCCGCCGCCAGGCCGGTCATGTTGCCGGCCGCGTCGTGGTAGGCCCGGCGGAAGTACGTGGTCGTGTCCGCGTCGGGCCAGGTGTTGCCCACGAAGACTGCCGGGTAGGCCGTCTCAAAAGACCAGCGCGTCCATCCGCCGGCGACGGCGGCGCTGGCCGGCGGCGAGCAGGCGATGAGCGTGTCCGGCCTGCCGTCGCCATCGGTGTCGGCGTAGGCGACGTACCGGAACGCGCCGAACTCGCCGGCCTCCGGATGGGCCATGCTCACGACGTACCTCCGCCTGCCGCGCCCGGACTTGAGCTTCCAGACCTGCGTGCGGTGGCCGAGAACCTTGCGGCCCTCAATGGGCCTGGCGATTCCCGCGGCGGGTCTTTCCTTCGCCAACGGCGCCGCCGGCCGCACCTGCCCCGTCGGCTTGGAGGCCGCCTCGCTCTTCCGGACGTCCTTCAGCGCCTTCAGCTCGGCCTCATAGCCCTCGATGGCCTTCAGGTTGATTTCGCGCGCCGTGGTGGCCTTGGCCACGGCCTCCTTGGCGGCCGCGGCCTGATCCGTGTCTTTGAGTTTCTCGGCGTTGCGCTCGGCCTCAGCCACGGCGTGGTCGTGCTCCTTGAGGCGCTCGCGCAGGCGGCCGAGCAGATCGTTCAGCCTCGCAATTTCCGCGACGATGATGTCCTTCGGTGCGGCCTTGGGCTGCGCGCCGAGCGCGGCTCGGCGCTCGCGTACCAGCGGCTCCGGCGCGACCCATGCCTTCCCGTTCCATGTCAACTCGGTCGTGCTCGTGCGCCCGCCGCCGACGTCGGCGTAGATGACCGGGCCCGTGCCGAGCACCCGGTAGCCCGGGCGGTCGGCCTCCACGCGCGTCACGCGGATCACCAGCTTGATGTTCGCGTTCGTGCTCGGCGGCGACGCCAGCTCCTTGAACGCCCCGTCGGCGTACGTCACATGGTACGCTACGCTCCGCAGATCCGCCCGCGCGCCGCCCGCGAAGGCCAGCAGCGCGCAGACCGCAGCCGCGCCCGCGACGAACTTCTCAACCCTTGGGCCAACCACTGGTCTCATCGCCCGACCCTCTCGGAATTCACACGCACCCATTCCCCTTCTTGGCGCGAGCCATTGTTCAAATCGGTCGCTCCGCGCAGCCACTTGAGGCCGCCTGCTTCGCCGCGACGACGGCGTGGCTCCGCCGGGCCCCGCCGGGCGCCCCGGACAAGGCGACTGCCCTCGGGGCCTTGTCCGGCCGTGGCCGCGACGGTCCGCCCGGCCGGTGAACGCCCTTATCCACCTCTTTCCGCCCCTTGAACGCCATTAACCGCCCTTTTGCGCGCGTTAATCGGCCTTCTTCCACGCCCTCATTTCCGACCCCCTTGGTCACGTAAGCCTTTGCCAAAACATCTCTTGCGTCGCCGCAAGACCCCGCCAGAATTGTGTTCGTTTCGCAGATTTTCACTGTTGCACGCCCCCGCGCCGGGCAGATCCGAAACCCGCACGCCGTTCCCAAGCGTCCGCCAAACACGCAACGCCGGCCCGCCGTGGACGCAATCCGCACCAGGCGAGACATCCGCATTCGACATTCGCAGAGATCCTCCCCTTGTCCCCGGCGAGGCCCGGCCGACCGATCGGCCGACCAGCCAGCCCTCGCCCCCCTGGGACAATACCGATAGTATAACGCAGGCTATTAGTTTGTCAAACACAAAATACAATTATTTTCACACCCGGCCGACGGCGTGCGGACGGACCGCCCTACTGCACGCCCCGCGCGACGGCGGCGCTGGCGACGCGATCGATGGCGATCCGGTAGGCCGCCTCGCGGAGGGAGACGTTGTGCTGCCGGGCGAGGTCTGCGACAGTGCGGTAGCTTTTCACCATCGTCTGCTCGAGCCGGGTCTCGACCTCCTGGAGCGTCCAGTACATCTCCTGGCGGTTCTGGACCCACTCGAAGTATGAGACGGTCACGCCGCCGGCGTTGGCGAGGATATCCGGCACGACGAGAACGCCGCGGCTGTGGAGGGCCTCGTCGGCAGCCGGCGTGGTCGGGCCGTTGGCGCCCTCGGCGATGATCCGGGCCCTGACGTCGGCGGCGTTGCCCTCGTGGATGGCGTTCTCCAGGGCCGCGGGAACCAGCACGTCGCATTCGGTGCTCAGCAGCTCCTCGGCGGAGATTCGCTTGCTCCCGGGGAAGCCCACCACCGAGCCGGTGCGGCGCTTGTGGTCGGCCAGCGCGCGAACGTCCAGGCCGTCGCGGTTGAGCGCGCCGCCCTTGGTGTCGCTGACGGCGATGACCTTGACCCCCAGCTCCGCCAGGTCGAAGGCGGTCCAGCGCCCAACCTCGCCGTAGCCCTGCACGACGGCGGTGCTCTTGCCCAGGTCCAGGCCCAGGTCCTTGGCGGCCTCGCGGATGGTCAGGACGGCGCCGCGGCCGGTGGCGCTGTCCCGCCCGAGCGAGCCGCCCAGGTCCACCGGCTTGCCGGTGATCACGCCGCGCTGGTAGTTGCCCACCAGGGCACGCCATTGGTCCATCATCCAGGCCATCTCGCGCGGGCCGGTGTTCACGTCCGGCGCGGGGATGTCCCTTTCTTGTCCGATGTCGTAGCGAAGCACGCGGGTGAACTTCTTGGTCAGGCGCTCCTTCTCGCCGTCGGCGAGGCTCTTGTAGTCCACGCAGATGCCGCCCTTGGCCCCGCCCAGGGGGATGTCGACGACGGCCGTCTTCAGGTACATCCAGAACGCCAGCGCCTTGACCTCGTCCAGCGTCACGTCGGGGTGGAATCGCAGGCCGCCCTTGTATGGGCCGCGATCGTCGTTGAACTGCACGCGATAGCCTTCGTACACCTCGGTCCGGCCATCGTCCATGCGAACCGACAGACGCAGCGTGATGCAGCGGTCCGGCGAGGTCAGACGCTTGATGAGGTTGTCGCCCGGATACCGCTTGTCGATCTCCATCGGCTGGGCGTACTTGACGAAGACATTCACCGCGCCGTCGAAGATGCCGTTGCGTTCGTCCATCGAGTTGGCCTTCCTGCTGTCCGCTTGCGTGGCCGGCGCCTGCCGAGGGAACGCCCGCTCGCAGCCGCCGGCAATCGGACGGCAATTATGTCCCCGCGCCCGCGCCCCCGCAAGCGCCATCGGTGCGGCTCAGAGCCTCCCCCGGCATACGCTGCCCCAGAAACCGGCG
>Ga0307380_10012321_pt1 | contig 10655 bp, 8 predicted proteins | sample UN3MG_FD_202239 | JGI IMG/M metagenome (GOLD analysis project Ga0307380, IMG submission 202239) | Soil microbial communities from Risofladan, Vaasa, Finland - UN-3 | ecosystem: Environmental > Terrestrial > Soil > Coastal area > Acid sulfate soil | place: Finland: Risofladan, Vaasa | collected... | reverse complement strand
TTCATGTTCAAAGGGTTGAAATTCATTCATTTTATAAAGTCTCCTTAAGTTAATTTTTTGAATATTTTCTTAGAACAAAAAATATCATCAACCATGGACTGGCTTTTTTTTGTATTGGATGTACCTATTAAATAATTTTGACATTGGCTCAACCTTAGTTGCTGATCTGAACGTTTTATTCATTTTTGCCTTCTTTTACCCGTAAGCGCTTCAAAAACACCTACATTCATATAATACTGAAAAATATAGGAGTTTCCTTTTTTACCTTGGCACAAATCCCTCACGATTTTCCCCATTTTCCACCCACTTATCAACTTAAATAATATTATCACACCTAAAACGACGAAATCAACGGCTCAAAAATCATCGCAATTTTGCGAAAACCTCCAAACCAATTGGATCATGACAGACTCGGCCCTCGAATTGAAAAAAACACCCAAAGAGGCCCTCAGAATTACTCCCCATTCCTCTCGGCGTTTGGCATGGCAGGAGGGACAGAATCTGCGTGTCTTGCAGGAAAACATTGGGAGCAGCTCTTCTCCACAGTCGGAACACCGGATACGGGTACTCCCGCACATCGGATTGCTGTAGTCCAGATACTTCTTGACAACATCCTGGATTACAGGACGGAAATACCCATACTCCTTCTCGAACAGATCGTCATATTCTCGAAGAAACCGCTCGAAATAATAAAAAAAACCCGATAAAAAACAGTGTGTTCCGGATGACGCTGCCTGTAGATCCCTGCTATGGCAGCAGAGATGTATCACGAAACAGGCCAAGGAACTCAAAAGAGTTCCGAAGACCCGATACACCTGGGATGCTTCAGCCATAGGTTAGACTGTTTTAGCTGGGATGTAATCAGATGTTGACGATAGAAGGAATATTTTGACAACCATCGGTGTCGGAAAGGATCTTTCCCTATGTGAGTTTCTTGACTCTCATCCTGCATTATCTACAAGAATGTCGCGAAATGTAATATTTCACGACATACTTAAATTGTGACCGTCTGAGATATACTTGCATAATTTTGTTATGAAGCCAGCCTCAGTCTTTTCCATGCCTTTGTCAAAATATAGGGTGAGACAACTGCTATGGCAGTTATAGGAAATGCTCTAATTGTCAGGACCAAAGTTAAATCTTTTTTTAGGTCCATTTCCTTGATCATGCCGCTGCTATTTGCATCTGACGATAAGCCTCGGGAGGCGTATCATTTTCCCCTAAGGATTGATGCAGTCTCTCACTATTATACTTTCGTATATATTTTCCAATACCCTGTTTGCATTGCGCTATCGTCTCATATTTCCTTCTCTGCTATTTTTCACCTGCTCTTATGCCTTGAGTTCTTCAATTCCTTCCTGGACAAGTTCATCAAAAGAAAGCGGGTCCACGCCACTTTCCGAAAGATTGTAATCCACAACATTTTCCCACTGGGATTGGACACGCTCCATCTTAAAATACTGGATTCTCATATATTATCTCCTTTCTCAATCTCACTGTGGTGTTTGTATCGTACAGCAGCAAGAATTTCAACAGAAACCCTCCTTTAAAGAGCATTCATTTCTGTTTCCGTATGAACAGAATAGGGATGAAAGCATCTATTCGAGCCGGGTTTATTTTATTGCTCCTATTACACTGAGCTTCTTTCCGTATTCTTTTTTGAACTTCTCATCTTCGATGATCTCGACAGTCTCCTTGTAAACAACTCCGCGGTCCTTCAAACCGCTGAGTACGTAATGGACACATTCCGGTTGTTGACCGATAAATTCTGGTGCGGATACGCCTTTTCGCTTGTAGAGACCTTGAGCGATCATTCTTAAAACGAGTGTTGCCGTGTAACCGGTCGTCCGAGCCATAGAATGTGTGTTCGTGGAGGAGTCATGACGATCCATCAGTTCGTAAGTATAGCATAGCTTTTTCTCCGCTTTCTTGCCCTCAACGATCAGTTTCATGATTGTTATATCTTTGTCATTCCCCTTCAATTTCCATTTTGGGAATAATAACCGTGCCGTAAGATCGAGCGGCCGAATCTTTGCTTCATTGATTGTGATTTTGTCCTTATCAAAAAAGCCCGTTTCTCTGAGCACAGCCATTTTTTCGATATGACCAGGATAACGCAATGTTTTTTCTTTCATATTTGGAGCTGATATCGTCGTGGCGAGTGTACGCAGGCCATCGGTGTTGAACGCCTCCAGCGTTCCAACTCCGGGAAAATGGATCAGTTCCGGCTCTGACAGGGCAGGCTTAACAACAAGTCTCCCATTCTCGACGTACCGGGCCGGCCGGATATATTCTTCAATCACATCGATCGGCGAAAAGCTAGCTTTAAATTCGTACGGCCATTCACGAACTTCCGGCAATCCTCCCACGTAAATCATCACATTATGCGTCTCATCCAGCAATTGGTTGACATGACCAACCAGGATGCTGGACATTCCGGGGGCAACGCCGCAATCGACCACTGCCGTCACTTCATTTCTTTTGGCGAGGACATCGAGCAAGAATGGGTCTTCGGAGAAAAATGCGATATCGATCACATTCTTTTTTGCCTCAATCACAGCCTTTAAGGTTTGAAAACCCATAAAGCCAGGCACAGCACTTATAACAATATCATAAGGCTTTATCAACTCTCTCACTTTCTCTGTTTTGGAGAGATCGTCTTGGATAGTCTTGATGAGATAATTCCCCTTTTCCAAGCTTTTGAGCGAATCTATATCTATATCTACGGCAGTCACTTCGAAATGGGATTCCTTCGCAAGGTCCACACACATAGGAGCGCCCACAAGACCCGATCCGAGAACAATGATTTTCGTTTTCTTTTTCATTTTTATACTCCTTGAAAGTCGTTCAATTTCTTACATATTCAGAGAGGAAAATATTGAATAGATTTATGTGAAGGATAAAGGTGGGTTACTACAGTCCGCTAAATCGGTTCATGTAATTGAGAAGGGAGATATGTATTCTCAAGAAATAGTATGAACAATCGAAAAAAATCATCTCAATCACGATTCAATTCTAATGAAAAAGTATATTTCATGTCAATAATACATTATCGCACTGTGCATAACGACATCAATCCCATCCTCTTGGAAATGGTTCCTTCCGTTGATGCTGATCCACATTGTCTCCTATCCTTAAAGTGCTATCATGCAATCCTTAAAATTTTGCGGGATCGTGAACCGGATATGAAGACTTGTGTAGAAGAAGCCGTTATCAAGTTGAGTAGGACTGTGCTGAGGCGATAATCAACACCGATACACTGGCCATACGATGGTTTGACTGCTGGCTGAAGGATATCGATACCGGAATCATGGAAGAACCACCTATAATGATACGCCTCCCGAGGCTTATCGTCAGATGCAAATAGCAGCGGCATGATCAAGGAAATGCACCTAAAAAAAGATTCAACTTTGGTCCTGACAATTAGACCATCTCCCTCTCTGAATGGAAGGACAAGTCTAGAGGTTGGTCCTCGGGGAAGAGGACCAGTAGTGGCCCTCCAAGGAGACCTTCATAAATATTCCCGCATCTTCTCGGGAGCCATCAAGAGTTATTATCGCAGCCATTCATGCAATTTAGTCAGGAAGCCAGCCTCAGTCTTTTCCATGCTTTGGTCAAAACATAAGTTGAGATAACCGCTATTACAGTCAGAATATTTGCTATGGTGTGTCTGCCATAAATCCAGTATCCTGTAGCGAAAAGCGCACTATACACTGCAAAGCATCCCAGAACCATACACAATATGCCCGTAGGAACATCCCAGCTCTGTTTAGCTTCTTCAAGAAGTTCGCCGTCATGTTTTGCCTTATCGATAACTCTTTTCCAGCCGGGTCCGCCGGGCTGAACCAGACGGTAGAAAGAGCGTAATGTCTTTGATTCCGTTGGTTTGGTCAGGAGGGTTACTGTAATCCAGCAAATTGTGGTGATGCCAACGCCAACAGCCAAGCGGACAGGAGTGGAAATTTCAGGTAAACCTGTTCTCGGGTGAATCAACTGTAAATAGATAGCTACGACAAACGAAACAACCATCGCGGTAATCTCGCTGTACGGATTGATCCGCCACCAGAACCAGCGCAGGATAAAAAGCAACCCAGTGCCAGCTCCGATTTGAAGCAAAATGTGAAAGGCCTGCAAGGCGTTACTTAACACTAAGGCTATAAGACCAGCTAGTATCATCAATCCGACAGTGGATAAACGCCCAACGAGAACCTGCCTTTTTTCGCTCGCTTCCGGGTTGATGAAGCGTTTATAAAAATCGTTGACCACATAAGAAGAACCCCAGTTCAGATGCGTAGAGATTGTGGACATAAAAGCTGCGATCAACGAGGCGACAACGAGTCCCAGAAGACCGTGTGGGAGAAACGTTAACATGGCAGGATAGGCAAGGTCATGCCCCAACACGCTTGGATCAACATGCGGAAATGCGGCCCGCAGGGAATCTAAAGTGGGAAAGACTACGAGGGAACACAAGGCCACGATGATCCAGGGCCAGGGACGGAGAGCATAATGGGCGGCATTAAAAAGTAGAGTAGCACCCACTGCGTGTTTTTCTGACTTTGCAGACAGCATGCGCTGGGCAATATAACCGCCGCCACCCGGCTCTGCTCCTGGGTACCAGACGCTCCACCACTGCACTGCCAGGGGAAGAATGAAGAGTGCTAACAATGCTTCTGTGTTAGAAAAGTCAGGAAGAAGATTCAATTTTGAAACAACATTCTCGTTGGCTAATAGTGCGCCAAATCCTCCGACCTGGGGCAGCCTGAGCACAACGATAGCTGCTCCAATCGAGCCGACCATAGCGATTGCAAACTGGAAGAAATCCGTGATTAAAACACCGCGCAAACCACCAAGGGCGCTGTAGATAACCGTTACCAACGAGGCAATTAAAAGGATTTGAATCGGCGTCAAATTAAACATGACACCGCCGATCTTTATGATTGCCAGGGAAACCGTGGCCATGATGAGAACATTAAAAAACACGCCAAGGTACAGAGCCCGGAAACCTCTCAGGAAAGCAGCGGCTTTGCCGCTGTAGCGCAGTTCATAGAATTCGAGGTCGGTCAGAACGTTTGAGCGCCGCCAGAGCTTTGCATAGACGAAGACGGTCAGCATTCCGGTCAGGAGAAACGCCCACCAGACCCAATTCCCGGCAACGCCATTCTGGCGGACGATGTCCGTAACCAAATTGGGGGTATCGCTGGAAAAAGTGGTGGCGACCATGGAGATCCCCAACAGCCACCAGGGCATATTTCTGCCTGAGAGAAAGAATTCTGAGGAACTCCTCCCTGCTTTTCTGGAAACAGCCAGTCCTATGGCCAGGGATAAGATAAAAAATCCGACTACAAATCCCCAGTCAACTGCCTGCAATATCATATTGTTTTCCTCTTAATATGATTTACAGCTCACCAAGAAAAGAAGCGCCGTAATAGATTGAATTGAAAAGTAACTTAAAGGTGCTGTGGGACTGCCCTCTATACAGAACTGAAAAGCCGATGATGATAATCTTCCCGTCACCCAAAGGCACATCAACAATGGCACTTTTGTTGTAAAAATAGTCTTCTCCATTAACCCAACCGCTTAACAAGGGATTATGAGGAGGATAGGCGACAATACTCTTTCCCTCTTTTGCAGCAAGAACAGGGCTTCTCCTGAAAAAAACAGCTCCTTCCCGTTCATAGCCGTAGGCAATCGGATGGGTCGTGTCGATTAAAACCTTAAGCAGGGAGCCCGGCACAAAGAAGCTCTTCCTGTCCGCTTTCTCCACACTGTTCTCTATGGTGAGGGAAAATTGTTTCAAGGGAAAATCGGCAGCTGAGTTCAGCGTGATTAAGGTGCCTCCTTTTTGAACAAATTCTTTTATATTTTTTACTCCTATTTCACCTATGCCACCAGAATATTCAGGAGGGATGGGTTCTTTAGGCTCTCCGTTTATTATTGTGTTCGTCTTCAAATCTGGAAAAATGATGACATCAAAATTCTTGTTGAGATCTCCTTTTCTTATTTCTTTGTTGTGGATGCTCTTGTAGGGAAATTCATACTGCTCCAGAACCCATCTTGTCCATCCCTCATCCATCGAAGCAGTAAAGCTCTTGTAAAGGCCGAGCCTGACAGGGTTTAGGGCGTATGCTTTTACCTCAGGTTTTACCGTTAATCCTTCGAAGTGAACACCCAGATCATTGACAATGGACTTTAGGTCCTCAACCAGACTTTTTTTATTCTGGACAATCATCGTCCCCGAAGGATGGGTCTTTCCTTTCGCTGGAAAATTCTCCGAGGACCAGAAGGCACTGTATCCTTTTTTCACTAACCTGTTTAAAGCAACAATATCATCATTCGTTGCATGTCCCCATGCGTATCCAAAGGCATTATCCACTGTTTCAATTTTGCCTTTTGGCCTGGAGAGTTTATCAACCTGAACTGATTTAACCTTAAAAGGATCTTTTATTTGAATGGCCTCGACACCCATTAGAAGAGGCAAAGTGTGAGCAACCACATCATAAGGAGTTTTGAGCGGAGCGCCTGGATATTCTCTTATTTCTGGATACACCTGATTTTCAAGCATGGTTTTTGCGTATCCCCCATAGGGCTGGGCTAGAAAAACAATGTATGTTCCTTCAGGATATTCATGGCCGTCAGCCATAAAGGATTCGCCTGCTCTGTGAATTTCAACTCCTCCCATCTGCAAAACATTCATCATCTTTATTGTTGTTGACAGGTCTTTTTGTTTGGCTGGAATGAGATAAGCGAAGGGGGGTTCTGTCCGGTTAACAGCTTTTTTATGTATTCTGTAGAAATTTCGGAGCCAGTTTTCTCTAAGTCTTGCTGCATTGGTTAAAGTAGCCTTGGCAGCAGAATAATCATAATCCACGATGTCTCTTAGCGCCCATCTTCCCCCTTTCCAGGGCATGGGCATTTTAACCGATGGCTCTTTTACGGATGCGGCAAGGTCCTCAAATTTAACCGTAATAGGAGTGGCCAGCTTAATACTGGCTACCTCGGTTAGTATCCTTATTCCTCCGTGATAATGATGGTAAGCTCTGGCCGGTGTCCAGGCATCATAGCTGTCGCTGTGGATGACACCTGCTTTTCCTTCTGCCGTCATTTCAGTGGCGATGAAAGTCCCCATCATAGCCACTTCCTGCCTGAGTATCGGGTCAATGTTGGGCTCATAGGGATCAACGAAAGGAGGCACAAATATCCTTGCTCCCGTTTCTCCCATCTGATGCATATCCAGGATGGCCTGGGGATGCCAGGGGTTGTGGACTTTAATCGTCAGGCGGGATTCGACCTGGGTGAACATGTACCAGTCTCTGTTGTTATCGTGGCCCACATACTTATGATAAAGCCAGGGCATTCGCGATCCTTCATACTTTGTTCCAAGATTCTTTTTATACCAATCAACTACCAATTGGGTCCCGTCCGGATTGTGCATAGGAACAAGAAGCAAAATCACGTTATCCAGGATTTCTTTTGTGTATTTATCATTTTTTGCGGCGAGGTCATAGGCAAGCTCCATGGACATCTGGCACGCCCCGATCTCAGAAGCATGGATGGAACAATTGATCATCACTACGGCTTTGCCCTGAGAGATGATTCCTTCCGCTTCTTTGTCTGTGATTTTCCGGGGGTCAGCAAGCATCTGCTGATACTTGCGGTATTTTTCCAGGTTTTTATGGTTTTCTGCTGAGGTTATGAAGGCCACTATGAATGGATTTCCCATAGTTGTTTTTCCCAATTCTTTTACAACTATTCTCTCGCTCGCCTTATCAAGTTTGGCGAAATAATCAAGAATCTGATGCATATCTGCAACTTTCCTGTCAGTTCCTACCTTAAACCCTAGAACTTCTTCAGGTGTTGGAATTTTGGCGAAGGCTGCATGACTTAAAAAAAGAAGTGACAGCCCTATACAGAATATTTTTACCCTTTTCATATTTTCCTCCTTCCGTATTTATTTATAGTCTATTGAAACCGGGAGTATGTCTTGACTTATGACATTCAGTCACGATAAAAAGTTTATAACACAGGGAAAACCTGAAATCAACGGAAGTTAGGGTCATAGGATCAAGATCAAATCCTTATTTACTATTTGGCATTGTCCCAAAGATGCTTGATCCAATGTCATTGCAAGCGACCGCAGGAAGCGTGGCAATCTCATCACTAAAGTGTGGGTTTGATAAATCAAACCCCTACATAAGATGAATCAAGCCCTTACACAATATGAGAAATCATTCTTGGGGGTCAGGTCTTGTTTTTTGCTTCTTATTTGGCATTTTTACTGTATGTCAAAAGTTGAGAAGCAAGAAGCAAAAAACAAGACCTGACCCCATTTATGGACCCCATTTAAACCCCTACGACTAATCATCAGTATTTGCAGTCAGAATTCTTTTTTTATACCATAAGAGCGAATCATAAGCTGATAGAACAAAGAAAAAAACAGCATAAATCATGGCGAAAAAGCTTGCCCCGGATTTTTACGACGTCCAGCGCCAGCAGCAGAGAAAAAGCCTATTTGTGTTTTTTATCTTGATTCTCTTTTATTTTATCGCCGTTGGATTCTTCTCCGGAATTCTCTTGTTATTTTTTGGCGTTTTCCTGGGTAAAGGCGGATTGCTTGCGGGAAGCTTTCTAACGAAACTTCTTTTATTTAATTCAGCTTTTTCCTTCATCATTGCTTCATTTCACTTTTATGACGCAAAAAAGTTTGGGGCAAGATTCATCCTCAAACGCCTTATGGCTCGCCCCCCAGACCTTTCTGACCGCTACCACAAACAATTCGTTAACACTGTAGAAGGGATCAGGATTGCAAGCGGTGTACCCAGAGTAATCCCTCGCGTCATTCCCCAATCTGCGATTAATGCTTTGGCTTTGGTCTCAGCAAGCGGAACACCGAATATTATCGCCACCGAAGGCTTGCTTTCAGAACTCACCAGAGATGAGCTAGAGGCTGTTGTTTCACATGAAATGGCTCATATTATCCGGGGAGATGCCTTCTATATCACTCTTGTCTGCTCTCTTACTAATTTATTCGAACGACTCAGGCTGGCCTTGGAGCCTGAAGATCATGCTCAAAGAAGCGGGTTTGCCCTTGGCCCTGCTTATCTTCTTGTATCAATATCAGCCATAATCATGCGTCTTTTAAGCACACTCATAAGCAGGGAAAGAGAAATTCTTGCTGATGCCGCTGCTGTGGAGTTATGCCGAAACCCAAAAGCTCTCGCCCGCGCTCTGTATAAAACGCATTTGAAAAATTCTTTCGTCGGAGATTTCTCTCTGACTTACAGCCCACTGTTTATCATCCCTCCCAAGTTAGTAGGGAAATCCGAGGGATTCTTTTCCCGTTTATTTAACTCTCATCCCCCTGTAATGAAAAGGATCAGACTTCTTGCAGACATGGCAAAAACAAAACCATATAAAATAATCGAAGAAGTGTATGAAATCCAGAAAAGGCGGAAGGAGGCGCAAATTCTCCTACCTTCCCGAGAAGAAGTCATCCAGGGAACAGGCGCTGCTGCGGCTGAAGAAGATAAGGTTGTCCCCTTGGAAGGGAAAGTGTGGTCCATACTTGACCCTCAAGGGGATTGGCATGGTCCTTATGCACTTAACGAACTGCTTTTCATCCGGTTTTTTACACCGATGATATGGATAAAGAATTTGCAGGAAGGAGTTGAGGCCCAAGCCAAAGAATTCGCTCAGATCCGAGGCGCCCTTCGTAAACTGGGAAAGAAAAAACCGCTGGATTCAAGCAAGCAGAATCGATGTCCCCGCTGTCATGTCATCCTTAGGGAAGATTACTATGAAGGCACGCCCATAAAAATCTGTCCCCAATGCAGCGGAAAGCTCGTTGATTCTTCTTTCAAATGGCGTATCCTCTCCCGGAGGGAAGTTACTTTTTCTGAAAACTTGATAAAAAAAGCCCACGATTTCAAGGAGCAATTCCTGGATAACCCTGTTTACATCCAAAAAATAAAGGAACAAAAATCTAAAAAAATTACCTGCCCCCATTGCGGCTCTCGAATGCTCCCCAGGCCGTTCAGCTACCAGTATGTTATACCCGTGGACAAATGCTTTTACTGTTATAAAATATGGTTCGATGCTGATGAGTTAGAGATACTCCAAATCCTCACCGAAAAATGATAGGTCACTCAACGTGAATTCCTGCTGGTCACCAGACGGTACGAAAATAGCTTTTACTTCTGATAGGTGCGGAAACCTGGAGATATGGGTGGAAATAGGTTACATAATATATGTTATGCATATATGACGCCTTTCAACTGGCAAATGCATACAAAAAATTAAGATATAAACCCAATCATTCATGATTGACCTGCCCCCCTAATATCGGTCCAGATGTTATGTTAAAATTTTGCTGGGTCCGGACCTGCCCCCATCTTTGGTCCATTTTCTATGAGATTGTCGTTTCTCATTTGGTCGCTCGCCATGAAATTTTTTGGGCAAATATCATTTTCTTACTCTTTTTTTGTTTAGCTTTCCCTTTGTTAGACTGACATTTTTTGCTATAATATGATGTTATTATACATGCTCTTTTCCAAAATACAATAAAAAAATTCAGGTAATTCGAGCATACTTACGCTTATTTTTTCTGTTGTCTATTTCAGTTCTCTCTAGTAATTTATTTATAACAGTGATAATAATTT
>Ga0307380_10012320_pt1 | contig 10657 bp, 6 predicted proteins | sample UN3MG_FD_202239 | JGI IMG/M metagenome (GOLD analysis project Ga0307380, IMG submission 202239) | Soil microbial communities from Risofladan, Vaasa, Finland - UN-3 | ecosystem: Environmental > Terrestrial > Soil > Coastal area > Acid sulfate soil | place: Finland: Risofladan, Vaasa | collected... | reverse complement strand
GGCCCACTTGGGGAATCCGTCGACGTTGAGCTCGTAGATGATGTGTCCGATACCGACAAGGAGGAGAGGGATGAGGAACTTTCCAAAGATCATCCACTCACTTTCCTCCTTAAGTGTAGTTCCGTCTTTGTCGTTCTGTTTCTTAACGCGTTGTCGGACAGCAGAATCATCGGAAAACACTGAAGCGTAGTAGGCGCCGTTGAGGAACGCAGGGATCCTCAGCAACATAGCGAGGATCCAGCCAGCAACGCCGAAGACAAGCGTAGACCAGAAGTAGTTCACGAAGATCTGCGAGGTGGGCAAAATGTAGCCCGAGCCGAAGACCATGTAGTGTACCACATGCAGGAGGAGAGACCAGGTTACTCCATACGCAAAGTTGTGCATAAACGTAGCGACGAGGAAGGAGATGGTGGAAATAGTTAACAAACTAATTGCGAGCGCCATAGTTCTTTGTGTTGTTGAATCAGCGCTAGACCTCTCAGGTTTCTTTCTTTGAGGTTGCTAATGATAGTCCGTCTGCCGTTCAATGAGTACGTCAGATCGACTTTTGAATTGGGATAAAAAAAATATAGACACACAGAGACTTTTTTTCCAAAAATTGGACCTCTGTAGTTCTACTCAGCACGTGGGTAAGATCGGCGAGAGTCTTTGCTGTCAGTGCCTGTGTGGCTTTGTGTACGAATGTACAGAAACAGTCCGGGACATGGCCTTTATACAAACAGATGAAACATGCACGTTCTTTAATTTGATTGATCAGGACTACTGCTTCTTGCGCTCGGACGATCGATGTCGTTTGTATGTCGCTCTCTAGTGTGGTCGTGCAGGCGACGTGTGATTGGAAGGGTTCCGGTTTGCAGCGCCGGAAAATTGCTCAGCGACGAGATTGTGAAGTAAACGCTACCAGCAGCGTCACAGAGAGAACAATAACCGTCGCAATCACACCACTGACATAGCGGTTCCAGAAGAGGAATGCGGCAGTGAGATAGTACGGGAACATCGCCATAAACCAATAGAGATAGGTGCGTGTGAACATCACTAGATTCCGCGAGTTCTTGGTCTCGAATGCACCATGTTTGTAGTTCACAAAGTAGAGCACCCCAAAGTACAGCACGTAGGCGAGGAACGACAGCCAGAGTCCCACGGGGAAGCCAGTCTCCTCTAGCGTCTCATCGACAAAGACAAACACCAGGGCACCCACTGCCAGCTCTACGACGTAGAGTACCAGCGGATACTTGTGCTTGACGATGTTGGTCGGCGCGATTAGCACAGTCTTGAGCACTCTTGCTATCGTGAAGCCTGACACAAGGCCGAGCGCAAAGTGCAGCGTGGTATCGAATGCACCCAGACCCCGGTCAGTCCACAGCGACAAGAACAGCAGCACCGCGTAGACGGTGCTCAGGTAGCCCACGTTGCGACTAGAGATGCCGACCGCCACGCCGTAGAATGTGTAGAGCAGTGCAAGGTTGGAGCAGGGAGCGGCGGCGAATTCACAGTCGGTGTTCTCCTCGAAGAGCTTCATCGCCCGATCACTGCTTACCATACTGCGCTGAGTGTACTGAATTTGTAGAGAAGAATGCTCCTAAGTGTTTACTGAATTGATATCCAACTTCTGCTCAACAACACACTCGCTATTCTGCACAGCGGAATCAAGACGACTCCTAAGGTGGTCGGGCAGATGATGCAGATGTACTTTCAGTCTTCGGCTTTGCCAGTGCTGAGTTTGAACTAGGAATGCCACACAGCGCAGATAGTTGCAGAAGCTACGACAGCCGTTGACCAGCTTAGCCTCTCTGTGTATCTTCAGGTGTCGCGTACGGGCCGGATGCTGCCAGGCCCACTCAAACTGTAGTGCTTCTGTTTCGGTATTAAAATGGCGAACGGTAGCCGCAATGCGCCAAGGCCGGTAGCGGCTGGTATACTTCGCACCGCCTCGCTTTAGCTCTCCGTTGTGCTGTCGGAGTCGACGGTGCATGTTGTTCGTGACACCGACATAGATCTTGTTTTCATGCCCCTGGCGTGTGCTCACAAGCAGATAGCAAACGTATCTTGACATACCGAGTATTCTGCACCGCTCTGCTGCTAGACCCCCCTGTGTGGACTTATGAATAGGTTTAGTTTAATCGTAGAGAAACTGTATCATGGAAAGAAATTATAGAGCCGGACGCTGCGGTCACGCAATGGCTTCGGGTACGACGGGACGGCACAAAAGCTTCAAAAAGTCACAGTCCCTGCATCTCTGTGTAGACTTTCCTCATATCCTCAACTCGCCGCACAGTGTAAATAAATCCCACGACAAACAAGAGCTGCGCAATGCCGTACGTCATAATCACAAAGGCGCTGACATAGTTCTTCTCCGGGAACCAGCTTGGCTCTAGAAATTTCTCAGACGCTAGAGCTGTGTCGCTCAGGGCAAATAGCACTGCACCCACTGCACCAAACCAGCGCAGGCTGACAGCTGATATCGACATTACTACCACAGAGGTAATGTAGATAGGTACTGCAATTTTGAGAGCGCCAGTCAACGAGTCGAGCAGATAGTACGCAAATATAGCACTAGCGGGAACGTAGATGAGTGCAGCGACAATGTAGGCCCAGCTTATCGTACGCTGTAGCAGCAGGAAGAAAGCTACTGTGTACAGCGTGTGCATAATGAAGAACGCGATCATCCCCACCAGAAATGCAGTGTCGCTGTCAAACATCAGGCTAATGTCACCGACCCACGCTGCTATCAGTCCGGCGATGAAGATGCAAGTCGTAACAACGAACTTATTCGGAATGGGGTTAATGCTGACAAGCACGATTAGTGGTATCACAATCAACGGTTTGCTGACGTAGTCGATCGTCTTGTTGTCTATGAGGTCTCCGACAAAGTTGGTTATCAAAGCCGCTGCGAAGGCAACCACAGTAAGCACAGAGGCTACATTCTTCACGGTACACCAATCGCGAGGCTCCTGCTCGGGCATACTCTCGGATACTTTAGGCGGTACAGTAATCCAGTTATATAGAGAACTCAAAATGAATTGTTGTGTAGACCAAAACCCATCGCTGGTACTATGTAAGTCTGCAAAAACATAACAAGTTACATATTCAAAAGAAAAACTTCTTGTCAAATACAGGTCAGAAATAAGTGGATCTATGTCGCACAGGCTGTGTGGTCATTGCCAGAAACCGGCGGCAGATTCCGAATGCACGAAATGCGGGGCTCTGTACTGCAGTGAATCGTGCTTCTCCGATAGCTACAAGCACAAGGTCCTGCGAGGTGGATCTTGCAAGGACAGCGTGTTTGTTGGAGAGCAGGATGATAAGCAGCTAGTCTGGAAACGTAATAGGGATTTTCTAGAAGGATGGACTGTTGTGCGCACCATCGGAACTGGTGCGTACGGATCAGTGTGGCTCTACGAGAACGACAACACACATGAGAAGGTGGCCGTCAAGTACATCTACGAAGAAGAGGAGCTCGGGAACGACATTACCCGTCTCACTGTGCTTAGCTCAAGTCCAGAATGTTCTCGGTACGTTGTGTGCTACGAAGATCATGCTCTTGTTCCGCACCCAGAAACCACCGACAACTCCTACGTCTACGCAATACGCATGGGCTTTGTGCAGGGTCCCACTCTGGACTCTCTCAAAGTGCCTACAGATGAACGGCATATCGTTGTACGGAAGCTACTTAGAAACGCGCTGAGGGCACTCGAATATGTTCACAGCAAAGACATAGTGCACGGAGACATTAAACCCGAGAACCTGATTGTCAGAGAGAACACTAACGATGTGGTGATCATTGACTTTGGACTCGCATGTCAGCCGCCCTGTGAGGGTGACGCCGCTGCCGGCAGCTCTGACTATATGTCTCCGGAACAGCTCGAGGAAACTGGGCCGCGAAGTAAAGCCGCCGACATATTCTCCTTGGGTGCTAGCTTTTTCTTTCTCGTGCTCGGCGAAGACAAGCCATCCCGTGAGGCGGAGCTGAAGAAAATGGACAGGGATACACCGCGACCGTATCCTTTCATACCGTGGTCGAAGACTGGCATTAGCGCAGACTACGAGGAGTACAAGATGGCCATGGGGAAGCTAAACGTCTTCACGGACGCGCGCAATCACACCTACGGCCGAGTGATCTCCAAAATGCTCGCCTGGAAACCGGAGGATCGTCCGAGCGCAGCGGAGGCATTAGAGTTTCTATGAGCTATAGAGTGTGGCCTCGGGAACATTTTCACGAAAATTAAATTGATCAAAATTGCCCTATACTAGTTCTTGCCACACACACACTATATTACACTTAGCTACCACCAGGGATCGGCCATGTTGAACAAAGTTATCATTGTGGTCGGCTCTACGTTTGTTGCCTTTTGTAGCGGTGAACTGATTTTGAAAACACTTGGGGATGTGCCCATCTCACGCGTCAGTCCCGAGCCAGGCTCCTTTACCAATCAATTTCGTGTCTACGCTCCAGATGCGACCCAAACCCTCTATCCCGACACGGACAACACTCCCTACGCTGTCGAGTGGTTCACTGGCGCTGCCTCGGAGAACATTCCGTTGGGGGGATTTGCGATTCTCACTGCTCCCGGCATCAACGACGCTCTCGACACGCTGGCTTGGAAGTCGGGCGATGGCAGCTACAGCGAATCAGTCGTAGTCAGTGTCAGTTGCTCTGACGGTATTCATTGCAACGGTGAGGAGCGCTGGAACGGCGAGGTGTGTGCCACAGAGACCAACCCGGTCTATCAGATCGGCAGCACCATCTACCAGTGTCAGGAGTCCGAGCGTCGTCCTGGAGACATTGTCTACACCACTGCTGTGGGACAGTGTGGACCTCAGTGCGTGCCCCAGTGCAACCAGGGCCGCAAATGCGGGCCCGGTGGCTGCCGCCCCTGCGGTGTCGACGAGACTCCCAGCGTTGACAACTGTGCCAGCCCCACCTACTGCGAGGATCTCCACAGCCGTTCGTGTGACGCCGGTGAAGTGTGTGACTTCAACAGCGGCCAGTGTGTGATTCCCGAGCCTCCGAGTGCTACCCCCGGCACTTGCCAAGCACCCTTCCGCCTCTTTGGCAATGACCACTTTGGCGCCAGTGGACCCATTCTTCCCTCGCCTGATGCCGCCCCTGTGCCGTATGTTGGACACCCGACCATTGTGCCCGAAGACGGTATCCTTGTGCGTATCGAAGTCGACGACACCAGCACCGCTGAGAACAATCTCCTCGCAGTGATTGATGTTGTCTGCAACGCCGGTGCCTCGAAGGAGTATCTCTACGAGTTCGAACTCACCAACACGCAGGGCTTCCGCATCGACATGACCAACACGCTCGCCAACGGCCTCAGCCTGCGTACTGGAGATAGCACTGCCGGAGAGGATCCACTGCTCGCTTTGCACGGAGCCAAGGAGAATGGCTGCCTCTCACTTGGACGTGGCGCCGGGCCCAACATTCTTTGCACTGACGATAGCTCCCCTCCCGGTGGCTACAGCTCCAGCATCCACTCGGTCCTAGAGCCAGGCAACTACACTCTCGTCACTTCCACCTTCCTCGGAGAGATCGGACCTCATGTTCTCTTCGTCACCTTCACCGGCGAGGCCACGAAGCCTTCGTGTGATGGCTTCTGTGGCGACGACAGCGCTGGCGGCACCTGTGGATATGCCCATTTCTACGGCGCTGATGCGTGCGACGCTAGCGAAGAGTGTGCCGGCGGAGCCTGCCTCAGCTGTGCGAGCAATGCCTCTTCGTGCAACAACAAGCAGTGCGGCTTCGACGAGTGTGGTCGACCCTGCGGCGGCTTCGGCGGTTCCTGCAAGAACAAGCGCGTCTGTGACGGCGAGACTCAGAAGTGCAAGCCTGTGAAGTTCTGTGATCCCGATCATCCCGTGTGCTCTGGCAAGAAGAACGGCCGCGGAGACCGCCGCTATTGCGGCACCGACTGTGAGTGGCACGATGTCGGCTCTCCCCAGCCCGATCTTGTGGTGGTTACCGAGGAGGAGTTCAAGGCCACCATCCGCTTTGGCACCAAGACCTTCACTCCCGAGAGCTGCGCCGTAGCGGAAGGCACCATTGATGGTGCCGGCGAGACTGGGCCTTTCGTGCGTCCTCTTATGTTTTTCGCCAGCGACTCTGTTAACGCCGGAAACGCACCCTACTACGGTCTCACCGTAGACAAGGATGCCGACAGCGTCGAGTGGGGCGAGTGCCACCAGCACCTGCACAATCTCGGCTATGGACGCACCAACCTCTACACTCTTGATGGAGAATTTGCACTGCCACCAATTTTCAACAAGCGTGCCTTCTGCCTCGAGGACACGTTCCAGTACTTGCCTGGCGGTGATGTCTCGTGCGTTGCTATTGGCAATTGCGCCGACCAGGTCATCACCCCGGGTTGGGTGGATGTCTACGGACCCGATCTCGACGGCCAGTGGCAAGACCTCAACACCCTGCCCGGTGCTGGCTGGTATCTCTTTGAGAGTGTCCTCAATGACGCGCGCATCATCCACGAGCGCACGCATGACAACAACCGTCTGCTTACGCCTGTCTATATCGATCCCATTTTTGTCAACTCACCAGAGCAGCGCTACTTTGATCTGGTGGCTGCTGATGCGTCGATCTGCGCTTCGCTCCCCACCGGCTACTCCGTGATCGAGTGTGCCTAAACAATGCCAAGTTTCGATAAAAAAACGCCAACACTTTTTACAAAACCGTATAGGAAGAAACAGTGAGTACACGAGTTCCATACAGTTCAAAAACTCTGATGGATAAGCAAGTTGTTATGAATGAAAATTATTATAAGATGTTTCATTGATCTTGCTACATCAGAGGCACACCGTGGGCTATGGATACTGTGCGATTCCTCGATGAAATCAAAGATGCCTACTACCTTGTAAAGCCCGATGACCTGAGAGATGTTAAGACAATCGACATAAGAGTACAAAACAAACTGAGAGCCGGAAAGGAAATATACGACACGCGACGTACACGAGCCCAGACGCATAGAACTATTCTCGAATTGCTGAATGATTTTGGTCGGAATCAACTCTTCAGCTTTGTGCGGGGCGTTACAGACCTTCCAGACTTCCAGTACGAGTTTGGCTCCAAAGAGTGGTTCTTCCTCGTCTATGCACAGCTCCACTACGAGGTGCTGCCACTGACCCAACAGTTCGTAAGGGAGGGCGACATTGGTGATTTTTTCATCAAGATCTACGAGCCGACAATCAGAGACTACCGGCGTTACAAGAAAGTTTACTTTGATAGCGGATATCCGGTGTTCTCCGAAAAAGCCAACAATAGACTCCGTGCCGCTGCCCAAAGCGCAATCGACGATGGTCTGAGTATGACAGAGCAAGGCGAAGCCTGGGTCAGCCTGGCGCGTCTCTATTACCGGGTGTATTTTCGCACACTAAGTGAGATCTATCTGATATGGTCTCCAAAGAATCCTAACGCACCTGAGTATCGTCTCCTGCGGTCGTTAGGTATCGCGCCAGACCAGCGTGTTTTTCTTGCTGAACAGGTCAGCAGCCCCAAAAAACGTGTAGTTGTGAAATGGGAAGAAGACGGAGACGGCGAATCAGGCCTGGACAACTGGCTACGTGCTCGACGCACTGGCATGAATCTTCCCTGGTTCGACGTCACCTACAACCTGACGCACGATCGTCGCGTCCTCGTAACGGAATTTCTGAGGCCTATCGATTACACGGACACACCGGTGGACTTTCTGATGCAAACACTGCGAGCACTCCAAGTGCTCCACAGCTCTCCCAAGGGGCCGTACGTTCATGCGGATCTCAAGCTTGACAACATTCTCAAGCGCGTCAACGCGGACGATAGTCGCGAGTACCTGATTATCGATTGGGATGCGCTTTCGCAACGCAGATACAAAGGAGTGCGCGATGCCGTATCGCGCGAGGCTTTCTCACCGCTATGGACATCTCAGACACCGGGAGACAAACCCACCAGCTACCGGTACGATTTGCAAGAGCTGTTCTATGCGGCAGTGGATTTGGTGAAAAAACGCAGAACCGCGCAATGGGACAAAAGTTCGGGACCTGTACCGCTCTGGATTGCAGACTCGGACACGCTCATTGCGGAGGCGAAGAAACGAAATATTGGAATTCCAGAGATTCGTGCAGAAATGCAGGTTAGGTATCTGTCAGGGTATGGAGAGCTCAGTGATCTTTTTTCTCTCATAATGGATCTCCCAGAGCGCGCTCCCGCTGAGCAGATCAGTTATGACCATGTAATCGATTACGTAGAAAGCGCCCAAAGCAGCCGCAAAGTGTCTTCGAGTGTTTCAGACGAACGGGCCGCCGAAATAGAAACAATGCCCGAGACGCTTTGCACCCACTGTGAACGACCTGTTGTCTCTCCTCTAGATATCAAAAATGAGGACGGAGCGACGGTTCCGGTGTGCAACATCGTCTGTGCAGCACTCTGCAACCCCGAAAAGTATCACGAGAAGGCTGTCGCTCACAAAGCGGTCTATGGAAAGGTACGAATCAAGCTCGATCGCTGCGAGAACTGCGGCAGAAGTGCGGATATGATCTGCCAGTGTGGACGATCGTACTGTAACGTGGACTGTCAACGGGAGGATTTTGAACGCCACCGTCCGCGTTGCGTAGATGTCATGAACGAAAGAAATTAAATCCTCACTAGCTTGTAAAATTGCCACACTGTAGTGCGTGGTGAGGTTTATTGTTTGAGACCCTGTTAGGCTTTTGCTACTTTGATAAGTCGTTGCACTTTGCGGTTGCGGTGGACGTTCGTCTTCATGTACTGTCGGTAGTACTGAACGCGAAACCTCTCATACTGGCCAGGCGAAGTCTCCAGCTGGACCTGCTCCTGTGACTCCTCAATGAGTTCGCCGACCTTGACGCATCGTCCGCCGCCGACGTCAACCTCCGCATCCCCGTCGCTCAGTCCCTTCTCGAGCGCACTCTGAAAGGGCTCATCGTAGGGATTCCACTGCTGCTTGTCGTCGGGCCAGCGCCAGATGGCTGCGGTTTGCTGCGAGGAGAGGACCTTCTGGCTCGCGCTTTGCCTGGGAACGTAAACAGGGTCGCTGGTGGCGTAAAGCTCTCTGGCGAGAAGGCCGTTGCCGTCGGTCTTGGTGGGAACTTGTGAGAAGAACTGCGTTGGGGCATCGGGCTGTACATCTGCCACCGCAGTGTTCCTCGCGAACTCTTCCATGAATACATCAGCGATGTTCTGCTGAGAGTTGTGATCTCGAATGACCGCGATGCTAATCGTCTTGAAGTGAAATCTGAAGCGAGAGACCACGGACTGCATGATCTCAGCGATGTTGTCCGGAGGATTCTTGAAAGCACCGCAGCCAAACGCACTGAGAACCACGGCGTCACATCCCTCCTGTGCAGCAGCACTAAGGACTGCAGCAAGCTTCAGCTGTGTGAGGCGCACATCAGCGGAGCACAGACGTGCATGATTGCTCCCACCTTCGAGCGCTTCCTCGATAAGCTGAGGAGAGTTGATTGCAGCGCAGGCCAGCATGGTGACAGAGAATGGCTTTTGCAAGCAGTAGCCCTGTGCCTCGGAGCCGCGAAACACGGACACGTTCTTGGTGGCGTACACGCTGTAGGGTGTCGGCATTGGGTATGGCGGCTCGTCCCCTGCGTAGCCCTCCTTGAGGTCTCTGCTGCGAAGCTTGGCCGCCCAGAGTGCGTAGTTGCTTGTCCGGTGCAGGTACTCCTCCTGTGCGCCAGCTCCGTGGGTGACTCCGCCGCCGGGAGAGGTAGAGGATGCCATGTTGAGGACGCCCACGGTGTGTCCCTCCTGCACGAGTTCGGCGGCAGCCTCGAGGCAGTCTTGCTCGACAACCTGCACGCGGCACTCGGTTGCGTTGGATGCGTCTTCGAGCGCAGGCACAATCGGCAGGTCGTTGTAGCAGGTGGTGTGCACGGGGACCTTGCTCAGCGGATACTCTGCACCTCCGAGACGAAAAAAGCCCCGCTTCAGGAGGTAATAGGTGTGCGAGAACTCGAGGCAGCGCAGTGCTTTGACGACGTCGAAGTTCTCAGCTTTCTCGGCGTCTCTGAAAATCTCCAGCCATGCTTCGGCGTCCCAGGTATCAACTTCGTCAAATATGGAGGATTTGAAATACCATGCGTTGAGTTGACCGGGGGGAAGAAGTCCGAGTGTAGTCTTGCTGAATCCACAGATGTATTTTTGTGTTGTCATGTTCTTGGCTTTACGTTGTTGAAAGCTGGAAGACATACGCAACGCTTAGTGCCAGTTTTGGAATGCGAGAATACGTGGCAAGTTTTCGAGTCTTTTTTTTTTACTTTTTTTTGGCGGCTCCTGGATTTCAGTCACACAAAAACAAAGAGAGAACCAGGACTGTATCGGGATGCTGACGAAAGACTTTATGCCAAGTTACGAGCATGGATGTCCAATTTGGGTGCTCATGTTGTTTGTGTACTTTTGCGCAAAGCGCCCAATATCAATGTGTCGGCTCTCTGCGATCGCCACCTTCTTCAGCCTCCTCGGTCTAATTATGGCTGCTATGACCATTGAGTTGGGAACAGAACTTTCCAAACACGATCCCACGATGTCCGAAACCACCGAAAGTGTGGTGGCGATTGTGGGCGTCACCTCGATGATAGTGACAATACTTCTGTCGCATGTCGGAGTTGCCCTTTGGACAGCCACCTGTTTGAGAAT
>Ga0307380_10012319_pt1 | contig 10657 bp, 8 predicted proteins | sample UN3MG_FD_202239 | JGI IMG/M metagenome (GOLD analysis project Ga0307380, IMG submission 202239) | Soil microbial communities from Risofladan, Vaasa, Finland - UN-3 | ecosystem: Environmental > Terrestrial > Soil > Coastal area > Acid sulfate soil | place: Finland: Risofladan, Vaasa | collected... | reverse complement strand
GGGATCCGAATAGACGCCGACAAGCGCAAGATCGCCGGCGTCTAGGCCGGTTTCCTCGCGCACCTCCCGCCGGCACGCCGCCTCGACGGTCTCGCCGATATCGACGAACCCACCGGGCAGCGCGAACGCGCCTTGGAACGGCTCGTTCTTGCGGCGGATGAGCAGGACGCGGCCTGCCGGGTCATAGATGACGCAATCGACGGTGAGCGCTGGGGTGATGGGCAGTCCCATGGCCGCATGGTAACAGCTTCGACCGCGCCGCGGTGGCTCAGCGGTCGTCGCGCGCCAGCCGCCGGGCCTCTCGGAGAGCCATTGCCAGAAGATATGCAAGGAATTCGAAGCGCTTGGACCGCGCGACCTTCATCAGAGGCGCGATCTGATCGGCGATTTGCTTTGCGCACTCGCGCGGATCATCCCCGCCTCCAGGCGGAGCCGGGCTCTCTAGGTCAGACATCTATTTCGCCCGGCGTTCCCGGCCGGCCCCGAAGGCGCCGACTCAGCGTTCCGTAATTGGCCACGAACCGGTTTGTTCTGCGTGCATCCCGCTTCTAGCATGAAGCCGCCGGGGGCATCCAATCGAAATTGCCCACTATCCTCGGTCATATGAAACGCTAGCTTAAGCTGGCATCTGAAGACCGGCGCAACCTCAGTCCTTCGGCTGCGGCACGATGCGGATATAGGGCCGCGGCGCCTTCCAGCCATCGGGATAGATCGTCTTGGCTTCATCGTCGGACACCGAACCGGCGATGATCACGTCGTCCCCTTGCTTCCAGTTCACCGGCGTCGCCACCCGGTGCTTGACCGTGAGCTGCATGGAATCGATCACCCGGAGCACCTCGTCGAAATTGCGCCCCGTGCTCATCGGATAGACCATGATCAGTTTGATCGTCTTGTCCGGTGCGATGATGAAGATGTTGCGGACTGTCTGGTTATCGGCGGCGGTGCGGCCCTGCGACGACCCGCCCGCACTCACCGGCAACATCCCGTAGAGCTTGGAGATCTTGAGGTCGGAATCGCCGATCATCGGATAGGTGGGCGCGGTACCCTGCGTATCCTTGATGTCCTCGATCCACCTCTTGTGGGATTCGACGGGATCGACGGAGAGGCCGATGATCTTCACGCCCCGCCTGTCGAACTCGGGCTTGATCTTGGCCATATAGCCCAGCTCGGTGGTGCAGACCGGCGTGAAGTCCTTCGGGTGGGAGAACATCACGGCCCAGGACTCGCCGAGCCACTCATGAAACCGGATCGGGCCTTCGGTGGTGTCGGCCTGAAAATCCGGGGCGGTATCGCCGAGCTGAAGCGTCATCGCATTCTCCTGGTTATGGGGACGGGGCGCCGAGCCCCAGATCTAGGATGTGTGGCTCCCGGCTCGCAATTGCCATGCGACAAAAAGCAATATCATTCTCGGCCGGCACGGGGGCGGGCAGGCCGTCGTCCCGCGGCTACTGAATCAGAATGGTCTTGCCGGCCCCAAGGAGGCCGCAAACAACAGCAAGCCCATCATCAGAATGACCAGCGCGCCGCCGATCGCGCACATGGTCCAGACCGCGTCGGCCCAACGGGTGTTACCGCCGCCCAGCTTCACCGCGAGCTCGCGCGAGCCGAGCGCGAGCGTGGCCAAAGCCGCAACGGTGATGGCGGTGCCGAAGGCCATGGCGAAGGTCGCCGCGACGCCGGCCCAGAACAGACCTTGCGTCAGGGCGAAGATGAGAACCAGAACCGCACCCGAGCACGGCCTGACGCCGACCGAGACCACCACGGCAAGCACTTTCCGCCACGACAGCGGCCCGACAATGTCGCGCGCGTCCACGATGTGATTGCACGCTTCGCCCTCGGCGTGGTCGTGGCCATGATGGGCGTGGTCGTGATGATCGTGATGATGCGCGTGGTGGTGCGCTTCCTCTGTCGATGTCCGCCGGCGCCGCCACAAGCGAATGATCTCCGTCACCAGCAGATAAAGGCCGACCAGCGCGATCATGCCGTAGCTGACCGTCTCGAGCTGATTGACCCAAGCATTGATCTGGAATCCCGTGGCGTTGAGGACAACGAGCAGCACGGCGACAAGGGCGACCGCCGTGAGCGCCTGGAGACCCGCGGCGAGGAAGGAGATGAGGATGCCGCGGCGCACCGTCTCTTCGTTGGCGATGACATAGGACGAGATGATCGCCTTGCCGTGACCTGGTCCGACGGCATGCACGATGCCGTAGGCGAAGCTCAGACCCGCAAGCAGAAGACCGGCGCCGAGCGCGTTGCCGCTCTTCAGACCCTTCACCGCCGAGGCCAGCTTCCGCTGCATCTTCTGTTGGGTTTGCGCCACCCAGCCGAGCAGGCTCCCCAGCGGCCCTTTAGCCTGAAGCGGCGCGGCCCTCGGTGCGGCGAAGGCCGGTGGGGCCGCGAAGGCCGGTGGCGCTGCTTGTTGTTGAGGCGGCGCACCGAACGCCGCGGGCGGTTTCGTCTGCGCCGAAGCCGCGAGCGACGCGAAGATCAGCATTGCGAGCGCAAGCACGAGCCGGTTGATGCCGCGCATTCGCATCATTGGCCGGTGCATTTCACCGTCACGGTCTGAGCGAACTGTGAGCCGTAGTTGGAGCTCGGCCCGAGCTGGCTGAAGAAGGCCTCGGTCAAGGCCTTGGCGTTCTCCGCGCTCTCCGGATCGGGCTGATCGACCTCAGCCGTGCAGCCTGGTGCGGCGCCCGCTATCTTGACCGGCGCCTTCTCCGCGAAACCGAACGCCACGAAGAAGGACGGATCGTAGACATCGACCGTGACCGCCTTGGCGCGCGGATCGAGAGGCGTTTCGAGCGGCACGGTGAAATGCAAGGTGAGCGCGGTGTTGTCGTACTCGACCCAATAATCGACCGGCGGTTTGAGCGGCAGAAATTTCTCGTCTCCCGCGGCGCGGACGAAGGTGAAGTAGTCGAACTCCTCGAGCGATTCGACGTTGACCTTGGCGAGGGGCTCGAGCTCTTCCTTCGAATAGACGCCGTCGCCGTCCGCATCGAGCCCCTGCACCGCCATGGCGGTATAGAACTCATCGAACGTCCAGGCATGGCGGACGCCGGTCATCTTCTGATCCGGGCCGAACACGATCTCCGAACGGACCGTTGCCCATACATGGGGATGCGCGCCGGCGCTTGGCGCAAGGCCTGTAACGGCCGCACCTAAAAGCAAAGCAGCAATGAGGAATTGGCGCCCCCGGTGGGTCCAATGCAGCAAGGCTTAAGCTCCCTCGAACGTGAGCCTGCATAAGCCTGGATTATGGAGGATTGGGGGCTTGGCCGGCAATGTGCCGGCAAGGTGCTGACAAAAGACAAGCGGGATCCTGCTCCGAGGAGCGAGATCCCGCCTGAAAATTGAAAAGTCCGATTCGCGCTTAGCCGCCAACCTTCAGCTTGCCGGCGACATCGTTGAAAAGGGCGGTCAGATTCGTGCCCACGGTACCGACAGCCGTGATGATGGCAACGGCGATACCGGCGGCGATGAGGCCATACTCGATGGCCGTGGCGCCCGACTCGTCCGACACAAGTTAAATAGATCCAACAGAGATGGAGGTTCTTAGGTAAACAAATGGAAAATGGAAAGTGCCAAGACTCCAGCAAATTCGCCAATTTTTGCCGTAAGTTTAGAGAAGCTTTGTCTTGTCTTTACCAGGCCTTTACCACAAGACGACAACACGTGTTCCGATAGGGACCCGCTGATAGAGGTCGGCGACGTCCTGGTTGAGCATCCGGATGCAGCCGTGGCTGACCTCCTGCCCCACTGTCCACGGGGCATCGGTGCCGTGAATCCGGTAGGTGCTCTGCCCGAGATACATGGCCCTCACTCCCAGTGGGTTCTGGGGATGGCCGCCTGGCACATAGGCCGGCAGATCGGGATTCTCGCGCCGCATGTCGGCCGTGGGCGTCCAGCGGGGATTCACCCGTTTATCGCTGACATAGGTCTCTCCCGACCACCGCGCGTCGCCCTTGGGCGCGCCGATCGGATAGCTGATCGCCCGTTGCTGGGGCAGCACCAAATAGAGCCGGCGCTGGCTGAACTGCACGAGGATCGTGCCGGCCTCGTAGCCGGGCGGAAACGCCACCAGATGGCGGCCCGTCACGCGCTGCGGCTGGTAGGAATCCCCGAAGAAATCGAAGAGCCCCGCCGAGGCTTGGCCCGGCAGAAGGGCAAAAAACATGGCTGCTGCGGCCGCGGCGGGGACCGCTGACCGGAGACCGAGGATACGCATCACAAAACCCCCGTCTGACTCTGTGCCCCCTTTGTGGGGTGATTCTGGTTAGCGAAATCCAAACATCTGTCCCCGCCGGGGGCGGAGTGGGGCCGGAAATCCGGGCCTAAGCGGCGTCTCCTTGACTCTAACCCGACTCAAGAGTAAGAACAAAACAGGAACGAGAGTGGAGTGTAGTCATGCGTAACAACGTTCCAGTCGGCGATAGTGGTGATCTCGTTCCGCTGGCTGGCGTTGAACAAAGAGCAGGCGGACCCACGGGGAGGGTCCTGATTGAGCAGCTACGCGCTTCGATTCGTGCGCTCGAACAGGTTCCCGTGTCTCTGGCCACACCCCCCGCACCGGGCGCGGCCCCTTCCCGTCCCGCCTGCTCTTTACCTCTTACTCCTCAATTGTCATCGCCCGGCTTGACCGGGCGATCCAGTAACCCCGGCCCTCTCGATCACGAAGGTCAGGGGGTACTGGATGCCCGCCCGCGCGGGCATGACACGGGAGCGGGGGAGACACCCCTTGCCGCCCTCCAGCAGAGCGGCCTCCACGAGATCAAGCCGCACGCCTATCGCGATACGCCTGCCGCCCTTGGCGTCGCCCTTTCGGTCATCGAGAGGGCCCTGACACATCGTCGCGGGCTGGTGCTGTGGTGCCTGACCAGCGAGGCGGCGCGGGAATGGGGCCGCCCTTACGGCCCCGGTCTCTTGCGCGCCGGCCTCGACCCCTCACGCTTTCTCATCGTCGAGGCGCGGAACGCCGAGGACGCCGCCTGGGCGCTCGAAGAAGGGCTGAAGAGCGGCGCGCTCATCGCCGCCCTCGCCCAGACCGACATCAAGACGCCTCTGGCCGCCCGCCGCCTCGGCCTTGCCGCCCAGGCCGCACGCACCCCCTGCCTTCTCCTCTCCGGCCACGGGGGTGCGGGCGCGCCCGGCACGCTGACCCGCTGGCGCATCGCCACGGAGGGAAGCGCCCACGTCCCTTTCGACGCAAGCGCACCGGGCGCCGCCTGTTGGCGCCTCTCCCTCGAACGGTGCCGGAGCGGCGCGCCGGGCGGGCAGTTTCGCGTGGAGTCCGGCCAAGGGGCGCGCCACGAGGCGGAAGGGGCGTGTCATGAGCCGGATCGTGTCGGTGTGGCTGCCGCATCTCCCCCTCGAGCGGCTGAAGCGGGAGGGGATGGCGGCAGGCAGCACGCCTCTGCCGGATGACCTTCCCTTCGCCCTGGTCGGCAGCGACCCGCATGGGCTCATGCTTACTGCCGTCAATGCGCGAAGCCTGCGCGACGGGATCGTCCCCGGCTTGAGGCTGGCCGACGCCCGCGCCATCTGCCCGCATCTTCTCACCGCGCCGGCGGACCCTCACAAAGATGCGGACATGCTGCTGGCGCTCGCCCGCTGGTCGTCCCGCTACAGTCCTATGCTCAATGTCGACGGCGCCGACGGGCTGTGGCTCGATATCACCGGCATCGCCCATCTCTTCGGCGGCGAACGCGCCCTCCTCACGGACCTCGCAAAGCGTCTTTCGCGCGCCGGCCTCACCATACGGCTCGGGGCCGCCGAGACCTTGGGCGGAGCGCATGCGCTCGCCCGCTTCGCGAAAGCTTCCCCGTGCATCGCGCCTGACGGTGCGCTCCGCGCGAAGCTGGCGCCGCTTCCCGTCGAGGCGTTGCGCCTGGAGCTTGAGACGGCGCGCCTGTTGCGGCGGCTCGGCCTGAAGCGCATCGGCCAACTCACCGAACTGCCGCGCGCGAGCCTCGAACGCCGCTTTCATGCGAGAGAGACCGCGCAAGCCGTCCTGCGCCGTCTCGATCAGGCACTTGGGTCTCGCAAGGAGCAGCGCGCGCCGCTTCTGCCGCAGCCGGACTTCGTGGCGCGGCTTTCCTTTGCCGAACCGCTCATCACTCATGACGGCGTCACCGCCGGGCTTGACCGTCTCGCCGAGGAGCTTTGCGGCACGCTCATCCGCGCCGGCCAAGGCGCGCGGCGCGTGGCGCTGTGGGCGGCCCGCGCCGATGGCTCCTCGGCCGTGATCGAAGCGGGCTTGAGCGCGCCGTCGCGCGCGCCCGCTCATCTCGTGCGTCTGTTGAAGGACAAGATCGAGGACATCGACATGGGCTTCGGCGTCGACCTCATGGCGCTGGCCGCGCTGGCCACCGAGACGCTGTCCGTCACGCAGACGAGCCTCACCGAGACCGAACGCTTCATCGCACCGGAGACCCTGATCGATGCGCTGGCCAATCGCTTAGGACGAAGCGCCGTGCGCCGGCTCTTTCCGCGGGCGAGCCACATCCCCGAACGCGCGCAAGTCTCACGCAGCGCCTTTGCCGGGCTTCCCACTTGGGTCGATACGCCCGGCAAGCCGCCACGGCCGCTGCTCCTGCTCACCAAGCCCGAACCGCTCACGGTCCTCGCCGAGATCCCCGAGGGTCCGCCGGCGCGCTTCACCTGGCGGCGCGTGAGCCGCCGCGTGGTCAAGGCGGAGGGCCCTGAACGCATCGCGCCCGAATGGTGGCGCGCGCTGGCCTCCCTTACCAAAGCGCGGCCGCGCGACTATTACCGCATCGAGGACGAGGACGGCTGCCGCTACTGGGTGTTCCGCGAAGGACTCTACCGGGACGGCGACGACGAGACCCCATGCTGGTTCCTGCACGGGGTGTTCGCATGAGCCCCCGCTACGCCGAACTCGACGTCACCACGAACTTCACCTTCCTGCGTGGCGGGTCGCACGCCGAGGAACTGGTGGCGACGGCGAAGGCGCTTCATCATGAAGCCATCGCCGTGGCTGACGCGAACACGCTCGCCGGCGTGGTACGCGCTCACATCGCCGCCAAGGAGGTCGGCATCAAATTCATCGTCGGCGCGCGCCTCGTCTTGCAGGACGCGCCGAGCTTGCTCGCCTATCCGACGGACCGCGTGGCCTATGGGCGCCTCTGCCGCCTCCTCACGCTCGGCCAGCGCCGCGCCGAGAAGGGCCACTGCACGCTGTTCCTCGACGATGTCGTCGCCCATGCCGGCGGCCTCATCTTCATCGCGCTCCCCCCTGACCCGTCATCGCCCGGCTTGACCGGGCGATCCAGTAACCACCGCTCTCCAAAGGCCGGACCCGTTGGCGGGCATGACACCCCATTCGAAGACCAACTCCGCCGCCTCAAAGAGACGCTTCCGCCGCGCACGCCCCTCTATCTCGCAGCAAAGCATTCTTATCGCGGCGGCGACCGCGCCGGCATCGCGGCGCTGGCTGGGCTTGCGGCGCGCGCACGAACGCCCCTCGTCGCCACGGGGAGCGTGCTCTATCACGCGCCCCACCGCCGCCCCCTTCAAGACGTGCTCACTTGCATTCGTGAGAAATGCACGATCACGGACGCGGGCTTCCGCCTCGAAGCCAATGCCGAGCGGCATCTGAAAGCCCCGCATGAAATGGCGCGCCTGTTCAAAGGCCACGAAGAGGCGCTGACACGCACCATCGAGATCGCAGACGCCTGCAGCTTCTCTCTCGACGAGCTGAAATACGAATATCCGGACGAGCCGGTGCCGCACGGCAAGACGCCGCAATCGCATCTGCAAGAGCTGACCTGGGACGGCGCGGCCTGGCGTTTCCCCGATGGCATCCCCGAGAAAGTGCGCGAGACGCTCGAGAAGGAACTCGTCCTCATCGCCGAGCTCGACTACGCGCCCTATTTCCTCACCGTCCACGACATCGTGCATTACGCCCGAAGCCTCGGCATTCTCTGCCAGGGCCGCGGCTCCGCCGCCAACTCCGCCGTCTGCTATTGCCTCGCCATCACCAATGTCGACCCCACCGAGATCGATCTTCTGTTCGAGCGCTTCGTCTCGCCGGAGCGGAAGGAGCCGCCCGACATCGACGTCGATTTCGAGCACGAGCGGCGCGAGGAGGTGATTCAATATATCTACGCGCGCTACGGTCGCGACCGCGCGGGGCTCGCGGCGACCGTCATCTCTTATCGCGGCCGCTCCGCCGTGCGCGAAGTGGGCAAGGCGCTCGGCCTAAGCGAAGACACTGTTGCCGCCCTCGCCACTACCATCTGGGGCCTGAGCAATTCGTCACTGCCCGAGAAATATGTGCGCGAGGCGGGGCTCGATCCCTCCGACCCGCTGCTCGCAAGCTGCCTCGAACTCAGCCACGAGCTGATCGGCTTTCCCCGCCACCTCTCCCAGCATGTGGGCGGCTTCGTGCTGACACGCGGCCCCTTGTCGGAGGTCGTCCCCATCGGCAACGCCGCCATGGAGGACCGCACCTTCATCGAATGGGACAAGGACGATCTCGACGCGCTCGGGCTGCTCAAGGTCGATGTGCTGGGGCTCGGCATGCTCACTTGCATCCGCAAAGCCTTCGCGCTGCTGAAAGAGCATTACGGCAAGGATGTCAGCCTGGGCACCGTGCCGCGCGACGATCCGGCCGTCTACGGCATGCTCTGCCGCGCCGATTCCATCGGCGTGTTCCAGGTGGAGAGCCGGGCGCAGATGAACATGCTGCCGCGCTTGAAACCCCGCTGCTTCTACGATCTCGTCATCGAGGTCGCCATCGTGCGTCCCGGCCCGATCCAGGGCGACATGGTGCACCCATACTTGCGCCGCCGCTCAGGCGCCGAGCCGGTGGACTTCCCCTCGCCGCACCCCGAGCACGGCCCACACGACGAGCTGCATCAGGTGCTCGGCAAGACCATGGGAGTGCCGCTGTTCCAGGAGCAGGCCATGCGGCTCGCCATGGTGGCGGCGAAATTCTCCGGCCCCGAGGCCAACGAGCTCCGCCGCGCCATGGCCACCTTCCGCCGCCGCGGCACCATCGGCAAACTGCAAGACAAGATGGTCGGCCGCATGACCGCGCGCGGCTATCCGGCCGATTTCGCGGAGCGCTGCTTCAACCAGATCAAGGGCTTTGGCGAATACGGCTTTCCCGAGAGCCACGCCGCGAGCTTCGCCCATCTCGTCTATGTCTCGGCCTGGCTCAAATGCCATTACCCGGCGGCGTTTGCTTGCGCGCTGCTCAACGCCCAGCCCATGGGCTTCTACGCCCCGGCGCCGATCGTCCGGTGCGCGCGGGACCATGGCGTCGAAGCCCGCGAGGCGGACATCAATCGCAGCCATTGGGACTGCACGCTGGAACCTGTTCTGACTTCGTCATGCCCGGACTTGATCCGGGCATCCAGGCCATTTCCTCCCCCCAATTGCGACGCCAATGGAATGGATTGCCGGGTCAAGCCCGGCAATGACGGGGAGGAGTTGAAACACGGCACTTTCGCCCTGCGCCTCGGCATGCGTCAGATCGACGGTCTCCATGAAGATGACGCGTTGAGACTTGTCACGATACGAGACGACGCGGCCTATCGCGACGTGCCCGATCTATGGCGGCGGAGCGGTGTGGGCCGCGCCGGCCTCGAAAAGCTTGCCAGCGCCGACGCGTTCCGCTCGCTCGGCCTCGACCGCCGCCAAGCTCTGTGGGAGGTGCGCGGCCTGCCGAAGGAGATCAAGCTGCCGCTGTTCGATCATGCGAATACCACCGAGGTGGGCGAGGAACCGCAAGTCGCCCTTCCCGTCATGCCGCTCTCCGAGCATGTGGTGAACGACTACCGCACGCTTCGCCTTTCCCTCAAAGCCCACCCCATGTGCTTCCTGCGCGCCCGCGCGGAAGCCGCGCACATCGTTGCGTGCGTTGTGCTGAAATCGGCGCGGGATGGCGCGCGGGTCAGCGTGGGCGGCGTCATCCTTGTCCGCCAGCGTCCGGGCTCCGCGGCAGGCGTCGTCTTCATGACCATCGAGGACGAGACCGGCGTCGCCAATGCGGTGATCTGGCCGAAGGTGCTGGAGCGGGAGCGCAAGATCGTGATGGGCGCGCGCCTCGTCGTGATCCATGGCCGCGTGCAGCGCCACGAGGACATCATCCATGTGGTGGCCGCGCGGCTGGAGGACCGCAGCGATTGGCTGCATCTTCTCACCGAGGATGGCGAGGACATGGAAGCGGCGCTCGCCAATGCCGACGAGGTGCGGCGCCCCGACCCGGGCTCGTGGCGTGCCTCGCCGGAGGAGCCCCACAAGCGAGGCCGCGACCGCGGCCACCCGCGCTGCCATCCGCGCGAGGAGCGCGTCATCCCCAAATCCCGCGACTTCCATTAGCGGGCTTCCCACCCACCTCGTCATGGCCGGACTTGTTCCGGGCATCCACGTTTGTCATGCCCGCGTAGGCGGGCATCCAGTAACCTTCGATTTTCGTTGTCGCGCGCTATGGTGATTACTGGATTGCCGGGACAAGCCCGGCAATGACGATGGAACGAAGGCGCGAGACCCAATCTCCATCCCTCCCCACGAGGGGGAGGTATGCCCACCTTATCCCCGCCCGCCAAACCTGCCCTACACTGCGCCCACCTCGTCCGTTGAGGGGCGCGCTCATGAGGCGTCTTGATCGCGGGACGGGGTGCGGCGC
>Ga0307380_10012316_pt1 | contig 10659 bp, 7 predicted proteins | sample UN3MG_FD_202239 | JGI IMG/M metagenome (GOLD analysis project Ga0307380, IMG submission 202239) | Soil microbial communities from Risofladan, Vaasa, Finland - UN-3 | ecosystem: Environmental > Terrestrial > Soil > Coastal area > Acid sulfate soil | place: Finland: Risofladan, Vaasa | collected... | reverse complement strand
CCAGGACTGCGTCCCTGGTGATTCCGGGCAGGACACCGCTTTCGAAACACGGTGTAATGAGTTCCCCATTGCTCACCAGGAAGGTATTGGTGCTACTGCCTTCAGCAAGGTATCCCTGTTCATTGAGAAAGATAGCTTCATCGCATCCGGCAGCCCTGGCTGCCATGCGGGCGAGGATATTTTCTATATAGCAGGTAGATTTCAATCGGGATAAGGGCGACTGGCTATTGCGGCGCAGGAAAGACACGGCTGCCTTAAAACCCGTTTCATATTTTTCGGGTGGTAAGGGGACAAGGTTTTGGGCTGTGATTAAGATAGTAGGGCTGGAGCACGTGCCGGGGTCGGGCGTCATGTCGCCTTCTCCGGCTGAAACGGTGAGTCTTATGCGGGCGTCCTTGAGCTTATTAGCTTCCAGGGTTGCCAGGCAGGCAACTTTCAAAGATTGCTTCCCTTCATCTGTGGTCAGGATGCTATGTGTCAGGCCGATGCTCTCAGCAGAGCAGCGGAGGCGGGTGAGATGAGAATCGAGGCGAAAGATATGGCCGTCGTAAGCCCGCATGGTCTCGAATAAGCCGTATCCGTAAAGGAAGCCATGATCGAAGGGGGATAGCTTAGCCTCGACACGGGAGATAAGTTGACCGTTAAGATAAATAATTTCTGCCACGTTTAGAAAAATCCTAAATTCTAAGCTCTAAATTCTAAATAATATCAAATGACCAAAATCCAAAAGGCCTGGACAGTTTTAAGTCTCTGTCATTCGTGCTTTGTATTTGTTTAGGATTTAGCATTTCGGATTTGGTATTTGACTTTTACTCCAGACTGGCTGGGTAAAGCGGAGGAAGTTGGTCAAAATATCGTGTCCTACTTCGGTGAGGATGGATTCGGGGTGAAACTGGACTCCCTCCACTACATAATCCCGGTGTCTCACCCCCATTATTATGCCCTCGGGAGTTCTGGCAGTGACTTCGAGACAGGCTGGAAGCCCCTCTGTTTCGATAATTAAGGAATGGTAGCGTGTTGCCGGAAAGGGATTGGGTAAGCCTTGATAGATAGTTTCGCCATCGTGGTGGATAATGGAGGTCTTGCCGTGGACTGGCGAGCTTCGGCCAATTCTGCTGCCGTAGGCGTAGCCAATGCATTGATGTCCTAAACATACTCCCAGTATGGGAATTTTCCCTCCAAAGCGCTGCACGACCTCATCGGAGATGCCGGCTTCCAGGGGTGTGCAGGGTCCTGGTGAGATAATGATATGGCTGGGGGCTAGCTCTTCGATTTGAGCTAAGGTAATCTGGTCGTTGCGATAGACCACGGGTTCCCAGCCCACCTCCCCCACGTATTGGGCCAGGTTGTAAACAAAGGAATCATAGTTGTCTATTATTAGTATCATTTTTAAACTTACTGCCAGGATGGAATAGCCTTCTTCTCCCTGTGTGGTTAATTTCTTAGTGCTGAAGTATATCTCTATCTAGTCGTTGTTGACAAATTTGTCTTTGGTGTTTATCCTATTTATCATTGTCTCCTTACAAGCACTAATCTGCTGTGTGGGTACAGGCAGGCTTTTTGGGTGCGGATGTTATTTGCTGTATCATAACTGAAAAAAGGACCTCTTGGCTAGGGCTTCAAAGACCATGTGCTTCTTTATGTGTTATCTGGATTTAGGAAAATAGAAGTAGAATCAGAAGTCGGGATAAAATTCGCCGGAGAAGTAGTGGGAATTACCCATTTTATTGAAGGAGAGAATCATGGGAAAGGTTAGCATTTTCGATACTACTTTACGAGATGGCGAGCAAGCCGCGGGAGCGAGCTTGAATCTCCAGGAAAAGCTGGAAATAGCCAGGCAGCTGGATAAACTTGGCGTTGATGTTATTGAAGCGGGCTTTCCTGCCAGCTCAGTTGGAGATTCTGAGGCTGTCCGCCTTATTGCCCAGAAGGTTAGGCGCCCTACAATTTGTGCTCTGACCCTTGCCAATATTAAGGCCATAGACAGGGCCTGGGAGGCGGTTAAAGAAGCCGAACATCCTCGAATCCATGTCTTTCTTTCAGCCTCGGATATTCACCTTGCCCATCAACTTAAGAAGAGCCGGGATGAGGTTCTGAGGATGTCTCAAGAAATGGTGGCTCGAGCTAAGAGTTATTTAGATGACGTTGAATTTTCACCGATGGATGCCAGTCGATCCGACCCTGCTTACATCTACCAGATTCTGGAGGCAGTGATTGATGCTGGAGCAACCACGGTTAATATCCCCGATACCGTGGGCTATGCTACCCCCCAGGAATTTGGTGGCTTAATCCAGGGCATACGAGACAACGTGTCTGATATTGGCAAGGCCGTGATCAGTGTACATTGCCATAATGACCTGGGGTTGGCTGTGGCTAATAGCCTCGAGGCAATAAGGGTAGGTGCACGGCAGGTTGAATGTACTATTAACGGCATCGGAGAAAGAGCTGGCAATGCTTCTCTAGAGGAGATTGTCATGGCTCTAAAAACTCGCCAGGACGTTTTTAATCTCACCACCAATATTGATACCACTCAAATTTACCGCACAAGTCGTCTGGTGAGTGAGCTTACCGGGTTTTCCATCCAGCCTAACAAGGCTATCATTGGAGCGAACGCCTTCCGCCACCAGTCAGGTATCCATCAGGATGGCGTGCTTAAAAAGGCCATCACTTACGAAATTATAGATCCCAAATCGGTGGGCATACCCTCGAGTGCCTTAGTGCTAAGTAAAGTGAGTGGCCGTCATGCCTTTAAGGAGAGGCTATCTGAGCTTGGCTATACTTTAAGCGAAGAAGCTTTGAACCGCGCCTTTCAGGGTTTCAAGGAAGTGGCGGATAAGAAAAAGGAAATCACAGACCGAGATATTGAATCCCTGATAGCCGAGGAACTACGCACCGTTACGGAGGTGTACCATCTTGACCATATTGAAGTTTCCTGCGGTGACCATAGTCTCCCTACGGCCACAGTTAGACTTATCGGGCCAGATGGGCAGAGTGTGGCGGATGCTGCTTTGGGGACAGGTCCGGTGGATGCTGTGTATAAAGCTATCAATCGTCTGGTTGGTATACCTAATAAACTCACGGAGTTCACTGTTAAATCGGTTACCGAGGGGATTGATGCCATCGGGGAGGTTTTGATACGGATAGAGAGTGATGGTATAACTTATACTGGGCGTGGTGCTGATACTGATATCATTGTTGCCGGTGCCAAGGCGTACATGAATGCGCTAAATCGTCTGTTGGCGGCAAAAAAGAGGGGGTAGTAATGTATTTGCTCTCCGTTATAGCAACTGCAGTTATCGTAGATATTTTGCTGCTCCCCAAGATTCGGGTTTAATAAAGTCATTGTGAGACCCGATTTATCGGGGCGAAGCAATGACAATGATAACCACGGTTCAAGAATCTTAGGGGGCTTTCTCATAAAAGGATATTTGACATGCTCAAAATTTTGCACACTGCTGATATTCACCTCGGGACGAAGTTCTCAGCTCTGGGGAATAAGGGTAATCTTCAACGAGAGCAACTGAGGGCTACATTCAAGAACGTGATGGCCACTGCTATAAATCAAGAGGCAAACATCGTTTTAATTGCGGGAGACCTGTTCGATGCTAACCAGCAGCCACAACGAAATATAGATTTAGTAATAGAGCAATTTAATTTGCTCAAGGAGAAGAATATTCCAGTTTGCCTTGTCCCTGGCACACATGATTCTCTTGATTCCTCGTCAATTTACAGGAAGGTTGACTTTGAAGGGAAATGCTTCAATCTCAAAATTTTCACCAACGAGCATATATCCTGCAAGGAATATCCTGACCTCGATTTGACAGTATATGGGAAGCCGAATTTAAGTAATAGGTCCTACGTGAGCCCATTGAAAGGGCTCGAGCCTTCGACCTCAAGCAAATTTCATATTGCTCTGGCACATGGGTCGTTCTATATCCCGGGGAAGACGGCGAAGGATGACCATGTCTTCAGGCTGGAGGAAATTCAAGCCAGTGGAATGAATTACCTTGCGCTGGGGCACTGGCACCGGCTCTATGGGTGTTCAGAAGAGCCTGTAGCCTGGTATTCCGGCCCGCCGGAGTGGATACCTGACCAGAGGGAGAAAGGTGCTGTGCTTCTAGTTAGTCTTTCTGACTCGGGTGAGGTTAAGGTCGAACCCATAAAGCTTGGACTTCGCGACTATGACGAGGTAGAGATAGATATGAGCGAAATACAAGAACTGGCGGCGCTAAAAACGAGAATCTCCGAGGGGACAAATCAGAATTTGATCAGAAAAGTCACTCTCAGGGGGCTTCGCGATGCCGAACTTATAGTAAATTCTGAAGAATTGGAAGCCGAATTGGGAGAGAAGTTTTTCCATCTTGATGTTATGGATGAATCTCATGCCCGGTCGGAGGAAATCTCAGTGGATGAAGGGCGATTAATTCGGAATAGATTCGTTGAATTAATGAAGAGGCAAATGGAGAACTCGGAAGGTGAAGCGAGAGAAATTGCTGAAAATGCTCTTCAGTATGGCATAGCCCTTCTGGATGGGAAGGAAGTCTTATAATGTGGTTGAAGAGGATCGAACTCAAAAACTTCAAGAGACTCGTTGATTTCCAGGCTCAGTTCAGCCCCGGAATAAATGTGGTCAAAGGACCCTTGAATGAAATGGGGAAGTCCACTTTACTTGAGGGTATTATCGCTGCCCTTTTCTATAATCCTAAGAGCACTTCAAAGGAGATCAGAGAGTATGTTTCCTGGGGCTCAACCAGGCAATATCAAACCAGCCTTGAGTTTGAGGAGAAAGGGAATAGATGTTTACTGGAGAAGGATTTTGACAGAGGGACTGTCAGGCTTATTGAGGATGAAGGTCGGGAAGGACTTGATACATTCAAAGAGGTTTCAGAGAAAATGGCTGAGCTACTGGGAACCAAATCTGACAAGCTTTTCTTATCCTCGTCTTGTATTCGGCAATCACAGGTAACTGAGATCTCGTCGGGTGAGAAGGAAATTACTGCCAGCCTGGAGGAAGTTGTGAGCGGAGGTAAGGAAAGTACCCTTGCCTCGCAGGTGATAGAGAAACTGGATAGCAAAATGGCTGATATGAAGAGAGGATTGGATAAACTGTCGAAAAACCCCGGCACACTGGCCAATCTCAAGAATAGACTACAAGAAACTTCGCAGCGACATGATGAGGTCAGGGGCGAAGTCTCCAGAGTGGAAGCTCAAAAGATCCAGCTAGTGGAAGTAAGCAAACAACTGGCTGAGGTCAGCGGTCAATATGAAAGTACCAGGGTATTGCTCGAGAAGAACAAGCAGCGTAAGGATATTGAGTCCGCCATCGCAAGGTTGACCAAAGATTACAACAGCACGGAAGAACTACTTGGCAAAATTAAAAGCCTGGAAGAGGAGTTCAGGAAGGCCGACGAAGCGCTTAGAGCTAGCGACGGCTTTGCAGATAAGCAACAAGTCGTAAAATTCAGACGTGAGCTGGACGGGATTGAGAACAGACGTAAGGATATTGAGAAGGACCTGACTGAGCGGCAGAAGGAACTTGCTGAAGCACAGGAAAGGCTGGATACGAGAAAATCTGTCAGATTGCTTGGTTCAGAGAAGGGTATAGCCGCTGCCATAGCAATTCTCGCAGGCGGGATAATCGGAACTCTGGTTGGTTCCCTCTACCTGTTGAGCTTAGTTGTGATGGGGGCCGCTTCTCTGGTCGTCACTATACGGGCCAGAATTTCTCTCATTCGAGAGAGGGCCGGCATTTCGGGCGTTGCAGAGCGTATCCAAAGGATGGAGGAGTCCCTTAATGAACTCGGTAGGGACGAACAAGAACTGCTGGCCAGGGCCAGGTGCAAAACATCTGCCGAGTTCAATGACAAGGAAAAGAGCTTCTATCATTGGCTTGAACAGAAAGAGGGAGCGAAATACCGCTTAGAGGGAATACTGAGTGGTAGGACGACTCAGGATATTGAACAGCAAAGGCTGGAAAGAGCCAGAAACTTAGCGGTTGAGCAGGCGAAACTTACCGAGGACTTGATAGAGACGCGCCTGAGCCCGGAGGAATACATTGAATTGGAAAAGAAAATCCAGATTTTGGAGGCCAGAAAAATCGCTCTTGAGAACCAGAAAAGGCGTTGTGAAGTAATCATTGAACAGGCAAGGTTTGATATAGAAACTCAAATTGGACTGGAAGAGGAATTGGAGAATCTTCGGCAACAGTTGAAACGTGAAGAGAAAAAGATGAGCGTTTACGAATTAACCAGGGATTTTATGGGACAGGCGAGAACCGAGGTGCTTTCGTCAGCCGAAGAAGCCCTGGGGAACGAAATTCAGAGATATCTGGCCATCTTCACCAATGGCAAATACAGGCAAGTAAGAGTTAACAAAGAAGCCCTGGAGTTCTGGGTATATTCAGATGAGAAAGGAGATTGGGCTAGGCCCGAGGAATTAAGTGGCGGGGCAATTGATGAATTCTATCTAGCATTTCGACTTGCTTTGGCAGAGTTGATATTTGGTGATAAGAAGCCACCTTTGATATTGGATGACCCCTTTGTTAATTTTGACTCTTTTCGCCTAGCTTGCACGCTGAACTTTTTCAAAACACTGGCTTCGGATTATCAAATCATCATATTCACGCTGGGCGATTTATATGATACGGTAGCTGACAATATTATTTTGTTAGGTGAAAACGAGAGGCTTTTGTGATGAACTTAACACTTGTCATAATGAGCGCGGTTCCCATGATAAACAGCGAAGAATGAGAGGTGCATTGTATGGAATTTGATATAGCGGTTTTACCAGGTGATGGTGTTGGTCCTGAGGTAATAGCCGAGGCGCTAAAGGTTTTGCAGGCCGTGGGTGAGAAATTCGGGCACAGCTTTCATCTCCATGATGGTCTTATAGGTGGCGTTGCTATAGACGCCCTGGGAACAGCCCTTAGCGATGAGACTTTGGAGATGTGTAAACAATGTGATGCGGTGCTGCTTGGTGCAGTTGGAGGTTCTAAATGGGATGACCCTCAAGCCAAAATCCATCCTGAAGACGGACTACTGGCTTTACGCAAAAAGCTGGAGTTGTTTGCTAATTTGCGCCCTGTGAAAGTTTTTCCTATGCTGGTAGATTCTACTAACCTAAAGCCAGAGGTAGTGAGGGGGGTTGACCTGGTGGTGGTTAGAGAGCTCACCGGCGGACTTTACTTTGGTCAGCCCAAGAAACAGTGGCAAACTCCGGTGGGAAGGCAGGCAGTTGATACCCTGGCTTATTCCGAGGTGGAGATTGAGCGCATATTAAAGGTGGGCTTTGAGTTAGCCCGGAACCGCCGTAAGAAGCTGGCCTCGGTGGATAAAGCCAATGTCCTCCAGTCATCCCGGTTATGGCGGCAGATTGCTATAGAAGTTTCCGCTGATTACCCCGATGTTGAGCTTCAGCATATGCTGGTTGACGCCTGTGCTATGAGGCTTATTCAGCGTCCTACTGATCTGGATGTCGTGGTCACGGAAAACATGTTTGGGGATATTCTTACTGACGAGGCTTCGATGCTGGCTGGTTCCATGGGCATGCTTCCCTCAGCCAGTCTGGCGGGAATTCCCAAGGGAAAAACCCTCGGCATGTATGAGCCAATTCATGGCAGCGCTCCCAGACGAGCGGGGCAAAATCTGGCTAACCCTATTGCCACTATCTTGAGTGCGGCTATGATGCTTCGCTATTCCTTTGCCATGGAAATCGAAGCCATGGCTGTAGAAAACACTATCCTTGCCGTCCTGGAGCAAGATTATAGGACTTACGATATAATGTCAGAGGGCAAGGTTCGGGTGGGAACGAAGGAGATGGGTGATTTGATTGCTCAAAAAGTGAAAGGTTAAGGGAATTTTCCATGATAACATTGCAGCTTTATGATACCACTCTCAGGGATGGTGCCCAACAGGAAAGGATTTCCTTTTCTGTTGAGGACAAGTTGAAGATTGTTCAGAAGCTGGATGAGCTGGGCATTGACTTTGTCGAGGGTGGCTGGCCTGGCTCTAATCCCAAGGATACTGAATTCTTCGCTAAAGCACGGAATTTGAACTTGGCACATTCTACCCTGGTTGCCTTTGGCAGCACCAGACACGTAGGTTGCCGGGCGGAAGAAGACCGTAATCTCCAGGCTCTACTTGAGGCTAAAACTCGTGTGGTCACTCTCGTAGGAAAAGCCTGGGATAAGCAGGTAACCCAGGTTCTGGAGACAACACTGGAAGAAAACCTCAGCATGATTACGGATTCCATAAGCTATCTCAGGGCAAAAGGGCTAAGGGTTTTCTTCGACGCCGAGCACTTTTTTGATGGATATAAAGGTAATCCTGAATATGCTTTGCAGGCGGTGGCGACAGCGGCTAAGGCCGGTGCGGAATGCGTAGTTTTTTGCGATACCAATGGCGGTAGCCTTCCACAACAGATAGTGGAGGCTATTAAAGCTGTTCAAAAGGCAAGCTCTGTTCCTTTGGGCATTCACACTCATAATGATGCCGAGCTTGCCGTAGCTAACTCCCTGGCTGCTGTGAAAGCGGGGGTTATTCAGGTTCAAGGTACCATGAACGGCTATGGTGAGCGCTGTGGCAATGCCAATCTCTGTTCTATCATACCAACTTTGAAACTTAAGATGGGCATTGACTGTGTTACTGACCAACAGCTAAGTAAGCTCAGCGAGGTCTCTCGCTATGTATCCGAACTGGCTAACATGCCCCATCATGACAGGCTTCCCTATGTGGGCGATGATGCCTTCACACATAAGGGTGGGATTCACGTATCAGGCTTAATGAAATGGGAAGATAGCTACCAGCACATAAATCCGAATTTAGTGGGCAACCACCCTCACGTTGCAATTTCTGAGCTAGCAGGGAAGGGAAGTATTATCTTTAAAGCTAAGGAGCGTGGACTACCTATCCCTGAAGGCAAGAAAATCGAGGAGGTGCTGGAGCAAATTAAACTATTAGAAAACCAGGGTTTTCAATACGATGTTGCCGAAGCGTCCTTCGACCTCTTGCTCCGTAGGGCTCAGCCGGACTATCAGCCACCTTTTGAGCTGGTTGACTTTATGATTGTGGTGGAGAAACGCCGCCGCCCGCCTACCAGAGGAAATCAAGAAGAGCCGTTATCCGAGGCCACTATCAAGGTCAAGGTGGATAACAGGGTAGTGCATACGGCTGCTGAGGGCGATGGCCCTGTCAATGCACTCGACCAGGCTCTGCGTAAAGCTCTCCTCCAATTCTATCCTGACTTGTCTGCTATTAAGCTTATTGATTATAAGGTACGCATTCTGGAAGAAACAGCAGGCACAGCAGCCCAGGTCAGGGTGCTGATTGAATCCAGCGACGGCAGAGAAAACTGGCGGACAGTAGGCAGCTCCACTAACATCATCGAAGCTAGCTGGCTGGCCCTGGCCGACAGCATCGAGTACTGGCTGATAAAGCAGGCTGGGAAAGCGAAAAGATGACTTCTATTGCATGTCCGCGGCTGTTGTACAAAATTGCCTATTAAAAGAGTATTAATAAGCCATTATGGATAAACCAATGTCCAATTTCGATTTCAAATTCATGTCGGTGGGCTACAAGTTTCGCGATTTCTTCTTACCCCGCAAAAATATCTTGGAAGCAGTGGGGATAAAACCGGGATTTCATGTGCTCGATTATGGCTGTGGACCCGGGAGTTACATAGTCCCTCTCGCAAAATTGGTAGGCGAATCAGGTAAAGTCTACGCTCTGGATATCCATCCAGTAGCAATGCGTAAAGTTAAGGGTATCGCCTCAAAAAAGCAACTGACAAACGTGGAAATCATTCTTTCCGATTGCCAAACCGGGTTGCCTGATAACGCCTTAGATGCGGTTCTATTGTACGATGCCTTTCACCACTTGAGTGCCCCAGAGGCGGTATTAAAGGAGTTACATCGAGTATTGAAACCAGCTGGAATCCTCTCCTTCGGTGACCACCATATGAAAGAAAATGAGATAGTGTCCCAGGTAACAAATAGCGGGTTATTCAGGTTGTCGAGAAAAGGCGAAAGAACATATACTTTCTTAAAGAAATAGTTGACCGCCTAGTGTCGTATAAAATTCCTCGTCCTCGATGTGATTGGCTCTTGTTGGCTACTTTTATGTACTTCAAGGCTACCCTCTTCGTGTACTAAAAAATGCTCTCCCGGTTTAGCACCGCGCCTTTAGCCAGTCCAGAACAAAATCCATTGCTGCTGGTTCAAGGCGCATTCTATGCTTGGCACCGGCTACTATTTTTAACTCTTTGGGCTCTTTAGCTTTCTGGTAGAGCTTATGTGCATGCTCCAGAGGTATTAATTCGTCGGCATCTCCATGAACCAAAAGCAGAGGACGGGGGGAAATTTTATCAATCCAGTTGATTGGAGAGACGGTCTCAAATCCCTTTTCCCATTCTTCTATTGAGGGTGGAAAATCTTTATCCCTGATTGCCCCGATTTGGCGAAACTGTTGGATGGTGTCCGGAGTCGTTTCTCTTTGAGTGAGAGAGCGGAAATCCGCAGGGCAGGCACAGGTCGCCACCAAAGATACCCTGGGGTCATGGGCGGCGGTATAAACGGAAACCGCTGCCCCTCCGCTGAATCCCAGCAGGCAGAAACGGGCTTTATCCACTTCCTTCTGGTGGTAAAGGAAATCAAGAGCAGCCTGT
>Ga0307380_10012315_pt1 | contig 10660 bp, 8 predicted proteins | sample UN3MG_FD_202239 | JGI IMG/M metagenome (GOLD analysis project Ga0307380, IMG submission 202239) | Soil microbial communities from Risofladan, Vaasa, Finland - UN-3 | ecosystem: Environmental > Terrestrial > Soil > Coastal area > Acid sulfate soil | place: Finland: Risofladan, Vaasa | collected... | reverse complement strand
TGCCAGGTTGACAGCCACGGCAACCTCATTTGCAAAATATCCTCGAAGAACTCTTCGGCTTCAGAACCGCTAATGCTTGCCGCTCATGCGGATACAGCAAAGCCGGGTAGGGGTGTAAAACCAGTAGTGAGAAACGGCGTGATCTACTCAAGCGGAGACACTGTACTTGGGGCCGACTGTAAGGCAGGGATCACGGAGATTCTGGAGGCGGTTTTGAGTGCACCTCAGTATCCGCCTTTGGAGATTGTTATCACCCGAGAGGAGGAAATTGGTCTTGTAGGGGCCAAAAAATTAGACTATTCGTTAATAAGCGCAAAACGTGGAATCCTTTTAGATATAAGTGAACAAGATGTAATCGTGATTGGTGGACCTTCTCATATGCTTATTGATATCGAGATCACCGGTAAGGGGGCCCATTCAGGAATGGAGCCCGAAAAGGGGATATCCGCCATTAAAGCGGCCAGCCTGGCCATAGCAACACTGAAAGATGGCAGAATAGACCCTGAGACCGTTGCAAACTTCGGAACTATCCAGGGCGGTTTGATCCGGAATGGTGTTCCCGAGAAATGCACCATAAAAGCGGAGGTGCGTAGCTTAAATCACGAGAAGTGCATAGCCCTAAGCAATACCTACAAGGAAGTTCTTGAGGTAATAGCGCGCTCGATCGGAGCCAAGGCTAAGGTGAATTTGAATCTGGCTTATAAGGCAATGAGAATTTCAGAAGACGCGCCCATGGTTCAGGTCGCAAAGAAAGCTTTGAAGAGTGTTGGGATTGAACCTAAGGTCATTGGGATCACTGGAGGCCTGGAATCAGCAATTTACAATGAAAAAGGAATTGAAACGATCCCCATAGGGAAAGGAGGAAAGGGCGCGCATACAACTTCTGAAAATATCTCCATTGAGGATATGAAGAAGACGGTTCAAATTCTTCACCATATCTTTAACCAATTTGCCTGACATTTAACATTTAAAGACAATGGATAATGGATATTTGGACAGCGATTAAAAACAGAAGAAGCATAAGAAACTTTACTGCCGGCCCGGTGAAAGAGCTGGAAAAAATTCAAGAAAAAATTGAGCAGAGGAAGTACAAAGTTATGGAGGGTGAATCTCAATTTAGTTCATTTTTAAATGAACTCGTTCTCTACATCACGTCATTGATAGAGGATCAAAATTGAAACCTGTACTCTGCTGACACCGAAAGGAGGTGAAACGAAGGGAATAATGCAGTACTAAATTGTTAATTGTTAGAGAAAAAGAAAATTAAGAAATTAAACATTCTAAAGGAAAGGAGAGAAGTTATGAAAACAAGTAAGTTTTCTAGATTTTTAGGGAATGGATTGTTTTTGGTTTTATTAGTGAGCCTAGTGTTGATTCTATCTAATGCTGGATATACACAACAAGAGGTTAAGGTTATTCGCCATAGCAATTCGTGGAATCCCCTAATCGATCCAGCAGTTGGATCAAACTATCTAAATTCCGCTGTTTTTTGTAATCTGTATGATTCGCTGGTATTTCCAAATACAGATGGTAGCGTAAAACCTTGGTTGGCAAAAAACTGGACAGTATCTGAGGATGGATTGACCTACACCTTTGAATTGATACCTGGAGTCAAGTTCCATAACGGAGACGAGCTAACGGCAGATGATGTGGTTTTCTCCTTGGAGAGGATCATGACCATCGGAGAGGGGTACGGTTATCTTTTCATCAAGAGCGTTGAAGGGGTTAAGGCCCTCGAAAAATACAAGGTTCAGTTCACCCTCAAAAAGCCTTTTGCACCCTTCCTGGGAGTGCTGGTAAGGCTTTACATTCTTAATAAAAACCAGGTAATGGCGAACATACAAAAAGAGGGTCCCTATGGGGAGTTCGGTGATTACGGCAAGGGATGGCTGGTCACTCATGACGCCGGATCAGGTCCTTATAAAGTCAAGGAGATGAGAATCGCGGAATATCTCCTGATGGAGAAATTCAACGATTACTGGGACGGATGGGAGAACAAAGATGCCCCGCAGTATGTGAAAGAGATCGGAACCTGTGAGCCGGTTACCGTAAGGACCCTTATGTCGAGAGGGGAACTGGAAATAACTGACATGTGGCAGACCAGCGAAAATCTCGCTGCCATTGAGCAGATTCCCAACACCGAGTTGTCCACTCTCTTAGAGGGCTCAATCCTGAACATCTACCTTCACAACAAGAAACCCCCGACAGACGATATTCACTTCCGCAAAGCCCTTGCTTACTGCATTGACTACCAGCAAATTATTAACAAGGTTTTCCCTGGTGCTCGTTATTCCGGTCCTGTTCCTCCCAGCGTCCCTGGATACAACCCCAATCTGAAGCTATATACACTGGATCTGGCAAAAGCAGAAGAGGAACTAAAACAGTCTCCTTATTACGGAAAATTGGACCAGTACCCCATTGAATGCGCTTGGAACGCGTCGGCTCCGTCTGAAGAAAAAGTGGCTTTGATGCTTCAGGCTAATGCTGCCATCCTGGGAATAAAGGTGAACATCGTCAAAATACTCACTGGCCCCTTTGCTGAAATATTATCTAAATCCGAAACCACTCCTCATACAAACATCTGGTATGTCGCCCCTCATTATGCTGAGGCAGGATCGATGTTAGAGTCTCGCTACCATTCCCGTTCTTGTGGAACCTGGGAGCAAGGAGAATGGATACAGGACCCCGAACTTGACGCAATGATTGAGGATGCGGTTGCTACTAGTGATCAAAAAAAGCGATTCCAAAAATACTATACCATTCAGGAGAAAATCTTTGAACTCTGCCCAACATTATGGATTTGTGAAGCACCAACAGTGCAAGCCTATCGAAGCGATTACGTTGTTATCCCTGCCGAAGAGGCTGTTAAGCAAGGGAAACCGTGTAACCCTATTATGGGTTATGACTTTTATTATCGGGATTTCAAGGTTTTTCCTGAAAAGGCACAGCCGCCATATACGCCGTTCAAACCATGATGTTTGCTCGAACGTAAAATTCTCTAAGCACGTTGAAATTAAGCAGGCTCTTAATTAAGAGCCTGCTTAAAATAGAATAAAGGAGTGTTCATCTAATGAAACTTGGCAGCTTTCTTCTTAAGCGATTGTTACTCTCGATCTTTGTAATTTTTGGCCTGTCGATAATAATTTTTATAATTGCGCGAGTTGTCCCGGGTGACCCGGCTCGCATGGCACTGGGGCCGAGAGTTAGTGAAGAGGTGGTTCAGAGGCTGAGGCATGAAATGTATCTGGACAAACCCTTATCGAAGCAATATTTTTACTGGATCAGGGGGAGTTTCTCTGGGGATTTTGGTCGTTCTTTGGTTACAAAAAGGGCGGTATCAGAAGATATTAAGGAATACCTTCCAGCAACGATGGAACTGGCTATTTTTGCGGCGACACTAATGGTTATTTTTTCTGTTCTCCTCGGAACCCTTTCAGCTCAATATAAGGACACCTGGGTGGATAATTTAATTAGGATGGTGAGCTATCTTGCAATGTCTATTCCAGCGTTCGTGTCAGCGACTATTTTTATGCTGCTGTTTGGATACTACTGGCCAATATTACCAGTCTTGGGCAGGATGAGTCCTGGAATGAGCTATCCTACGAGTATCACGGGTCTATTAACCCTTGACAGTTTAATCCAAGGAAACTTTGTGGCTTTCTGGGATGCGTTAAAGCACCTGTTCCTACCCTCTGTTGCCTTGTCCTTAGCACATATTTTTCAGAACGCCCGCATTACCCGCTCTTCTATGATTGAGAATATGCGTAAGGACTTCCTTTCCGCAGAACGGGGATATGGTATCCCCGAGAGAGTGATAATGTTTAAGTATCTTCTTAAACCTTCACTGATTCCCTCGGTATCGATAATGGGCCTGGGGTTTGGCAACTTAGTTGCTAATGCCTTCCTGGTGGAACTAATTTTTAACTGGCCCGGGATTTCGCGCTACGGTACCAACGCGATGCTGAGCAAGGATTTAAACTCTATTTCCGCAGTGATCATGGTATTTGGCGTCATCTTCGTGACTGTGAACATTATCGTCGATATTATTGTAGCTTTTCTGGATCCCAGAGTCAGATTGAGCACTAGCCTAGGTATATAAAATGAGAAACTCGAATAAGCCCAATAATTTAATAGCTATTAGTTTAGTAAGACCCAAATCCATATTCTGGTTCAATCTGGAAAAAAATTGGTATAAGTTTTCCCGGAATAGGTTATCAATAGTAGGTCTGGTGATTGTCGCAGGGATAATTATTTCAGCAATTTTTGCGCCCTGGATAATCCCTTACCCTGAGCACGTTGGCCCCTTTGTTGATTTCGAGAGCGGGGCACAACCACCTTCATTGCAGCATCTTTTTGGGACAGATATCATAGGAAGGGATATCTTTTCAAGGGTCATCTTTGCGTTTCGTGGTGCTTTGATTATGGCAGTCGTCGTCCTGGCACTAGCAGTACCACCGGGTGTTTTCCTGGGGTTAATTGCCGGGTATCTCCAGAATACTTGGATTGACACCGTAATCATGCGTATCACCGACGTATTCCTTAGCATCCCGCCCTTGATTCTGGCGCTTGCAATAGCAGCAATGTTAAAGCCAACCTTGATGAACGCAATGATCGCAGTCACGATTTCGTGGTGGCCATGGTATACCAGGTTAGTATATGGAATGGCTTCTTCCGTAAGGAACGAATATTTTGTTATTGCAGCAAATTTAATAGGTGCGAGTAAATTTCATATTCTCCTTCGAGAAATCCTCCCCAACTGTTTGTCCCCAATTTTTACCAAGATGGCTTTGGATATAGGGTGGGTAATTTTACTCGGAGCATCCCTGAGCTTTTTAGGCCTAGGAGAACAACCACCTATCCCTGCATTAGGCACGATGCTTTCGGATGGAGCGAAGTTCATGCCCACCTTATGGTGGATGTCCGTTTTCCCCGCCCTAGCTATCGTGCTTTGCATTCTGGGTTTTAACCTAATGGGTGATGGCATTAGGGATATGCTTGAGAAAGGGAGGGAATAAGATATGAAAACCAAAGAAAATATTCTATTAAATATAAAAGATTTACATGTTTGGTACAGAGTGTATGGTGGTTTTTTAAAAGTACTTAATGGCGTTCACTTAATGGTGCGAGAAGGTGAACGGGTTGGCCTTGTAGGAGAAGCCGGTTGTGGGAAAACTACAACTATGAAATCAATTCTGCAAATACTTCCGCCCGGAGACTTTCACATTCCCCGAGGTCAGATATTTTACAAAGGGCAGGACGTCTTAAAAATGAGTTTTAAGGAGCTTCAAAGGCTTCGCTCTAGGGAGATTGCCATGATCTTCCAAGACCCTACCGCAGCTCTGAACCCAGTTTTTATTATAGGAACTCAAATTGGCGATGTTATTAAGTATTCCTCCGCCGTTTTGGAAGAGAATGTGCACCAGCAGGAGAAAATCAAGATGCTATCCATAAAGACACTAAAGGAAGTGTCCCTTCCGGATCCTGAAAGGATGCTTATCAATTACTCCTTTCAATTAAGCGGGGGTATGAAACAAAGGGTTTGTATCGCCATGGCCATATGCTCTGCGAGAAATTTACTTATAGCGGATGAGCCTGGGACATCGCTGGATGTTACCATTCAAGACCAGATTATGCGGCTTTTGAATGAGCTAGTGGAAAAGAGGAATACAGCCATCATTTTAATTACCCATTCTTTGGCTGTAGCAAGAGAAATGACGGATAGAATTTATGTGATGTATGCAGGGACGATTGTTGAAACTGCTACTCCTGAGATCCTTTTTAAAAACCCTGTTCATCCCTATACCAAAGGTCTACTCGCATCGGTCCCAAAAATATCAGGAGGTGGAATATCCAATGGTATTCCTGGGAAACTTCCGAGCTATTTGAATCCACCTTCCGGGTGTAGATTTCAACCCAGATGTGAACAGGAGAGCCCGATCTGTTCAGAAAAGCCACCGCAATTATTTGAGATTGAGAAGAATCATTTAGTAGCGTGCTACTTAACTCAGAGGTGAATAAATGAAACAAACAACAAATAATGAGATTTTAAAAATTGAAAAATTGAAGAAATACTTCCACATTGGAAAGGACAAGAAAGGCCCGATATACGTTCGCGCAGTAGATGGAGTGGACCTCAACATCAAGCATGGTGAGACTTTAGGATTAGTAGGAGAGTCAGGATCTGGGAAAAGCACTATTGCCTACACTGTCGTGGGCATGTATCGTCCAACCTCTGGTCAGATTATGTTTAAAGGTAAAAATACAGGCATGGAGGCATCAAGGAGGTCTTTATCTTCAAAAAAAGAAATTCAGATCGTATTTCAGGATCCGGGGTCCTCCCTGAATACCAGGCAAACGATTGAACAAATCCTGGCCTTGCCCCTCAGGATTCATACTCAGATACCTAAAAGACAGTTCCGAGAAAAAATAGTTGAACTGTTGGAAAAGGTAGAGCTCTCTCCCAACTACCTCTACAAGTCTCCCTCCTTAATCGGCGGAGGAGAAAAACAGATGGTCGCCATTGCCAGAGCTATGGCACCGAATCCATCATTGATTATTCTCGATGAGCCAACCTCAGCTCTGGATGTATCAGTACAGGCTAAAATTATAAATAAGTTAATAGATCTGCAAAAAGAGATGAACTTGAGTTATCTATTTATCACCCATGACCTGAGCTTAATGAGAAATGTTGCCAATAGAATCGCTATCATGTATCTGGGAAAGATCTGTGAAGTGGCTGAGTCTGCTACCTTCTTCGAAAAACCACTTCATCCATATACTCAGATGCTGATCTCCTCAGTCCCAGTGATTACTGAGGAAGAAAAGAAGTTAAAACCTAAAAAGGCCATTTCTATTGGGGAGATCCCAAGCCCGGTTAATATTCCCCTCGGATGTAGCTTCCATCTCCGATGTCCCTACAAAATGTCCATTTGTTCGAAAGTAGACCCGGAGATGATTGAGTTTTCTCCCGAACACATAGTTCGATGCCACCTATTTGCTAAGCTGGAAAACAAAAAACAAGAAAGGAGTGATTGATGTGAACAAGAAAGGAGTGATTGATGTGAACAAGAAAGGAGTGATTTATGTGAGGAGGAGAGTGCTATATATTGAGCCTGTAGTAAGCGAGCACGTTGATTCCAGTAAAGGATATCTATCTCAATTTAAAGGCCCTGAGACGGAACTAGAAGTAACTTCTTTGACTGATGGTCCTAGACGACTTACATACTACTCCTACGGGTCACTGGTAGTGCCTAAAATTTTAAAAATTATCAAAGAGGCAGAAAAAGAAAATTTTGACGCAGCAATCATCGGGTGCTTTTACGATCCCGGCTTAAGAGAAGCCCGAGAAATTGCGGAAAAATTGGTAGTCGCTGCTCCGATGGAAGCCTCACTACATATTGCTGTGACTTTAGGGCAACGTTTTTCCATAATTGTGGCATGGACAAAATTGATACCTCTTATGAGAGAAAATGTTATCAAGTATGGATTCCAGGATCACTTAGCCTCCTTCCAAAGTATTGGCATTCGGAGGGAACCTGGGAAAGCACTAGACCTTCAGAGGGACCCTGAAGAGACTAAAAGGAGGATAGTTCAGGCTGCGAAAAAAGCGATTGAACAGGATGGAGCGGAAGTTATCATCCTTGGCTGTACTCAATATTTTGGGTTCTATCAAGAGTTACAGGATGCTTTAGGGGTACCAGTTATAGATGCTGCTTTGGCTGCCTTAAATTACGCTGAATTCCTTGTGGATTTGAGAAATAAGCATGGATGGTATTTCAACAAGAAGAATGAATACCTATCTCCCCCTCGCGAAGAGATCGAAGCCTGGAAGCTCTCAGAACTTTTTTAAGGCCTTTAGATCCTATATGGTATGATGGCCGGACAAATTGGCTGGTATTACACGAACTTAGATCGGAGATATTATCTTTTTGATATACTGAGAATATCCATAATTTAAAAATTGAATAATATTTCCTGGGCAACGCACAAGATAGTGTAAAATTTTAGTAGGGGGTTTTTAAAAAGAAAGGTTTGCCAAAAGGTAAGTAGATACCCACGGGCTTGCCCGTGGGTATCTAGTGCGCCTGGCATGGGTAATAGCTTGGCAGTGAAAGTCTGCTATGGGGTTTAAAGTAGCAACCATTAGCTTAAGACAAGGGTGTCCATCGCGAGGTGGAATCTGAAGGAAGTCGGCGGCAAAGCCCCGGCTTGAGGAACACGAACTGCATATAAGGCCATGCAATCTGGATGAGTTTGCTAGTCAAAACGAAATCCAATACTGCCAAAAGGTTGTATGGTAGATGTAGCAGGTATATGGGGTGAAGGCTATTATTCTTACCCAGGGAGGTCTGATATAAATATATCAGAAGTCAGCAGAGGCCATAGTAGCTGGTTAATTCTAGTGAAAGGCTGAACATGAAGTGAGGGATTAACATGGTAAGTCCGAGAAACATATTAAAAAGGCAGAAAACTCTACCAAGAGTCTGCCCTGAAAAGAAAGCGGTGCAGCTGCAGACTACTCAGGGAGAGCCGAGTATGTATCCGGCACAAACCAAAGATTAATTCCGCGGAGAAATCCGTAGTGCTTTGTGAACCGCCGTATACCGAACGGTACGTACGGTGGTGTGAGGTCGCAGCCAACAAAATATTTGACCTAACGGGTGAAAGTCCCGTCTTGGTAATTTATCCGTTTCGGCCAAGTAGATATATCCGACATGCTGAACGGTAACGGACAGTATGAAAGCTCGGAAGTAAACGGCCAGACTGCTCTTTGAAGTGGGAACGACTCAGTGGTCTATCAATCTGGGAAGCCTTAGCATAAAGCGAAGACTGCAAACCGAAATGAACCGCTTGCGGGAAGTCGTTTTGCAAGAGTGTTCAGGAGGCCGACCTTTATTCCTCACGTAGGGAAGGCTGGTACATCTGATTCAATATAAACGGATATAGAATCGGGTGCTCCTGCGGATATAACGGGTCAAGGCGTCTTAAGAAAAGGTTAGATATCAAAGTTGAGAAAGTCCTATTTAATAGAGCTGCTGATATAAGTTAAAATAAACGAAGTTCAGCAGGCGAATAGGATTCTCGGATGAGCCCATAGTAGCTGTGAAGCTTCTGTAATGGAAGCAGAGCAAAGGGGCTCTGGACGATAAACTCTACCCCAGAGAGACATCTTCCAGACTCTGAACTGGACTAAAGATGGTAACGAAACTGTTGTAGGTATGCCCAATGTAAACTGCAATAAGCAGGAAGGCATTGAGAAGAATTATCGTTTGAAGCCGTGTAGAGCGAAATGCCTACGCACGGAATTTTAGAGGGGACGAAGGAAACGTAACTATGGAGGAGCTAGGAACCCTATCCTTATATCGAAAGAGAGGAATAGGAAACTCTTTTCCTAAGGTGTGCGTGCCTTTGTTCTACTCGGCGGTGGGCTTTCAATTGGCCAGGGAACTAATATTGTGACACTTCCATAAGGAAACGGGAAGAAACAGGGAATACAAATCTGTTCCTAAAGTTAAGAGATACCCATCTACTCGACAATTAAATTAAGGAGGTACTTATGTCTAATCAAAGATTATCTGAATTTGATATCCAAGAAGCAATAAAGAATGTAGCTAACTTGATGGGAGTTTCTGCCCGCACTGCCCCCAAATCTTCTGGTAAAGATTTTGTAGTGATAAAAGTTATTTACGGAGAAGAAGTAAATAGGTTAGCGGAAGAAATATTTCATTATGGTAAGAAAAATTTTGACCTTGATGGTGATAATGTCAAAAATTCCTTAGCTGTTTTATTAATAGGCATAAAAGATGCCCAATCGATTGGTTTGAATTGCAGTGCCTGTGGGTATGACCAATGTTCTGACCGAATTTCCCATAAGGGTAATCAATTTGATGGTCCTCAATGTGCTTTTAGACTTTTAGATATGGGAATTGCTATTGGGTCAGCCGTGAAAACTGCTGGAATAATGAATGTAGATAATCGGATAATGTATCATGCAGGAGTAGCAGCTAAAAAAATGGGTTTAATAGATGCAGATTTTGTAATGGGTATTCCTTTATCGGTAACTGGAAAAAGTATTTATTTTGACCGATAAGTCTGATTAACTCATAAAAAGAATATGGGGGATAGTGTAAAATTTTAGTAGGGGATTTCAGATAAAACACTTGCCAAAAGGTAAATAAAAAAGGTAGACTTACCTCAAAGAAAACTAGAAAAAGAATAAATATTCTTTTTCAAAAAGGAGGTAAATCTATCCTATGGAAAACTTAGAGGTAACCATAAACTTACCAAATCTTAAATTAAATATACCATAAAACAGCATAAATTTTCATGGAGTACAGACCCCTCCGACTAGACACATTTAGGAGAAAAATAAGACTTGTTATATAATAAAATAACAAGGCAAGAGGAACAAAGGAGGGGCATAAGTTAATGGGTATTAAAAAGAGAAAATATTCTAAAGAACAAAAAGAAGAAATTGTACAAAGAGCACTGAGCGGTGAAAGGATCCTGGCATTAGGAAAAGAGAATAACATTTCCCCCGGACTGATCAACCGCTGGAAGAGACAATATTTGGATGGAGAATTAAGTGGTAATAATAATCAAGAAATAAAAAAATTAGAGACACAAGTAGCCAAACTTGAGCAGATGATCGGTAAGCTTA